>Ga0214921_10003710_pt1 | contig 23087 bp, 23 predicted proteins | sample LL1505_MetaG_FD_177992 | JGI IMG/M metagenome (GOLD analysis project Ga0214921, IMG submission 177992) | Freshwater microbial communities from Lake Lanier, Atlanta, Georgia, United States - LL-1505 | ecosystem: Environmental > Aquatic > Freshwater > Lake | place: USA: Georgia | collected... | reverse complement strand
CCCCAGGGATGCGCCACCAGCGGTGCGGCACGGGCCTGGAGCAGATGCTCGAAATAGCGATCCTGCTGCTGGTAATGCTGTGCGCGGAGGAACATGCCCTCCTGCCAGACAACCTTATCATTCCAAGTCATGATGCCTTAATATCCTTGAAAAACAGCTATCGGCTGCCCTTGTCTATCATTTTACATGCCTTGTCATAGGCTTGGTCGAAGGCCCTACGAAAGGCAAAATCGAAGTCATTATCAAACTCGTCGGCCAGTTGCTGGTGTAGCCTCTTGTAGCTCTTCCAAAGACGCTTCTCGCGCGCGCCAGGCATGAAGTCGCTGGTCGGACCCTCAGCCTCAAGTGCCGCGGGCGCCAAGCGCGCCAATAGGGCGCGGGCCGCAGCTTTGCTGGCGGCCATGGTGGCCAATTTATGTGCATTGAAGTCATCAACGGTGCCAGGCCGCGCGCCAGGATTGCCGGCTCCTGCAGAGGCACCAACGCCACCAAGCATGGCCATCGGCAGCGCTTCGTCGCTGGCGGCAAATCGCAATGGATCGCCGGCATTGGAGGGCAGTATCGATTGCGTATTGCCCAATGTGCGCCTTGCATCCTCGCTCGCCGTGAGCAGTGCGCGCATGCCAGCAACGGCGGCTGAGAGCAGCGCCACCGCTGTCTGATGGTCGCTTATGGTCTGTGGCGTGGCGGGGGATGGATTGGGGACCTGCAAGCCCATGCCCATGCTGGTATCGAGCGGCGCCATCATGGCCTGCGGCGCAGCTTGCGGCGGGTGGAGTGCGGTGAAGGCGGGAAGCGGCTGTGCCATGGCGGGCATCGGGGCGGGCATCGGGGCGGCCATTGGGGCGGCCATTGGAGCGGGAGCTGCGGCGAAAGGGTTGGACGGCTGCGCCACTGGGATGTTTAGCGTTCCGCGGGCGGCTGGTGCAGCCATGGGGGAGAGGTCCCAATCATCCGGTATCAGACTAGGCATCTGCGCCTGGGGCGAGGTCGGGACCTCCTGCGGGTTCAGCGATGGGGCTGGCATGCCCAGGCCGGCTTGCATGGACGCGAAGGGGGAGTATTCCGCGGGAGGCAGCGGCGCTGAACCGATATGGGTCTGCCCTGCGGGCGCTGGCGTTGCGGCCCAGTCGCCCGGCAGGAGGTCGGGCATTGTAGCCCGCGGCGGTGTGAAGACATCTTGCAAGACCGGCCGGTTGTCTGGCATGGCCGGGCCGGCATCCAAGGGGCCGAAGGGGTCGAAATCCGTTGGCAGCACTGGGGCATGGCCGCCCTGCTGGCCGCCTGCCGGGGAGAGACCGGGAAGATGCGCCGAAAAAATATCGACTTCAGAGGATAGCTGCATCGCGGGGATTGCATTCCGCTCGACCGGTGGCATTGGCGTAAAGCGACCCGGTGAGGCCCCTGTGGGTGAGAACCCAAGCGGCGGTGCTGCGAAAATATCAGCATCTCGGGAGGGAGGCATTGGTGGCATTGGGCGCAACTCGCCCGGAGGCAGTTGAGCAAAGCCTCTTTCCATGCCGCCTGGGGGTGAAAGACCGGGCAGCGGCGCCGAGAATATGTCAGCATGCTGCGCCGGTGGCGCTATCGGGGCCAAGACCATATCGGCCGGTGGCCTGGTCGCGGCGCCGTAGGTCGTGTCAGGTTTCACACGGCATTCCAATTCATAGGCGCCGAGGCGCACGCGGTCACCATCACGCAGCGGTCGTATTTGGCCACGCCCAATAGCTTCGGGCGCATTGTTCAGGAAAGTGCCATTGGTGGAGAGGTCGCGCAGCAGCCAACTGCCTTCGGATAATTCCAACGCGCAGTGACGATTGGATATCTTTCGCTCAGGGTCTGGCAGTGTCCAGTCGCATTCGCTGCCGCGGCCTAGCACAAACCCGCCGGACTGGATCAGCCGCTGCTCGCCCAAGACGGAATTGGGACACTGCATAACAGTCAGCACCAGAACCATTCGGCTTTCCTAAAACCTTCCGCACACTCGATCGTTTGTGGTGGGCACACACTCAACATTGCGATAACCCAAACGCTTAGAGCATGTTTGATAAGCGGTTTCTAGCGCGGTAATTGCATGATCGACGGGGTGCTACTCGCGGAGCGTCAACCGGCGCAAAAACCTAAATTATGCCGCAAATCTCCGAATGCCCTCACCCAATGGCATTTGCTTTCCATCCCAAAGAGACCGTGATGACCTGCAGCACCTGAACGCAGCCAGACGCCTCAAACATCCACTCAGCCGCCGATCATGACGGTGGGCAGGCCCACGGACACAGTGCCGCCATGCGACGAGGTGTCGCCCATCCGTGCTGCCGGCATGCCGCCCACCAGCACGGTGGCACTGCCCTTCATGATGCTATCCGGTGGGCCAACACATGTGCACATATCACCCATCCGCGCCTGCGGCATCATCCCAGTCAGCACGGTAAAGCAGCCCAGCAGCACCGGGCCACCAACATGAGGGATAGGCGGTACCCCAGGGGTCATCATCGGGCAGACATGCATATCACCTACGCGCGCGGCTGGGGGCATATCCTAGTTCTCCTCGGGGGCCAGGCGGCCAGCGCCGCCGGCAGCGATGTCGCGCGCCGACAGCACAAACCGTGCAAAGCGGTCGGCTGCGCGGGCGGGATTGCCGCGCAGGGCAGCGATGACAACACCACCGGCGATGGCAAGCCCCGTGTGATGATCGGCCGGAGGCACCACGGGCTGGCCCTCCGGCGCCATCGAGCCACCTGACCAGAAGGCAGCAACGGCCGCCCAAGCTTCCGGAGTTTGAAAGCCGGTCTTCTGCGCAGCGGCCATTGCCGCCCGGCGATTGGGCTCGTCGGGCTTGCGGACCCAGGCCTCGGCCGCGGTCAGCGCCTCGGCATCGGGCGCCGGCAATGCCTGGTCTGGCACCGCACGGGCGCACATGCAGCCCCACCAAACAACTTCACGCTTGGGCAGGGCGTGGGCGATCAGGCGCATGGCCTCTGGCATCCGCTTGGCGGCGACGAGGGCTTCAAGCCCTGCCGCAGCATCCGCGAGCGGGCTGAGCAGGCCAGCACAATCGGCGTCCAGTTCCAGGCGAGGTAGGAGCGGGGTGAGCGGGACGGCCAGCTTGTTGGAAGATTGTGCGCTCATCTCAGTTGATCATCACGATGCCGCCCTTGATGGTCAGCGTCGCTCCTCCCTTGTGTGTGGCCATTAGAGAGCCTTCGGTGGTAATATTCATCGTCGCCTTCACGCTGATATCCATGCCGGATATGGTAACGCCCGTCGGTGACAATTCGATCTTACTTGATCCGCAGGTGAGGGTGATGGACTGCATCGCCTCAAGCTCGATCTTTCCCGCCCCGGCCTTGATTGAAATATTGCCCAGGCTGGCCTCATGCGTGATGCTGCCGGTTTTCACAGTCGTGGTTTGACTGCCTGTCTCGACCAAGGTTGTCATCTTGCCGGTCTTCACCGTCAGCGTTTCATTGCCTTGCGTGATGGTTTGCGTGCGGTCGAGCTTGATGGTTTCGGTATGCTTGCCGTCCACCGTCTCTGTGCGGTCGAGCTTGATAGTCTCAGTGTGCTTGCCTTCCACAGTTTCTGTGCGGTCAAGTTTTATGGTTTCGGTGTGCTTGCCTTCGACAGTTTCTGTGCGATCGAGCTTAATGGTCTCGGTGTGATTGCCTTCTACCGTCTCGGTACGATCCTTCTTGACCGTTTCGGTGAGGTTATTCTTGATGAGAAGGGTCATGTCCTTCTCTGCCTGGATATTAATTTCCTCTGAGCCCTTTTTGTCCTCAAAGCGCAATTCGTTGAAATTATCGGCGGCGCCTGCCTTGCTGGACTTGGTTTTGAAGCCGGACTGCGTCTTGTTGGTGGGCAGGGTATAAATCGGCTTCTGCTCAGCATTGTAGAGGCTGCCGATGATGACAGGGCGGTCTGGGTCGGAATCGACGAAGCCCACCAGCACCTCGTCGCCCACACGTGGCAGGTTCCAACTGCCGCCCCATTTGCCGGCATGGGTCTGCGCCACGCGCACCCAGCAGGAGGATGTGTCATCGGTTTTGCCGGCGCGGTCCCACAGGAAATGCACCTTCACCCGGCCATATTCATCGCAGTGGATCTCTTCGCCGGAGGGACCAGTCACAATCGCACTGTGCAGACCAGCCATTGCAGGGCGGGGCCGGGGAGATGCTGGGCGCCAAGGCCGGTCTGCCGGCATCAGCATCAGCGCATTGCTATAGCCGGCCGAACCGCCGCCGGAGAGATGGGTATCGTCAAAGGCCTCATGGCTGACCGATGTGACGAGCCAAGTGACCGGCGAGGGGTTGTCCAGCCCAGGCACGACCTTCAGCCGGCCGCCGGCGAAGACGGAGGGGTGATTGCCATTGGCCGAGACCAGATCGGCCTCAGCCTCGTAGCCCTCCATGCCGAGCTTTGAGAGATCGCCCTCCGGCCGCACCGCTTGGCCGCCGGGCCAGCGATACATTTCGAAGCTGGAGGCGTTGGGCGTGCCCAGGATGGTGGAGGAATTCGCCTGCTTCAGCGTCGCCGGCTTGAGGCCATCATAATCCTCGGTGACGGTCTTGCCGGGCCGCAAGGCATTGGCCGGCTGCCAGGCGGATAGCGCGCCGACCATGTCCGCATCATTGCGCACCACCTGCGGGTCGCCAGGCACCAGCGGATAATCGGCATTGGCGCCGCAGATCACCAGCGTGTGGTCGCTCTCGGTGTGCTCGAAGAAATAGCCGCAGCCTGCCTCATCGAGGATGCGCTGGGTGAAATCGAAGTCGGTTTCATTGAACTGTACGCAGTAGACCCGTTTTTGCGCGGGCACCGAACTGCCCCAGCGCACCGGCGCCACATCATGCTCGCCGAAGATGAGGGTGGCGATATCCTTGGCCGATTTGTCTTGGAAGATCCGGCAATCGGCGGTGCGGGTCAGTTGCCAAAGCCTGGGAACAGCCTCAAGCCGATAGGCGGCAAGCCCGCGGCCAGAGGCGCCCAGGCGGGTGAATGCGCGCACAACAGCATGGAAATGCCGCTCGGGCTGGTTCACCATTTTGATGGTGCAGGTGATGGTCTTGCCCACGATCTGCGAGGCGGCGATGTCCATCGTCTCGCTCAACACCTCGGCGGAGAGCCTGAAGGGTTCGCCAATGGCCTCCTGCACAGACAAGCTGCGCAGGACAAGCGCGTCTTCGCCCAGTGGCGAGGTGATTTCGAGCAGGCGCTCGGTCTGCGCGCTGGTCAGAAGGCCGCTCACATGTTTTCCCCGAATGACGACGGGATGAGTATAGGGCACGGGCGGTTCATTGCGCCACTACGCCCCAAGGCAATTTGCGAGATGAGCTTTCCTGATGATGCCACTTCTCAGCCGGGCGGCGCGCTTCGCATCATTGGGCTGACAAGGCCCGACCAGCCGAGTTTGCGCGGTGGGCAGAACCTCATGACATTTTCAGCCTATTGCCCTTGTATCAGCGACGGGGCTGCCGAGATCCTCGCCGCAGCCATGGCCCATGACCATCACCACCACGAGCATCCTTCGACCAACCGCCATGGTCGCGCCTTCGCCTGGGGTATCGGGCTGAATTTGGCCTTTGTGCTGATCGAGGCCAGCTTTGGCGTGCTGGCCAATTCCATGGCGCTGTTGGCGGATGCTGGCCACAACCTGTCGGATGTTCTGGGCCTGGTTGTTGCCTGGGTGGCGGTGGTGTTGGCGCGCCGGCCACCCTCGGCCCGCTTTACCTATGGGCTGCGCGCGGGCTCCATCTTGGCCGCGCTTTTCAATGCCCTGTTCCTGCTTGTTGCCGTGGGTTGGATGGCATGGGAGGCAGTGGGCCGGCTTTCCCATCCTGAGCCTGTGGCCGAGATGATGGTGATAGCCGTGGCCGGCATTGGCATCCTGGTGAATGGCTTGACTGCCTGGCTGTTTTCCGGCGGCAAGGGCGACCTCAATATCCGTGGCGCTTATTTGCATATGGCGGCCGATGCCGCGGTCTCCGCCGCCGTCATGCTGGGCGCGCTGGCCATGCGGTTCACCGGTTGGCTCTGGCTCGACCCGATGGTGAGCCTGGCCGTGGGCGCGGTGATCATCTGGAGCGGCTGGGGCTTGCTGCGCGACAGCCTGGGTCTGGCGCTGGGTGCCGTTCCCAGCACCATTGATCCTGCGGAAGTATCGCGCTTCCTCTGCGCCCATCCCGGCGTGGAATCACTGCACGATCTGCATATCTGGGCGATGAGCACGACGGAGACGGCGCTGACCGCGCATCTGGTGATGCCCGCGGGGCACCCGGGCGACGCCTTCCTGATGGCATTGGCAAAAGCGCTGGAAGCGCACTTTGCCATCGGCCATGTGACGCTGCAGGTGGAGACCGACCCCAATACCGCCTGCGCCCTATCTTCGGGGCATGTGGTTTAGCCCTGAACCCGCCTATAGACGATGACGCCAGGATGTTCCGCCACCTTGTCATATAGCGCGCGCCCGGCGGCATTGCTGGCCTGCGTCACCCAATAGACCCGGCCGATGGCACGCTCATCGGCGAAGGCATAGACGGCCTCGATCAACGCACGTCCCACGCCCTGGCCGCGCGCTTCGGGGGCGGTGAAGAGATCCTGCAGATAACAGGTGGGCCCCAGCAGAATGGTGCTGCGATGGAGCACGATATGGGCGAGGCCAAGCAGAACCCCATCGCGTTCGGCCACGAAGCAATGCATCGGTTCCAACGGGTCTAAGAACCGTGCCCAGCTCCCCTTGGTGATGGGGTGGGGCAGGGCGGTCTCGCCCTCGCGCCCATAGAAGGCGTTGTACCCATGCCAGAGCGCCAGCCAGGCTTCGAAATCCTGCGGCCGCGCGGCACGGATGATCATCCCCGCCGCTTATCCATCACAATGCCATCGGCCTGCAGCTGTTCAATTTCCTCGGCCGAGAAACCGTTGGCCGCCAGCACGCTGGCCGTGTTTTGGCCGAATTTCGGCGGCGCGCTGCGGGTGCCGCCGGGGGTGCGGGACATTTTGATCGGCGTGCCGAGGGCGCGGAAATCGCCCAGCTCGGTCACCATTTCGCGATGCGCCGTGTGCTCGGCCGCCAGCGCCTGATCGACATGGGTGACGGGGCCGGCAGGCAGGCCGGCGGCGAGCATGCGCGGGCAGAGTTCGAAGCCATCCTCGGTGGCGAAGCGGTCATCGAGCAGTTTTGTCAGCGCCTCGCGGTTGGTCACCCTGGCGCCATTGGTGGCGAAGAGCGGGTCCTTGGCCACCTCTGTCATGCCCAGGAACTCGCACAGCTTGCGAAAGGCCGCGTCATTGCCCACGCCCATAAAAATGTCGCAGGTCTTGGTCTTGAAGGTGGCATAGGGGGCGAGGTTGGGGTGGGGGTTGCCCGTGGCCACCGGCCGCTGGCCATTCAGCAGATGGTTGGCGGCATGCGGGTGCAGCAGCGCCATGCCGCAATCGTGCAACGTCATGTCCAGATATTGGCCGAGGCCCGAGCCATGCCGCTCATTGACCGCCATCAGGATGGCGATGGCGGAATAGAGCCCAGTGCCGAGATCAACGATGGGCGTGCCCATCCGGGTGGGGCCGGAGGTGGCGGTGCCATTGATGCTCATCAGCCCGACCACCGCCTGCACGATGGCGTCATAGCCCGGAGCGCCGCCCAGCGGGCCGGTGGCGCCGAAGCCCGAGACCCGGCAATGTATCAGGCGCGGGAATTTTTTCGCCAGCACCTCCTCATAGCCCAGGCCCCATTTTTCCATGGAGCCGGGTTTGAAGTTCTCGATCAGGATATCGGCGCTCTCCAGCAGGCGCAGCAGCACCGCGCGGCCGGCGGGCTTGGCGAGGTCGAGCCCCACGCTCTGCTTGTTGCGATTCACGCCGATGAAGTAGCTGGCATCGCCATCGAGGAAGGGGGGGCCCCAGTCGCGCACCTCATCGCCCTGCGGCGGCTCCAGCTTGATGATCTCGGCGCCATGATCGCCCAGGATCATGGTGCAATAGGGCCCGCCTAGAACGCGGGTGAGGTCGATCACCTTCAACCCGGCGAGCGCGCCCTTGCTGCGGGCGAGGCCACGGGTTTGGGTGATGGGTGGCAATGCATCGGTCATGCGGCACTCCTTCGCCCGAAGACCCGGGCACAGAATTCAGGATAGGTTTCGAGCATTTCATCGCAAATCGGCCCGCGCAGCAGGGCAAGTTCGGCCTCGCTGGGTGGCGGCGTTGGCTGGACGTCGCCGACATCGAAATCAAAGCCGGTGGCAGCGCGCACCCCCTCCACGGTCTCGCCGGGATGCAGGCTTTCCAGGGTGAAGCGCGCGGCCGCCGGGTCAAAGCGGAAGACGCATTTGCCGGTGACCAGCGCTTGGGCATGGCCGCGGCGGAACACGCCAGGGGCGGAGACGCCCGGGGCGGAGATATTCGCCACCCGGTCCACCAGCACCCGCGGCGAATGTTCCTCGCGGAAGAGGATGGTCCGGTGGGTCATGAAATACATAAAGGCCGAGCCAAAGCTGCCGGGGAAGCGCACCTCGGTGCCTGGCCAGCCGCCGGTGCCCACCAGGTTGAGATTGGCCTGGCCATCGATCTGCCCGCCGCCGAGGAAGAAGAGGTCGATCCGGCCTTGGCCTGTGAGGTCGAAGAGTTCGCGCGTGCCCTCGGTGAAGGGGTTGCCCGAGCGCTTATGCAGCAGCGAGAGCCGCACGGGATGGCCCTGCTTAGCCACCAGCCAACAGGCGGCGGCGGGGATGGGCGAAGCTGCGCCGACAGCGATATGCCGCGCCGGATGGGCCGTGGGGTCGAGAATGAGCCGCGCCAGGGTGGTGGCCAGCAATTCTTCCGGTGCGCATACCGGCGGCCGATTCAGCCCTTCGGCCTGCGGCCTGCGGTCATCGGACGCGGCCATCATGCTGCAGCGGCCTGGGCGAAGACTTCGCGCGCCATCCATTCGGCAAAGCCGGCATCGGTCTTCGCCATGCGGGCATATTCGCTGACATAGGCGGCGTCGAAGCCATATTCATCGAGCAGCGCCACCGGCTGCGCGCCGCGCTCGGCGATGGCGATGGCCGAGATATAAGTGGCGTTGATGGTGCCGGAGGCGAGGCGCTCATCCTCCAGGAAATTGCCTTCCACCACGCGCTCCACCGTCACCAGGGCGCGTTGCGCGGCATGGGCCAGGGTGGCGCATTCGCGCCGACGCCCGAGCCAGACATTGCCGAAGCTATCGGCCATGGCGGCATGGAAGACCGCCACATCGGGGGAGAGGGCGGGCAGCAGCACGATCACATCGCCGGGCGGGCCGAAGGGGTTTTGCTGGACGATCCAATCCGGCCGATGGGCCAGAATGTCGGAGCCGATGAGGCCGCGCAACGGCATGAAGGGCACGCCCTTTTCTGCCGCCTGCAGCATGGTGTGGATGGCGGGGCAGGTGGCATCGCGCACGGTGATGCGGCCGGCCTTGAGGGCTGCGGTGAAGCGCGGGGCAAAGCCTGCCTCGCCGAGCGAGACGGCCGAGGTCTGCACCTCCACCACGCAGCCCGCGCCGATCAGGATATCGGTAGCGAAGCCGCTGACGGGCACGCCGAGCAGGCGCAGGTTTTTCGCGCCGCGGCGGATCAGCGCGCGGGCCAGCGCCACGCTCGGCAGGGAATTGTCGGGCGGCAGGGCGAGCAAAGCGCCATCCGGCACGCTGGCGGCCATGGCTTCGAGGCTGATGGGTGTCATCTGGCGTCTCCTGTTGCGCTATGATTACGCCCGCCGGCGAAGGGTGGCAAACTGCACGGATGCATCTGCTCGGCCCCCGCCTCACCCTCCGCCCACTTCGCGCCGATGACGCGGCCGCGGTGTTTGCCATGAATGGCGACCCCTCGGTGATGGCGCATTTTGCAGCGCCGATGACCCGGGCGGAGAGCGATGCCTGGCTCGACCGCCTCATGGCGCATCAGGTGGCGCATGGGTTTTCATTTTGCGCGGTTGATCTGCCGGGAGTGCCCTGCATGGGCGTGGTCGGGTTGCTGCATATTCCCTGGCAGGCCCGCTTTACCCCGGCGGTGGAGATTGGCTGGCGCATCCATCCCAGCCAGCAGGGCCAGGGCTATGCGCGGGAAGCGGCGGAATTGGCCCTGGCCTATGGTTTCGGCACGCTGGGTCTGGCGGAGATCGTGGCCTTTACCGTGCCGGGCAACCGGGCCTCATGGCGGCTGATGCAGCGCCTGGGCATGCGGGCGGATGGCGAATTCGGCCATCCGCGGTTGGTGCCCGGCCATCCGCTGCATCACCATCTGCTGTATCGGCTGGCATCGCCGTAACGCGATCGGGGACGGCTTGCCGAAACAATCGCCCCCATTAACGCCGTCTCAGCCCAGCATCTTGACCAGCAACTCCGCCGTGCGGCCATTGGCGATGGTCGCCGCCCGCGCGTCATAGCTGTGGCCACCCACCCGGGCGAAGGCGTGGTCCACGCCGGGGTAGATTTCCACCCGTGCCAGCCTTGTATCGGCCAGGCCTTCGGCGATGGCCTGCTGCGCTGCGGCGGGGACGAATTTATCGGCCTCGGCAATATGCAGCATGGTGGGCGCGGTGATCTTCGCCGCATCGCCGACAAGGCCTTCAAGACCCACGCCGTAGTAGGAAATGTGGCAATCGGCATCGGAATCGAGCGCCATCATGAAGGCGAGCCTTCCGCCGAGGCAAAAACCCATGGTGCCGACCTTGCCATTGCAGCCGGGCAGGGCGCGGGCGGCGGCCATGGTGGCCTTGAGGTCGGCGATGGCGAGGCCCTGGTCCATCCCATTCATCAGGGCAAAGGCGCGCTGCCACTGCTCCTGGCCGGCATCGGGGTCCAGGCTGACGCCCGGCTCCTGGCGCCAGAACAGATCGGGGCTGATTGCCCAGAAGCCCATGTTGGCCACCCAATCACTCAGCGCCCGCATGGTCGCGTTCACGCCGAAGATTTCCTGGATCATGATGACGGCGCCGGCCGGCTTTTTCGCCGGTTCGGCCAGATAGGCCGAAAAACTGCCGCTGCCATCGGTCGCCATAATATTGATCTCTGTCACGTCTTGCTCCTTGTGTATGGTCACTCTGGACGGAATATAACGCGGAATGCTTCGTCGTACCATTTTCACTGCCGTGACAAGTCTGCTCCCGGGCAGCGGCCGCGCCAATGACCTGTCAGGCACTGGCTGGACCCATGCGGAATATGCTGGGCTGCGGGCCGCGCGGTTTACCCGTATGGGCGAGCAGGGGCTGCGGATTGAGGGTGAGGGCACCGGCAGCTTTGTCTGGCGGAGGGTTTCGGGCGTGGCGCAATGCCTGACCTGGCGCTGGCGGGTGGATACCGGGCCGCCAGCCACCGACCTGACCCGCCGAGGCGGCGATGACCGGGCGATTTCAGTGGCCGTGGGGTTTGCGGGCTTTCCGCCAGGCGCTGGCGCTTGGCAACGGGCGCAGCACGCCATTGCCCAGGGTGCTGCGGGCAACCATACATTGCCCCGGGCCGTGTTGATTTACAGTTGGGGCGGCACGGGGCGGGAGCCGGTGCGCTTCTACTCGCCCTGGCTTGGGCAATTGGGCAAGGTGCATCCGCTGCGCCATGCCCGCAGTGAAACCGGGCGCTGGTTTGACGAGCGGGTGGACCTCGATGCCGATTGGCGTGCGGCCTTCGGCGGCGATCCTCCGCATTTGCAGGAGATCGCCATCGGCACGGATGTGGACGATACACGCAGCAGGGTCGATGCTCAGATCGACCGCATCCGAGTCACTGCCTGCTGAAAGAGCGCCCGATGGACCGTAAGGAATTCCGCAATGCCATGGCCCGATTGGGGGCTGCGGTGAATATTGTTACCACCGATGGCGAGGGCGGGCGCGCCGGCTTCACCGCCTCCGCCGTGTGCAGCGTGACCGATGACCCGCCGACCCTGCTGGTCTGCATGAACCGTGGCTCCAGCGGTGCGGCCGCCTTCGAGGCCAATGGCGTGCTATGCGTCAACACGCTCCGCCATGGCCAGGAGGAGCTTTCCAACACCTTTGCCGGTTTCACCGGGCTGGAGGGTGAGGCGCGCTTTTCGGTGGGTGAATGGGATAAGCTGGACACCGGCGCGCCCTGCCTGCACGGGGCCGCGGTTAATTTCGATTGCAGGATCACCGATATGGTGGAGAAGGGCACCCATGCCGTGCTGTTTGCCCAGGTGGTGAATGTCAGGCTGGGCGACGAGGCTGCGGGGCTGATCTATTTCTCCCGCGCCTATCACAAGGTGGGATGAGGCCGCAGGATAACGCCATTCAGCCGGCAGTGATGCCGGCCACCCTGGCTGTCTCGCGCCAAAATGCTGTCTCACGCGCCACACGCTCGGCCAGTTGTTCGGGGCTGCTGGGGCTGACCAGGGCGCCGGCCTGTGCCGCGCGCTCGCGCAGCCGCGTATCGCTCAGTACCAGGTTCAGCTTTTCCGACAGCAGGGCCAACGTGGCCGCCGGCACGCCGCGCGGGGCGAAGACCGAGAACCAGACATTGAGCGGCATGCCAGGGAAACCCTGCTCGGCGGCCGAGGGGATATCTGGCAGGCCTGGATGGCGGGCATCCGAACTCACGCACAGCGCCCGCAGCCGGCCCTCGCGCACCAGCGGCGTCAGCGGCGGCGGCGAGTTCATGTAGAAATCGATCCGGCCGGCGATGAGGTCGCTGATCGTCTCGCCAGTGCCGCGATAGGGCACATGCAGCAGGTCGATGCCGGCGCGGTGCTTGAGGTATTCGGTGCCCATATGATGCATCGAGCCATTGCCGGCCGAGGCATAGTTCAGCGCGCCTGGCCGGGCGCGGGCCAGGGCCAGGAATTCCGGCAGGGTGGTGGCCGGCCGGCTGGGATGGGTGACAAAAAGCTGCGGCGTGTCGGTGATCTGCCCCACGGCCTGGAAATCGCGCATGGGTTGGATATCGCCCAGGCCGCCAATGGCCGCGCGCGCCGTCATGGTCGCGCAATAGCCGCAGAGCAGGGTGGTGCCATCGGCCGGCGCGCGCAGCACGGAGGAGAGGCCCACCACGTCATTCCCGCCCGGCCGGTTTTCCACCACCATGGTGGCACCCAGCGCCTGGCCATAGGCCTCGGCCACCAGGCGGGCGGAGAAATCGGTGCCGCCACCGGCCGGCGATGGCACCACGAGGGTGATCGGCCGTCCGGTCAGGCTGGTTTGCGCGCGCCCCAGCGCGGGAAGTGCGAGGCCCGCGAGGAGTGCGCGGCGGATCATGCCAGCAGCTCCGGCACGACCCAGAGCGGCGCCTCGCCGCGTTCCATCCGCTGCACATTGTCAAAGGCATTGCGCAGGCGGGAGATATTGCTCTCCTGGGTGGGGCCGGCCATATGCGCGGTCAGCACCACATTATCCAGGTTGAACAGCGGGTTGTCGGCCGGTGGTGGCTCCTGGTCGAAAACGTCGAGGCCGGCGCCGGCAAAGGCGCCGGCTGCGAGGGCGGCATGCAGCGCCACCTCATCGATCACCGGGCCGCGGCTGGTATTGATCAGGATGGCCTCGGGCTGCAGCAGCGCCAATTCCCGCGCGCCCAGCATGTGGCGGGTGGAGGCATTCAGCGGCACATGCAGGGAGACAATGTCAGAGGTCCGCAGCAATTCGCGGAACAGGCGGAAGCGCACATTCAACAAATCCTCCTGATCCTCCGGCAGGCGGGCAATGTCATAGTAATGCACCGGCATGCCAAAGGCCTGGGCGAGGCGCGCCACCTTCTTGCCGATGGTGCCCATGCCGATAATGCCCAAGGTCTTGCCGCGCACCTCATGCAGCCGGGGCGTGGCATTGCCGCGCCAGCGCCCGGCCACGACATTGGCATGCTGCTTGATCAGCTGGCGTGAGACGGCGAGTATCAGCAGCAGCGCATGCTCCGACACCGCCACCGAATTGGCGCCGCCATTGTTGCACAGCGGCACCCCGGCGCGGCGCGCGGCGCCGAGATCGGCGCGGTCATAGCCGGCGCTGAGCACCTGCACGAGCCGCAGCTTGGGCGAGATGGCAAACAGCTCATCCTTCACCAGCATATCGGCAAAGCCCACGAGGTAATCGGCGCCGCCCATCGCCGATTGCCATTCCGGCGAACCGGGCTTGGCGATCAGCAATTCGAAGCCGTCGGGCGCCATCTCGCGCACCACCTCTTCATCCACCATTGATTGCGTGACGACCACGATGCGTGATGCCATGGCGTTATCTCCTCTCTTGTCGTTCAGGCCGGATCGCCGACGGAAAGCCCCTGCACGCCGTGCTGGGCGATGAAGCCTGCCACAATGCCGGAGGCCTTCGCCTCCTCGACGAATTCATGCAGCCAGGCGGCGGCCGCGGTATTTTTGCGCGAGGTGCCGATGGCCTGCTGCACGGCGGTGAATTTATCCGCAAGGATACGGGCACCCGGCAGCGATTTCAGGTCGGTGATGAGGCGCGGCCGCAGCCCGGCGAGGACTTCCAGCTTTTCATCGACGAAGCGGGTCAGCGCGGAATCCAGCGTATCGGTGCGCAGCAGCGTGGCTTTGTGGATATTGCGCTCCAGCCACAGATCATAGGCCGCGCGGGCGGTGACGGCGATGCGGATGCCGGGCTGGTCAACCTGGGCAATCTCGGTGATGGGCGAGCCTGCGGGCACCAGATAGGTGGCCTCGATCTGCGAATAGGCGGCGGTGAAGGCGATCTTCTCCGCCCTTTGCGGCTCGGCACCGATCAGGCCGATATCCCAGGCGCCGGTATCGACGGCATCGGCCAATTCACCGGGCTTGGGGTAGGGGACGTATTTCACCGGCACGCCCAGCCGCGCGGCGATGGCGGCGGCCATGCTGGGGGAGACGCCCTGCGGGTCACCCTCTGCGCTGCGGCCGGTGACCAGAAGAAAATTGCTGAGATTGATGCCGGCCCGCAGCACCCCGGTGGGGGCCAGTTGGGCGATGATGTCTGGTGACATGAGATGGATTTCCGTCTGGGCGTGATGGGCCTGGCAATCGGCCCTTGGGCGCCATGCTTGCGCCATTCCCTGCGCCGCGCAACCGCGCCTTGCCGCAATCCGGCGCGCGGTCTCTACTGATTGGAGCGCCGCAGGCAATAGCGGGCATAGGAGGAAGCATGGCCGATCTGACCATCCGTGAATTGCGCACCACCCTGCTGGAAATTCCCTGGCCGAATGATCCATGGCTGGCGCATCACCCGCTGGGGGCGATGCGCGATTTGGTGGTGGTGGAGGTGGTCACCGCCTCGGGTCTGACCGGCATGGGCTATTTGCATCTGCTGAACCTGCCGCTGCGCCACACCATTGCCGCCTGCATCAAGGAGGCGATGGCGCCGCGCATCATCGGCCGTGATGCGACGGAGGTGGAGGCGATCTGGCAGGATCTCTGGCGCTCCACCATCACCGGCGGCCGGGGGGGTGTCACGATGATGGCGCAATCGGCCATCGACATCGCGTTGTGGGATGTGGTGGGCAAGGCTGCGGGCCTGCCGCTGCATCGCCTCTGGGGCCATCACCGTTCGGAAATCCCGATCTATGGCAGCGGCTGCTTCCGTGGCGCGCGCGGCGATGGGATGATCGCCAAGGCGCGGCATTTCGTCGCCCAGGGCTATAAGGCGATCAAGATGCAGGTCGCCCATATCGGTGATGTCCGCACCGATATCGACAATGTCCGCCGCATGCGCGACGCGCTGGGGCCGGATATCGAGATCATGATCGATGTGAATATGGGCTGGAGCGCCGATGTGGCGATCCAGGCCGGCCGCGCTTTCGAGGAGTTCTCGCCCTATTGGCTGGAGGAGCCGGTGCTGCCCGATGATTATGCCGGGTATCTGCGCTGCGCCGAAATGCTGGATATGCGCGTGGTTGGTGGTGAGACGCATTTTGGCCGGGCGGACCTCAAACCCTTCCTGCAAAACCCTCGCCTGCCCATTTTGCAGCCAGACCCGATGCGGGGCGGCCTGACGGAACTCAGGAAAATTGCCACCGTTGCCGATACCTGGGGCATCACCATCGCGCCGCATCTCTTCCCTGAACTGAACGTGCATCTGCTGGCCAGCATTCCCAATGCCAGCTGGGCCGAGCAGATGGGGTTGCTGGATGATGTGTGGGTGTCGCATCCGGTGATCGCCAATGGGATGATCACCGCGCCGGAAACCCCGGGCCATGGATTGGCCTTCAAGCCTGAGGTGCTGGCGGATTTCAGCCTGCGCTGAGCGCTTTCGCGATGGCCACCAGCTTCATATCGGCGCTGCGCCAGCCAATGATGGAAAGCCCCACAGGCTTTCCTCAACACGCGCACGGCCAGGGGTCGCAATGGCGGCAGAGGAACCAAGATGCACCAGACACAGGGCGGGTATGACTTCATCATCGTCGGCGCGGGTTCGGCCGGCGCTGTGCTGGCCAACCGGCTTTCGGCCAATCCGCGCCATAATGTGCTGCTGCTTGAGGCCGGCCCGCCCAGCCACCCCTGGACCCATGTGCCGGTGGGCTTCGCCAAGCTGATCGCCAACCCGGCGGTGAATTGGCTCTATAGTTCCGAGCCCGAAGCCTCGACCAATGGCCGCCGCCTGCCAGTGCCGCGTGGGCGGATCCTGGGAGGGTCGAGTGCCATCAATGGCCTCGCCTTTGTGCGGGGCCAGGCGCAGGATTTCGACTCCTGGGCGCAGATGGGCAATCGCGGCTGGAGCCATGATGATGTGCTGCCCTTCTTCAAGCGCATCGAGCGCTATGAGGGTGGCGGCGATGACGCGCTACGTGGGCGCGAGGGGCCGCTCACGGTCACCAACCCGCCGGCGACCGACCCGCTTTTGGCCACCATCATCCGCGCCGCCGGCGAGGTCGGCATCCGGCACAACCCGGATTACAATGGCACCGCGCAGGATGGCATTGCGATGAGCCAGGCCAGCATTGGCGGCAGGCTGCGGCAGAGCACTGCGCGGGCCTATCTCTCCCCCATTCGCGGCCGGGCCAATCTGCACATCGCCACGGGTGCCTTGGCCGAGGCGCTGCTCTTCGAGGGAAGCCGCTGCATCGGCGTGCGCTATGCCCAGGGCGGTGCGACGCATGAGGCGCGGGCGGGGCGGGAGGTGGTGGTGAGCGGTGGGGCGATCAATTCGCCACAATTGCTGGAGCTCTCGGGCATCGGCCAGCCGGAGCGGCTGCAGGCGCTGGGGATAGCGCCGCGCCATGCCTTGCCCGGGGTGGGCGAGAATCTGCGCGACCATTACGCGCCGCGCACCCGTTGGGCGGTGGAGGCGCGGGGCTATACGCTCAACGATCGTGGCCGCGGCTTTGGGCTGTTCCGCCAGGCGATGCGCTATGCGTTGCGCGGCGATGGCATGCTGGGCATGGTGGCAGCGCCGTTGCGCGCCTTTGTCCATTCGCGGCCGGGGCTGGAAGCGCCGGATTTGCTGCTGGGCTGGGTGCCGATGCTGACCGAGCCCGGGCCGAATGGCACCAGGATCGCCTCCCGCTCGGGCATGACCTGCTACGCCCACCCTATGCGGCCGGAGAGCCGCGGCAGCATCCATATCTCGGCCGCTGATCCGCGCCAGCAGCCTGCCATCCGCTTCAATTTCCTGTCCTCGCCGATTGATGCCGAACTGACGGTGAAGGCCATCCGCATTGCCCGCCAGGTGATGAACGCCCCCGCCATGGCGGCCCTGGCCGTTCACGAGATCGCGCCAGGCCCTGATGCCCAGGATGATGCGGCCATCATCGATTGGGTGAAGCGCGCGGGCGAGACCACCTATCACCCTGTCGGCACCTGCCGGATGGGGCAGGATGGCATGGCGGTGGTGGATCAGCGGCTGCGGGTGCATGGCATTGCCGGGCTGCGGGTGGCCGATGCCTCCATCATGCCCACCCTCACCTCGGGCAATACCAATGCGCCCACCATCATGATCGGCGAGAAGGCCGCCGCGATGATCCTCGAAGACCATGCTTAGGAGATGACCATGACACGCTGGGATACCAATTCGCCCATCCGCTACCCTGACCCTGATGTGCTGGTGCTCGATAAGCGCTTCGAGCATATCAAGCTTGGCCATGCCGGCATTGAGCGCATCGCCACCGGCTTTCGCTTCACCGAGGGGCCGACCTATTTCGGCGGCGGGCGCTACCTCGTCTTCACCGATATCCCCAATGATGCGCTGATCCGCTGGGATGAGGTGAGTGGCGCGGTGGTGACGCTGCGCAACCCTGCCGGCTACCCCGATGGCAATACCCGTGACCGGCAGGGAAGGCTGATCACTTGCGAACTGGGCAGCCGCACGCTGACCCGCACCGAGCATGATGGCACGATCACCGTGCTGGCCAGCCATTTTGAGGGCGTGCAACTCACCGGCCCCAATGATGTCGTGGTGAAGTCCGATGACAGCATCTGGTTCAGCGACAATGGCGCGGGCATTCGCGGCAATTACCTGGGCGACAGGGCGCGGGCAGAACTGCCCTTCCGGGTCTATCGGCTGGACCCGGCGACGGGTGCGCTCAGCATCGCGGTGGGTGACATGGAAAGGCCCAATGGGCTGTGTTTCTCGCCCAATGAGGACCGGCTTTACGTGGTCGATACGCCGGGCGGGCGCCGCACCACCCGGGTCTATGACATGGTCGATGGCATGCCCAGCCATGGCCGGCAGTTCTTTGACGACACGCCCGGCTGGGCCGACGGAATTCGCTGCGACACCGAGGGCAATGTCTGGGGCGCGATGACCGGCGGGCCGGGCTATGATGGTGTGGCGATCTTCGCGCCCGATGGCACGCTGATCGGCCGCATCCTGCTGCCCGAGCGCTGCGCCAACCTCGCCTTTGGTGGCCGCAAGCGCAACCGGCTGTTCATGACCGCCAGCCAGTCGGTCTATGCGCTCTATGTTGAGGCGCAGGGCTGCCCGGGTGGCTGACTGAGCCGGCCGCGGAAAAACGATCGGCGAGGGAAGGTAAGATCGAGGGGCAAAGCCCCTCGAACTTGTTTTTCCTCTCTATTCCTTGTTCAGCCGCCTAATGGAGGATCGTCCATGATATTGAACCGCCGGGCTCTCGCGGCGCTGCCGCTGGCCGCACCTGCGCTGGCGCAGGGTTTTCCCAGCCAGCCCATCCGTCTGGTCACGCCCTATCCGCCAGGCGGCGGCACCGACACGGTGGCCAGGATATTGCTGCCGCATCTCGCGGCACAGCTGGGCCAGACCATCATCGTGGAGAACCGCGGCGGCGCGGGTGGTGCGATCGGTGCGGCCGAGGTGGCCCGCGCGGCGCCCGATGGGCATACGCTGCTGCTCGATGCCATGGGGCATGTGGTCAACCCCAGCCTCATGCCGAATTTGCCCTTTGACTACGCGACCGCCTTCGCGCCGATCACTCAGCTCACCTTGCAGCCGCAAATGCTGGTGGTGCCGCAGGCCTCGCCCTTTGCCACGCTGGCCGCGCTGATCGATGCGGCGCGGGCGCGGCCAGGGGTGTTCAATTTTGCCTCGTCTGGAAATGGCACCGGGGCGCATCTTGCCATGGTGGCGCTGAGCCGCGCCGCGGGCATGGATGTGGTGCATGTGCCCTATCGTGGCGGCGGGCCGGCGATGACGGATTTGCTGGCGGGCAATGTCAGCATGGCCTTTGCCTCGGTGGCGGCGGCCACCGCGCATGTGCAATCGGGCCGGTTGCGTGCACTGGGTGCGGCGGGGCCGCGCCCCATCCCGGCGCTGCCGGCCATGCTGCCCATTGCCGAACAGGGTTTTCCCGGCTTCGACTGGGATGAGTGGAATGGTTTATGGACCCCTGCCGGGGCGCCGCGCGGCGCGGTGGCCCGGCTGCATGCCGCAACCCTCTTCGCGCTGGCCCAGCCCGATGTGCGGGCCCGCATGGCGGGTATTGGCATTGTGCCGCTGGGCACGGGTGAGGCGGATTTTGCCGCCTTCGTCGCCGCCCAGCGGGAGCGCGCGGCCCAGTTGATCCGGGCCGCGAATATCACGCTGGGCTGAGGCTTACTTCACCGAGGAAAAGCCGGTGGGCTGCAGGATGGCGTTGCTGACATTGGCCACGATCGGGCCATCGGCCTCAGTCTGTGCGCGCTTTTCGATCCATTCCGGATCAGCCTGGAAGGCGGCCCATTTCGCATCGCGCTCGGCCAGCGATTCCCATTCCAGCAGGTAATGCAGATCGAGATTGGATTCGCCGATCACGGTCGTCCAGAAGCCGGCCTGGCGAATGCCATGACGCTCCCAGATTTTCAGCGTGATGGTCTGGAAACGGTTCAGCAGCGCCGGCAGGCGGCCGGGGACGCAGCGATAGATGCGAAGTTCGTGGATCATGTTCGTGGCTTTCAGCTCTTGGTGATGAAGGAAGCGGCCTGCCGGTCATAAGCGGCATAGCCCAGGGTTTCGCGGAATTGCGCCTCCGGCAGGGCTTGCGCGGCGGCCGAGGCGCCGTCGCGCACCGCGGCAAGCCCCGCCATCATGCCCGCCATCGCAGGCGAGAGCATGGCGGTGGGGAAGGTCGCGATCTTGAAGCCGAGCGACGCGGCCTTCACCTGATCCGGCGTCGCCCGCGCGCCACCGGGTGAGAGCACGGCAAAGCTCGGCTTACCGCCAGCGGCAGCGACGGCGCGATGAATCTCGGCCTCATCGGCCGGGCTGTCGAGGAAGAGGATATCGGCGCCCTCCTCGGCGAAGATGCGGATGCGGGCCTCCGCCTCATCAATGCCCAGGGTGGGGCGGCAATCGGTGCGGGCCAGGATCAGAATGCCGCTATCCTTTGCGGCTTCCACGGCGGCGCGGATTTTCATCCGGGCCTCCTCGCGCGGCAGGCAGGGCTTGCCGGCAGCGGTGAGGGCGCGGGGCGTGATCTTGTCCTCAATCAGGATGGCGGCGGCGCCGGCCAGGCCATAAGCGGCCACGGTGCGCTGCACATTCATTGCATTGCCATAGCCATGGTCGCCATCGGCCAGGAGCAGCGTCTGCGGCGCCGCGCGGCGGGCCATGGTGAAGCTGTCGAACATCTCGCCGAAGGAGATAAGGTCGAGATCAGGCCCGCCCAGGCGGCTGGCCGCGACGCAGGAGCCGGAGAGGAAGGCGGTGGGGAAGCCGGCCTCGGCGGCGAGACGGGTGCTGAGCCCATCCCAAATCGCCGGCATCAGAACAAGGCCGGGTTGGGCCAGCAATGCGCGCATGCGCTCAGGAGGGGTCATGTTGTTATCCTTAAGGCGTTTCCTGGCGCGCAGCCTAAGCGGGTTCAGGGCGCCGCACCAAGCCCCCGGGGCTTGACCGAAGCCCGGGCCGCTGTGCCCGATGCGCGGAAATAGGAGGATAAACGACATGATCAGCCGCATGCTGCTCACGGCCCTTTGCCTGGGGCTGGCCGCGCCGGTTATGGCGCAGGAGGCCTTTCCCAGCCGGCCCATTCAGCTCATCAACCCCTATCAGCCCGGCGGCGCCACCGATTTGATGGCCCGCGCCCTGGCCGCCGCCATGGCGCCGCTGCTGGGGCAGCCCATGGTGGTGGTCAATCGCGATGGCGCGGCCGGTGGTGTGGGCACGCTGATGGCGGCGCGTGCGGCGCCCGATGGCCATACCCTGCTCTTCGCACCCGCCCTCGTGCTCTCGGTGCTGCCGGTGACCCAACCCAATTCCGGCCTGGGCCGCGACGCGCTGCGGCCCGTCTGCCAGACTTTTTCCAATGCCCAGGCCATCGCCGTGCGGCATGACAGCCGCTTCCGCAATTTGGGCGATGTGGTGGCGGCCGCACGCGCGGCGCCGGCCAGCGTCACCTATGGCACGCTGGGCATCGCCTCCATCCCGCATCTGGCCATGGTGCAATGGCTGCAGGCGGCCGGGATCGAACTCGCCCATGTGCCCTATCGTGGCGATGGGCCGGTGATGGCGGATACGCTGGCGGGGCGGATTGACCTGGCGGCCATTGTGCTGGCCTCAGCCTCAGGGCGTTCAGACATGCGGCTGCTCGCGGTGTTTGATACGGCGCGAAACCCGGCCTTCCCGGATGTGCCCACCGCCATTGAACAGGGCTTCGAGGTGGCGCCGACCAGTTTTGGTGGGCTGTTGGCGCCTAGCGCCACGCCGCCCGAGCGGCTCGCCGTGCTGGAGGCCGCCTGCGCCAGCGCAGCGCTGGGCGAGGCCTATGCCGCCGCCGCCCGCCGTGCCTTGCAGCCCGAGGCCTATCACCTCGGTGCCGATGATTTCGCCCGGCGCCTGGCGGGGGATATTGCGCAAAAGGCGCGGCTGATGGGTGGGATCAATCTGAGCCAATAGTGATTGCCGGCCACTGCCGCGAGATTGTCATCTTGGCCAAGTTTCAATGCTGTGGAGACTGGGTTACGGGAATTTCCATTGGCAGCGATCTGAACCATGATGGACGCGCCCGTAACACGGACCGCCGCCGTCATGGGCGGCACAACCGGATATCCTCATGCCGAATGACCCGACCTTCACCGCCCCCGGCCGCTTCTGGAAGGGCAATATCCACACCCATTCCACATGCTCTGACGGCATGCGCGATGCGGCGGATGTCTGCGCCACCTATCGCGAGGCCGGCTATGATTTCCTGGCGCTGACCGACCATTTTCTGGCGAAATTCGGCTTTCCCATTGTCGATACCCGGCCTTTCCGCACGCCGGGCTTCACCACGATCCTGGGCGCCGAACTGCATGCGCCCGCCACCGCCCTGGGTGAGATCTGGCATATCCTGGCCGTGGGCCTGCCCGCCGATTTTGCGCCGCCCGCCGCGGCCGAGAGTGGCCCGCAACTCGCCGCCAGGGCCATCGAGGCCGGCGCCTTCGTCGCCATCCCTCATCCCGGCTGGTATGCGCTGACCACCGAGGATGCCAACACCATCCCCGGCGCCCATGCCGTGGAGGTCTATAACCACACCTCGCAACTGCGCACCGAGCGGGGCGATGGGGTTTACCTCGCCGATCAATTGCTGGCGCAGGGCAGACGGATCAACCTTATCGCCGTCGATGACGCGCATTTCGCCTGCGCCGATGCCTTTGGCGGCTGGGTGATGGTCAAGGCCGAGCGCAATGAGCCCGAGGCGCTGCTCGCTGCCCTCAAGGCTGGCCAGTTTTATGCGACCCAGGGCCCGCTGATCCATCACATCGCCTGGGGGGAGGATATGG
>Ga0214921_10003709_pt1 | contig 23100 bp, 23 predicted proteins | sample LL1505_MetaG_FD_177992 | JGI IMG/M metagenome (GOLD analysis project Ga0214921, IMG submission 177992) | Freshwater microbial communities from Lake Lanier, Atlanta, Georgia, United States - LL-1505 | ecosystem: Environmental > Aquatic > Freshwater > Lake | place: USA: Georgia | collected... | reverse complement strand
GCGACACATAAGCCTCCACCCCCTGAAAAATCGCCACCCCCCGGCACAGCCCATGCCAATGCGGGTTGGCCCGCGCCATATGGCCGATCACCACGCCATCGCTGAATTGCAGCGGCAGATGGGTGATCAGCGGCACATCCTCCGGCCCTTGGGAAACCAGGGTGCAAAGCCGGGCCTGGCGCATAATGGCGGCCAAAATCTCGGGGTCGTCCTCACGGAAGGCGGGTGGATTGTACATGCGTGACTTGTAATGGGGTCGAAGAGGGCTTGGAAGCCACACATGCCCCCTTGACGGCCCAGAACACTCATGCGCGCAACCACCCCATGCCAGATTTCCTCAACACTGACCGTCCGCCCGTGCCCCAGCTGGTCGTGGCCACGGCCATGCAGCCCTTCCACCTCGAAGGCCGGCCGGTGCGCGGCCGCCTGGTGCGCCTGGGCGCGCTCGCCGATGCGCTGCTCAGCCGGCACAATTATTCCCCCCCCGTCGGCCGCGTGGTGGGCGAGGCGCTGGCGCTCACCGCCGGCCTCGCCGCCGCGCTGAAATACAAGGGCAGCTTCTCCCTCCAGGCCAAGGGCGACAGCGTGATGCCCATGCTGCTGGCCGATTGCACCGATGACGGCCAGTTGCGCGGCCAGGCCCGGGTCGAACATGCCGAACTGGCCAAGCTGATGGAGGTGGATCACGACCCACCCGCCGCCGGCCTGCTGGGCAAGGGCTACCTCGCCTTCACCTGCGACCAGGGCCCGGATATGGAGCGCTACCAGGGCATCGTCGCCATGGACGGCATCCATCTGGCCGATATGACGCAGAGCTATTTCCGCACCTCCGAGCAATTGCAGGCTTTTGTCCGTCTCGCCTGTGCCCGCACCGAACATGGTTGGCGCGCCAGCGCCTTCATCCTGGAGCGCGTGGCCGGCGAGGGCGGCCTGGGCGACACCACGCGGGAGGAGCAGGACGAGGCCTGGAAAACCGCCACCCTGCTCGCCTCCACCCTCAAGGACAGCGAGCTGCTGGATGACAACCTGCCCTCCACCCGCCTACTGCATCTCATGTTCCATGCCGAGGGGCTGGTGCTCGATCAGGCAAGGGCGCTCTCCTATGGCTGCCGCTGCTCCCGCGCCAAGCTCTCCGGCGTGCTGGGCGGTTTTTCCGATGAGGATCTGGACGAAATGGCCCAGGATGGCGCCATCACCATGACCTGCGAATTCTGCAATTACGATTTCCGCTTTGACCGCTCCGAGGTGCGGCGGTGAGCCATGGGCTGAAGGCCGCGGGCTGCTTCGCCGGGTTCTTGGCGGTGCTTCTCGCCGCAGCCGGTGCGCATCTCGGCCTGGGCGAGGCCGAGGGGCGGATGCTGGCCTCGGTCACCATGCTGCTGGGCTTTCACGCCCCGGCGCTGCTTGCCGTGGGCCTTTGGGGTGCCTGGCGGGGCGGGCTGCTGCTCGGCTTGGGCCTCTTACTATTCTCATTGGCGGTGCTGCTGCGGGTTTTTGCCGACATCTCCCTGGGGGCCGTGGCGCCGATTGGCGGTTTCGCCATGATGGGCGGCTGGCTATGGCTGGGCGTGGTGGCGCTGCGCGGGCGTTAGAGGCATTTGTCCTCGGATTATTTTCCTTTCCAACGCCAGCGATTTGCCCTATGTTAGGGTCTAACAATCGGAGACCTGCCTTGGCATCCCCCCCCCACCGCCATCGGTCGAAACAGCATTGCGGGCGGCGCGGCGGTGAATTTGTCCGATATCTTGTATTTGTCGTTATCCAACAAAACGAATCATTGCGAATCAAATGGTTCGCCACCCAACACGCCATTTGGCCGGGCAAGGGCCATGGAACGCCAATCCACCCACGCTTTCCACAGATTTATCCACAGCACCGCCTTTGTTTTGCAACGTTTTGGTTCCTGAACATCTGCGGATTCCGCAGAATTGTCCCCAAGCTTGCCGGGGCCCGGCCATGACACCTCGCGCAGCATGGCTCGCCGCCCCGGGTTTTGAGGCCGATCTGGCCGAAGAACTCCGCCGCCGGGGCATCAGTTTTATATGGCATGGTCGGCTCGCCCTCTCGGAATATTTGCCCTGTCACGCCGCCTGGGCGCTGGAATGCTGGACAGCGCCTGTGCTGTTGCCCGCCCCCTCGGTGAAGGCCGCCGCCGATGCGCTGCGCGCCATCCAGCGCAACTGGGCCCTGTTGCCCACCGAACATCACCGCCGCGCCGCGCTCATCGAGGCCCGGCTGCCGCCGGTGAAAGCCCGCCCCCTCACCTTCCCCGAACCGGCGCCCACCGGGCATCTGGGCGGCTGGACCATGCTCGATGCCGGCACCCTGCTTGCCTCGCCCAGCAAAACCAGCCCCTTCGTCAATGGCGAGCCGCACTTCATCGAGGATCGTGAGGGCCCGCCATCGCGGGCCTATCTGAAATTATGGGAAGGGCTGACCCGCCTCGGCCGCTTCCCCGCCCCAGGCGAAACCTGCCTCGACCTCGGCGCCTCGCCGGGTGGGTGGACCTGGGTGCTGGCCAAGCTCGGCACCAGCGTCACCGCCGTGGATAAAGCCCCGCTCGACCCCGCCATCGCCGCCATGCCCGGCGTCACCTGGCGCGGCGAGAGCGCCTTTGGCCTGGCGCCGGAGAAGGTGGATTGGCTCTTCTCCGACATTATTTGCTACCCCGCCCGACTTCTGGGGCTCGTCGAACGTTGGATGGCGGCGGCGCGGCCAGGAGCCATTCTCTGCACATTGAAGTTCCAGGGGGAGACAGATCATCACACAGCCGAGAAATTCGCTGCCATCCCTGGCGGCGTCATATTCCACGCTGCGCATAACAAGCATGAACTAACCTTTGCCTGGTTGCCGGCCACGGAAAGCCAGGGCTAACCATAAGGATGCACGTCCCGCCCCGCATTTCCCCCAGCCTTCTCGCCGCTGACTTCTCCCGTCTGGCCGAGGAAGTGCGCGCGGTTGAGGCTGCCGGCGCGGATTGGCTGCATCTGGATATTATGGATGGGCATTTCGTACCCAATATCTCCTTTGGCCCCGGCCTGATCAAAGCATTGCGTCCGCATACGAAAATGCCCTTTGATGTGCATCTGATGATCACCCCGGCTGATCCCTATCTGGAGGCCTTTGCCCAGGCCGGCGCCGACATCATCTCGGTCCATCCTGAAGCTGGGCCGCATTTGCATCGTTCGCTGCAGACCATTCGGGCCCTAGGCAAGAAATGCGGCGTGGTGCTCAATCCCGCGACGTCCATCAGCAGTATCGAGAATGTGCTTGATCTGGTCGACCTCATCATGGTCATGACGGTCAATCCAGGCTTTGGCGGGCAAAGCTTCATCACGAGCCAATTGCCCAAGATCGCCGCCCTGCGGCGGATGATTGATGCCACGGGCCGCGACATCGCGCTCGAAATCGATGGTGGCGTTACTGCCACCACAGCGCCACACTGCCTCGCGGCCGGGGCCGACACGCTGGTAGCCGGCACCGCGGTCTTCGGCGCCGCCGATTACGCCAGCGCGATCGCCACGCTGAAACAGTGAGGGAAAACGCCATGCCAGACCTGATCCGCAATGCCCGGCGCTGGATTTCCGGCCTCAAGCCGGTGCGCGTGCCCGATGCGCCCTCGCGCTCCTTCAAGGATCTCTGGCCCGGCGAGGCCGCGCGCGGGGCGCGGCTGGTGGCGGGCGAACTGGATGTGCTGGGCACGGTGCGCGCGCTGGAACCTGGCACGCCGGAGCAACTGGGTATCGGATGGGCGCCCGGCGACGGGCCGCTGCTATGGCGGGCGCATGCGCATGGCTTCGGCTGGCTGCGCGACCTGCGGGCGCTGGGCACCGATGCCGCCAGGGTGCGGGCACGTGACCTCGCGCATGACTGGCTGGCCAATGGCGCGAGCCAGGACCTGGCTCAGGCACCGGAGGTGGCGGGCGCCCGCATTTCCGCCTGGCTCGGCCACTGGGATTTTCTGGCGGCCTCCGCCGATGACGGCTTTCGCCGCGCGCTGCTGACCCGCCTGGCGCTCGATGGCCGTGCCGTGGTGGCAGGCCTGCCGGCCGAGGCCGCGCATCGCGGCGCGCTGGTGGTGCTCAAGGCAGGGATCGCGGTGGCCGTCGCCCTCGAGGAGGAGGGCTGGCTGAACCGCGCCCTTCGCCTGCTGCCTGGGGAACTCGAGCGGCAATTCTTCCCCGATGGCGGCCATGTCGAGCGCAGCCCGGCGCAGCATTTGGCCGCGCTGCAGGACCTCATCGAGATCCGCAACCTGCTGCATGGCGCCAGCGCCAATACCCCCGCCCAGCTTGGCGGTGTGATTGAGCGCGCCTGCCAGGCGCTGCGTTTCTATCGCCACCAGGATGGTGGCCTGGCCCTGTTCAACGGCACGCGGGATGAACCCGCCACGCTGGTCGACTTGGTGCTGCATCATGGCCAGGCCCGCGGCCGGGCGCCGATGCTGCTGCAGGATACCGGCTTCCACCGCATGCAGGGCAGCCGCACCCTGGTGATCGTGGATTGCGGCGCGCCACCGCCCGGCCGTGCGCCTGACCTCACCACCGGCTTGCCGCGCGCGGGCGACCGTTTTGCCCATGCCAGCACCATGTCCTTCGAGCTGAGCGTGGGACGCGACCGGTTGATCGTGAATTGCGGCGCCTCTCCGGCGGCTGAGCCAGTTTGGCGTGACGCGCTGCGCGCCACGGCCGCCCATTCCACCCTGACCCTGGCCGATACCAATAGCAGCGAACTGCGCGAGGAAGGCCTGGGCCGCCGGCCGGAACGTGTCGTCCCTGAACGGCAGGAGCAGGACCACGCGCATTGGCTGGAAATCACCCATGATGGCTGGCGCAAGCCTTTTGGTGCCATCCATCGCCGCACCCTCTATCTGGCGGAAGGCGGTGACGATTTGCGTGGCGAGGATGTGGTGGAATTGCCCGGCGGCATCACCGAGACTTTGAGCTGGGTGGTGCGCTTCCACCTCCACCCCGGGGTGAGCGCGAGCTTGGTTGAGGATGATGGTGCGGTGCTGATGCGCCTGCCCAGCGGCCATGGCTGGCGCCTGAGGGCACGTGGCGCGCGCATCGGGCTGGAGGAAAGCGTTTATGCCGCTGCTGAAACACGCCGCAGCCAGCAGATCGTGCTCTATGCCGAGCCGGATGCCGAGGCGGTGCGCTGGGCCGTGAGCCGCGTGGTGGCGGGTGGTACTGACGCACCGCCGGTCGAGGGCGCGCAGGGCTGAAAGCTCTTATTGCTACAATGGCTAGATAGGGTGAGATCAGTCAATTCGATCACCGTTCATTAAATTCTTTGCGGCATAACATGCTTGCGCGCCACATGGCCGCGACATGAACCCAGGAGCAAAGCTAAGAACTACCAAATCCTCCCCCTCGCTGCCGGCGCCATTTTTGCTGCCATGAGGACAGTCAAGGCCCTGCCCATTGTGCCCGGCAACTTCCTGAGCGGCCTGACCGCGGCGCAGGCCCAGACCGTGGCGGCAGAGACCCGCACCACAACGCCGGACGCCGAAATCATCCAGAGCTATGACATCGGCTTCGGCACTTACACGGTCCAGGTCATGCCCAAGAATCCGACCAGCAATGGTGGCGGTAGCGAGGGTGGCAGCGGCGCGGGCGAATAACCCAGCCTGCCGCTGCGTGGCCGTTGGACAGGCTTCACGCTGTTGCCAGCCCTGGCCCTTCAGCCCCGCAACACCCCATGCTGGCGCAGAAATGCCAGCAAAGGCAGCATAGCCAGCCCCAGGATGGTGCTGTGCTCGCCTTCGATGCGCTGGAACAGGTGCACCCCGGCCCCCTCCAGCCGATAAGCGCCGACAGTGGCCAGCAGCGCCTCACCCTCGGCCGCTAAATAGGCGGCGATGAATTCATCAGATAGCGGGCGGACATGCAGCGTCGCCACTGCGACATTCTGCCAGACCCGCTGGCCGAAACGCCAAGCCACGGTTCCATTCACCAGCTGGTGGCTCTGGCCGCTGAAGGCGCGCAAATGCGCCGCCGCCTCGGCCATGTCGCGCGGTTTGTCGAACCAGCGCTCGCCCATCACCAGCAATTGGTCGCTGCCCATCACCAGGGCATCGGGGTCACGGCGGGCAATCTGACGGGCCTTGGCATCGGCTAGCATCACCGCCGCATCGCCTGGCCGCAGAGCATCCGCCTGGGCCGCCTCCTTCAGTGCCGCCTCGTCAACCGCTGCGGGAATGGCCTGGTAGCGCAAGCCTGCCGCATCCAGCAGCACGCGCCGGCTGGCCGAGGCACTGGCCAGGATCAGCGATGGTGATGCGGCCTGGATCAATTCTGTTGCCCCAGCACGGCGGCAGCGGGGTCCTCAGGCGGCTGGCCAGCCTGATTGCCGCGCTTGGTGTGCCACAATTCGACTTGTTGCAGCACGGTGGCCGCGGTTTCCTCGATGCTGCGGCGGGTGACGTCGATCACCGGCCAACCACGCGATGAGCAAAGCCGGCGGGCGGTCAGAATTTCGGCCTTCACCGCCTCGATATTCACGTAATCGGTCTCATCCATCCGCACGCCGCCGGCGCCAATGATCTTCAGCCGGTGACGGCGAATATCGACCAGGGCGTTCACGTCAATGGTCAGACCCACCACGGGGCAGGGCGGATTCTCCAACTCAATCGGCAGTTCTGCCCCGGGCACCAGCGGGATATTGGCCGCCTTCACACCGCGATTGGCGAGGTAAAAGCAGGTTGGCGTCTTGCTCGAACGCGAAACACCCACCAGCACCACATCGGCATTGGCGATGCCGGCGGTGCCCTGGCCGTCATCATGGGCCAGCACATAATGCATGGCATCGATCCGGCGGAAATAATCCGCATCCATCACATGCTGGGCGGCGCGCTTGGAGACGGCGCGGGTTCCAATCTCGTGCTGCAACAGGTTCACCACTGGGTCGAGCACCGAAAGACAGGGCAGACCTAGGCGGCCACAGGTCTCCTCCAACGCCATGCGCAGGCTCTTATCCACCAGGGTGAAGAGCACGGGGCCAGGCTCATGCTCAATGCCCTCCAGCACCCGGTCGAGATTGAGGCGGGAGCGCACCAGCGACCAGCGATGATGGACAACGTGATGCCCCTCGAAGCGCGAGAGCGCCGCACGTGCCATGGAATTCAGTGTCTCGCCTGTGCTGTCGGAGACCAGATGCAGGTTGGTGGTGCGGTGAACCATTGTTGGCGGTGTCCGGGGATGGAGCTGAGTCATGGGGATGGAATCACGGTCATATCCCTGGCGCGGTTGAGTCGGGGATGCGATGCACAATGGAACAACTTAGCCTGGTCGAACATCACATTGGGTGCAAGCTGGGGATGAAACTGCCAAGCCACGAGAATCAAGCGCAGAATCGCGCTCGGGCCACGGGGAGAGAAGAGGGTCGAAGCAGGGGCTGATCGGGGTTCCTTGCTATCCACAGCCCTTACTACAGCTGTTATCATTATTGAATCTTTTGTGGCTGTAGTGGAGGCGGCGATCTTCGTGAAATGCATGCTCACGCTTTGTTCTAACCCGACGGTCTGGTGGTCTCGCATTTGGGGATATGCCGGACCTGCCGTTACCTGCCAGAATGCGAGTCAACACGGCCCGAAGCTGGCAGTTTCCTCATCGGCCTGACCGCTATTCAGGCACAAACCATTCTGGCCGAGACGCGCACCACAGCGCCGGATACGAAAATCCACGAAAGCTATGGCGTCGGCACTCATGCGCTGCCTTGGGGTCCGGCCAATACTGGCGGCACCGGCAGCGGCGCAGGCGGGTGACCCGCATTGCCACAAGGTGATGCATGCGCATGGGTCACGCTGCTGCGCCACTGGTTCACCATCTTCGCTTTCGGTGAAGGGGCTGTAGTCCTTCAGCGGGGCCATGTGCCGGCTCGTATCCCACCGGATAAAGAGCACGGGCTCGTGCCGACTGCCCTTCCGCACCCCGTGGCGATTGAGGCGTCCGCGTTTCAGCGGTGATGCACGGCCTGATGCTCCGCAACAGCGGAGAACGCCTTATTTGCCATGGCATTCAGCGTCTCGCTCGCACCGATGGAGGCCAGATGCAGGTGAATGGTCCGGTGGACCAATCTTGGCGGTCTGCGGGGATGGAGCTGAGTCATGGGGATGAAATCGCGATCTCGTCCCCGGCGCGGTGGAGTCGGGGATGCAACGCACACTGGAACAACTTCGCCCGGCCCAACATCGCAATGGGTGCAATCTGGGGATGAAACCGCCAAGCCATCGGAACCAAAGCCGGAATCATTCCCCCACCACGGGGAGAGCAAGGGGTGGCAACGGGGGGTGAGCGGGGTTCCTTGCTATCCACAGGCAATACTACAGCCCATACCTTTATTGAATCCTGTTTTGTTGCGCATAGTAGGGGTGATGATCGCGAAACCCATTCTCACCGTCCTCTCCGGCCAGCCAGTCTGGCCCCCCCCCGTGTGGATGATGCGCCAGGCCGGCCGTCATTTGCCGGAATACAAGGCAACGCGGGCTGAAGCAGGCAGCTTCCTCGCCCTCGTCACCAATCCGGAGCTGGCCGCCGAGGTCACGCTGCAGCCGGTCAGGCGCTACGGCATGGATGGTGCCATCCTGTTCAGCGACATCCTGATGGTGCCCTGGGCGATGGGCCAGAAGCTTTGGATGGAGGAGGGCGAGGGGCCGCGCCTGACGCCGATCTCCGATATGGCAGGGCTTGCCGCACTGCGACCGGGCGAGTTGCGGCAGGCAGCAGCGCCGATCTTCGAAACCGTCTCCCGGGTGCGCGCCGCCCTTGATGATGCCAATTCCAAAACCACGCTGATCGGCTTTGCCGGATCGCCCTTCACCGTCGCCTGCTACATGGTCGAAGGCCGTGGCGGCAGCGATTTTGCCCAGGTGCGCCGGCTGGCTTATGGCGATCCTCAATTCTTCGCACGGCTTATCCGCATTCTGACCGATGCCACGGTTGATTACCTGTTGGCCCAGGTGGAAGCGGGTGCCGAGGCGCTGATGCTCTTTGACAGCTGGTCCGGTCTGCTCTCTCCCAGCCAGTTCCGCCGCTGGGTGATCGACCCCACCGCCGCCATCCGCCGGGCGCTTGCCCAGGCCGCGCCGCATATCCCGGTGATTGGTTTCCCGCGTTTGGCTGGGCCGATGTTGGCCGATTATGCCAGCCGCACCGGCATGCAAGGCATTGGCATGGACACATCGATGGATCCGCGCTGGGCCGCGGCCAATGTTGCGCCTGAGATGGCATTGCAGGGCAATCTGGACCCGCTGGTGCTGTTGACTGGCGGCATAGCGTTGGAAACCGAAGCCCGCAGCCTGCTGAGCGCCATGCGCGGGCGGCCTTTCATCTTCAACCTGGGGCATGGGATTGAGAAAGAAACGCCGATCGAACATGTGACAGCGCTACTTCGTCTGGTGCGTGGGGGTTGAATCCCGCGCTGGCATCGGTATCTCCCCTCTCATGACCCGCCCCAAAACAGCGGTTGTGCTGCTGAACCTGGGCGGCCCCGATAGCCCAGACGCCGTACGACCATTTCTGACCAACCTGTTCTGCGACCCTGCGATTTTGCGCGTGCCGGGCTTTATCCGGCCATGGCTCGGCAAGTTCATCGCCAAGCGGCGCACCCGCGCAGCGCAGGAGAATTACGCCGTGCTGGGCGGTAAATCGCCCTTGCTGGAACTCACTATCGAGCAGGCGCAGAGCCTGCAGGCGGCGCTGGCGGATGATGAGGCCAGCGAATATCGCTGCTTTGTCGCCATGCGCTACTGGCATCCATTTTCTGAGGAAACGGCGCAGGCGGTGAAGGATTGGGGGGCGGAGCGGGTGATGCTGGTGCCGCTCTATCCGCAATTCTCCACCACCACGACGGGCAGCAGCATGACCGCTTGGGGTGATGCCTGCCGCAGCATTGGCCTTGATATTCCGGTGCAAACCCTGTGCTGCTGGCATTCTGATGAGGGTTTTGCCAATGCAACCGCACGCATCGTGCGCGAGGCTTATGACAAGGCGCGGGCCGAGCTAGACCCGGCGGTAAAGCTGCGCGTCTTGTTCAGCGCCCATGGCCTGCCCGAGAGCATCATCAAGCGGGGCGACCCCTATCAGTGGCAGGTTGAGCGCACGACGGACAAGATCGTCGAACGGCTTGATATTGCGGATCTGGACTGGAAGGTTTGCTACCAATCCCGCGTCACACCGCAAAAATGGATCGGTCCCGCCACTGATGCCGAAATCGAACGCGCGGGCGCCGAGAAGGTGGCGCTGCTGATTTGCCCCATCGCCTTCGTCTCCGAACATTCCGAGACGCTGGTGGAGCTGGATGTGGAATATCGCGAGGAGGCCGACCATGTTGGCGTGCCAGGGTATTTCCGGGTGCCGGCACAGAATAGCGATGCTGGATTTATCGCCGCACTGGCCGGGTTGGTGCAGCGCACCGCGGCCATGCCCCGGGCCTTGTGCAGCTTTGCCGGGGTGCGGCAATGCCCCAAAAACCACAAGGATTGTCCGCACGCGAAAGCTGCGGCGTGATCGTATCGGCCGTCCTATTCGATTGCGACGGCGTGCTGGCGGATACCGAAATGGTGGTCAACCAACTGGTTTCGGCAGAACTTTCCGCCCTCGGCTGGGTGATGGATGCGCATCAGGCGCGGCAGACATTTCTGGGTATGGCCTGGCCGGATATGCGGCCGTTGGTCGAGGCGCGGACTGGTCAATTGCCTGAAGGATGGGAAGCAGCTTTGTCCCACCGCATCACCCGCATGCTGGAGAAGGAGACGATGGCCATCCCCGGCGCCATTGCCGCCCTTCAACATGTGGCAGCGAGGCTGCCGGTGGCGGTGGCCTCCAATTCCTCGCGCCGGGAATTGGCGATGAAGATGGAGCGCCTGGCGCTGAGTGATATTTTCGGCGAGCGGCGTTTCAGCTTCGAGGATGTCGCCCGACCGAAGCCGGCGCCGGATATTTATCTGGCGGCGGCGCATGCCTGCGGCGCCCGGGCCGCTGATTGCGTGGTGGTGGAGGATAGCGTGACGGGGGTGCGCGCAGCACTGGCCGCAGGCTGTCGCGTTCTGGGTTTTTGCCGCGATACCCCGGCGGAGGCCCTCCAGGCCGCTGGCGCCCTGCCATTTGACCGGATGGAGGCACTGCCAGGGCTGCTCGGCCTCTGATAGCCTTGCTGGATGATCATCCGCGCCCTTTTGCTCAGCCTTGCTGTCTTGCTGCCCGTGGCGGCGCAGGAGGCTTATCCGAGCCGCCCCGTGCAGCTCATTATCCCTTATCCGCCCGGTGGTAATACCGACCTGATGGCGCGGGCTTTGCAGGCGGAATTGTCGCGTGCGCTAGGGGTTGCGGTGGTGGGGGTCAATCGGGGTGGCGCGGCGGGAGCCATTGGCAATGCCGAGGTTGCGCGTGCCCGGCCGGATGGGCTCACCATTGGTGTCTCGCCCAACAATGCCATCACCACCCAGCCTTTCCTGCAGGCGACGCCGTATCAGGCGGATGGGTTTCGCTACATTTGCCAATTCTATGACAATCCGCAGGTCGTTATCCTCGGCCGCAATGCGCCCTTCACTGACCTCAAGGGGATGATCGCCTTCGCCCGCACGGGGCGCGAGGCGCTGGTCTATGGCGCGCCGGGGCAGGGCAGCACGCAGCATATTCTCTTCGCCCAGTTGCTGCGCGCGGCGGGGGTGGATGGGTTGATGGTGTCCTATACGGGTGCCGGGCCCATGGCGGCGGCGGCGCTGGGCGGCACCATCATGGCCTTTGTTGAGGCGGCGAGCATTCCTGCCAGCACGGGTTTGCAGGCCTTGGCGGTGTTGGGGGACCGACGCATGCCAGGCCTGCCGGAGGTACCAACAAGCGCTGAGTTGGGGCTGCCGATGAATGGCAGCACCTATGGCGGGCTATTGGCGCCGGCCGGCCTGCCGGATGCCATGGCGGCGGTGCTGGAACGCGCCTGTGAGGCTGCGGTGGCGAGCGAGGGTTTCCGTGGCGCGGCGGAGCGGCTGAATGCAGGGCCTAGCTTCCTGCCCGGTGCCGCCTTTCGTGAGAGATTTTTGGCCGAGGCAGCAGTGAACCGCGCTCTGCTGCAAGAACTGGGACTGACCAACCGATGACGATCGAGTTTTTGGCGCCCTTCTATCTCTGGGTGAAATCCTTCCATTTGATGGCGGTGATGGCCTGGATGGCGGGCTTGTTCTACCTGCCGCGGCTCTATGTTTATCACACCCAGATCGCGCGCGGCGGTGGCGCGGAGCATGAGCGCTTCATGAAAATGGAGCGGCTATTGCTACGCGCCATCATGAACCCGGCGATGATCGCGACCTGGTTGCTCGGGCTGCTGCTGGTGCTGACCCCTGGCGTTGTGAGTTGGACCAGTGGCTGGTGGCATCTGAAACTGCTCAGCGTGCTGGCGATGACGGGCTTTCATGGCGTTCTGTCCAAGGCAAGGCGGGAATTTGCCGCCGATGAGCGTGCGCATACGGAGCGCTATTGGCGGATCATGAATGAGGTGCCGACGCTGCTGATGATAATCATCGTCATCATGGTGATTGTGAAGCCGTTCTAATGGCAGCCGCCATTGCCGGCATTCTGGCGGCGCTGCTGAGCAGCATCATCGAGGTGCTGGTGATGGGCGGCATTCCGCCGGTGTCGCGGCTGGACGGCATGCTTGTCATCATCCTGGCCGTGGCGCCAGTGCTGGAGGAGAGCTGCAAGCGTGGCTTTTCCCGGCTGTTCGAAGCGCCTTGGGGCAAGGTGGGGCTGTATTTCGGCATCATGGAAGGGCTGGGCAAGCTGGTCGGGCTTGAGGATGGCTCGGGCCTGGGTTTTATCGTCTCAGTGATGTTCCACTGGGGCTTGGGGCGGTATGCCCAGGCGGGGCGATGGCCGCTGCTGGTCGCGATTGGCGCCCATATTGGCTATAATCTCGCGGCGGTGGGGTTTCATGCGCTTCTGGGCGATGTCTCTTCGCTGGTGATGCTGGCGGTTTGCGGGCTGATTGTATGGGCATCTTTTCAGCGCCCGGTTGACGCGGCGGCTTCTGATCCCTAGCTTGCGGATCGTGGCCGGTGTCCACCCGCCGCCTTACCCTCCTCGCCCCGCGGATATTGCTGTTCAAACAGCCCCTTCCTGATCCGCGACGCGAATCAACGCCGGAAATTCCTCGCGCGATGCATCTTTCTGAACTCAAGGCCAAAGGCCCCACCGAACTTCTCTCCTTCGCCGAGGAGGTGGGGGTTGAGAATGCCTCCACCCTGCGCAAGCAGGATATGATGTTCGCCATTCTCAAGACCCTGGCCGATAATGACCAGGCGATCCATGGCGATGGCACGCTGGAAATTCTGCCCGATGGCTTTGGCTATCTGCGCAGCCCGCAGGCCAATTTTCTTCCCGGGCCTGATGATATTTATGTCTCCCCCGCCCAGGTCCGCCGCTTTGCCCTGCGCACGGGTGATACTGTTGAGGGCCAGATCCGCGCGCCGAAGGATGGCGAGCGGTATTTTGCCATGCTCAAGGTCAACTCGATCAATTTCGAGCCGCCCGAGGCGCTGCGCCATCGCATCAACTTCGACAATCTGACGCCGCTCTACCCCACCCGCCGCCTCAAGATGGAAAACGACACTGTCGAGAGCGTGGGCAAGGGGCCGCAGAAGGACAACACCCATCGGGTGATCGACCTGATCGCGCCCATCGGCATGGGCCAGCGCGCGTTGATCGTGGCGCCCCCGCGGACCGGTAAGACGGTGATGCTGCAAAACATCGCCAAGGCGATTTCCGCCAACCATCCCGAGGTTTTCCTCATGGTGCTGCTCATCGATGAGCGCCCCGAGGAAGTGACCGACATGGCCCGCACCGTGCGCGGTGAGGTGGTGGCCAGCACCTTCGATGAGCCGGCAACCCGCCACGTGCAGGTGACGGAAATGGTGCTGGAAAAGGCCAAGCGCCTGGTCGAGCACAAACGCGATGTGGTGATTCTGCTGGACAGCATCACCCGCCTCGGCCGCGCCTATAACTCCGTGGTACCATCCTCCGGAAAAGTGCTGACCGGCGGCGTGGACGCCAATGCCCTACAACGCCCCAAGCGCTTCTTCGGCGCGGCGCGCAATATCGAGGAGGGCGGTTCGCTCACCATCATCGCCACCGCGCTAATCGATACCGGCAGCCGGATGGACGAGGTGATCTTCGAAGAGTTCAAGGGCACCGGCAACAGCGAAATTATCCTCGACCGCAAGCTGTCGGATAAGCGGGTCTTCCCCGCCATCGACATCACCAAATCCGGCACCCGAAAGGAAGAGCTGCTGGTGGATCGCGGCACGCTCAGCAAGATGTGGGTGCTACGCCGCATCCTGAACCCGATGGGCACGCAGGATGCGATGGAGTTCCTGTTGGACAAGCTGAAATACAGCAAGACCAACAACGACTTCTTCGATGCGATGAACACCTGAGCAAGGCGTGGCGCGGGGGCATCAGCCCCTCGCGCTATGGCGCCGGCGAAAACTCCATCGCCCGCGTCGTCTCCCAAATCCGCGGCGCGTAGCGCACATTGGCCCGCGTGGCCCAAATGTTCACCTGATGATGGATGGGTATCACCGCCAGGTCGCGCTGCACGCCCAGGCGGATGATCTGGCGATACAGCGCGCCGCGCGCCTCGGGCTCCAGGGTGGAGAGCGCGCGCAGCAGCAGATCATCGGTTTCTGGGTTGGAGTAATGGCTGGGCCGCACAATGGTGCCCCAGCCGCGTTCAGGCATGGGTGTCGCCACCATATTGATCAGCGAGGTATCGGCCTCGCCGGTCGAGGATGACCAGCCGGTCAGCGCCATTGAATTTTCATCGCGCGGGGTGCGGGCGAAGAACATGGTGCTGGGCATGGTGGCCACATTCACCCGCACGCCAATACGCGCCCACATTTGCGCCAAGGCCTGGGCAATGCCCTCATCATTCACGTAACGATCATTGGGGCCATGCAGGGTGAGGGCAAAGCCATCCGGGTAGCCGGCCTCGGTCATGAGGCGTTTGGCGGCCACCGCGTCATAGCGTTCGGGGCGGATATCGGCATCGAAGCCCAGCGCGCCCTCGGGCATCAACTGGCCGGCGGGCACGGAAAACCCTTCCATCAGCTGGCGCGAAATGCCCTCGCGGTTGATGGCCATGCTGAGCGCGCGGCGCACCCGCACATCGCGCAGCGGGTTGGGAATGGGCCGGCCGGCCAGATCGGTCACATGCGGCGAAATCTCTCGGCCCACATCAGGGTAGAGATAGATCAGCCGCTGCCCCACCCGGCTTTGCACGGTGATGCCGGGCACCGCCCGCAACTGCGCCACATCGCGGGTGGGCACATTGTCGATGGCATCCACATCACCCGCGCGCAGCGCCGCCACCCGCGCGGTGTCATTGGGGATCATCCGCAGTGTCACCCTGCTGAAGGCGGGCGGGCCGCCCCAATGCGCGGCATTGGCGGTGAAGCTGGCGCGGTCACCAGGCGTGTAGCTGGCGAAGCGATAGCTGCCGGTGCCCACCGCGGCGCGGCCGGAATTGTAATCGCGGGTTTCCATCCCCTCGCCATTTTTCCGGCTGAGGATGGCATAGGTGCTCATCATCATCGGCATCAGCGGCACCGGGCGTTCGCTGTGGAAGCGCAGGGTGTGGGTATCCACCACCTCGATGCGCGTCACCGGGCGGATATATTGGCCGAAGCTGGCCGGGCTGCCGGGCACATTGGGCGCGCGGCCCATGGTGAAGACCACGTCATCGGCGGTGAAGGGCGTGCCGTCATGGAAGGTGACGCCCGGGCGCAGCTTGATCTCCCAGGTGGTGGGGCCCACTGGCTGCCAGCTCAGCGCCAGGCCCGGGGTGGGGCGGCCATTGCTATCGGTCATCACCAGCGGCTCAAATATATGGTTGGTCAACGCCGTATTGGGCGAAAGATCGTGGAAATGCGGGTCCATGGCGGTGAAGGCGCCGGCTGGGCGGCGGCCGTGCCGGCCATGGCCAGCGCTGAGAGGATGATGCGGATCTTCATGCTGTAATGTGGCGCGGGCCGGGGCTGAGCGCCAAGCGGAAATCGCGTATTATAATTCCATGGAGATCGGCTTTTATCACCTCACCCGCAGCACATTGCAGCAGGCCTTGCCCAGATTGCTGGCAAGGGTGCTGGCCATACCCGCCCGGGCGATGGTGCTGAGCGGCGCGGCCGAGCGGCTGGAAGCGCTCGACACCGCGCTATGGGCCGATGCCGAATGGCTGCCGCATGGCAGCCCCGCCACCGGCGATGCGGCGCTGCAGCCCATCTGGCTGACCAGCGAGGATGGCGCGGCCCCCAATGACGCAGCCCATCTCTTCCTCGTCGATGGCGCTGAAAGCGCGCATCTGGAGCGCTTTCAGCGCGGCTTCGACCTGTTCGACGGCAATGACGAAAATGCGCTAGAAGCCGCACGTGAGCGCTGGAAGCGCGCCAAGGCGGCGGGCCATGCGCTGACCTATTGGCAGCAGGGCGAAAAGGGTTGGGAACGCAAGGCATGAGGGCGCTGCGCCGAATTCTGCTGATGATGGTGCTGGGCGTGGCGGTGCTGTGGCTGGGTGCCAGCGCGGCGCTGGCGCTGCTGCTGCCGCCGGGCTGGGCGGTCACCCAATGGCCACTCAGCGTGCCTGGCCTGTCGGCGCAATCGCCCGAGGGCGCGCTGCTGCGCTGGAGCCCTGCGGAATGGCGCGTGCTGCGGGTCAGCGGCAACAATATCACCCCGCGCGGCAGCCGTTTGGGGCCGATCACCGCGCTTGATGCGGAGTTGGAAGGTGCCGGCATGCCGCCCTTCGCCAATGGCCCGTTCAGCATTCGCGGCCTTTCGGTGGTGTGGGGGCCGCTGCGCTTCTCCGGTACCGGCGAGATGCAACCCGATGATCTGGGCGGGCTTCAGGGCATGCTGCGGGGGCGGATGGAGGGCTATGCCGAATTGGCCTCGCTTCTCTCGCGCGCCGGGGTTTCGGCGGGGGCACCCAGTATCTCGGCGGGGCGGGATATGCAGGTGCCGGTCAGCCTGCGGGATGGGCAATTGACGGTGGGTTTTGTGCCGGTGATGCGGCTGCATTGAGCGGTGGCAGGCTGCTGAAAGCCTGTCGGCGCGGGGAAGGAAGATCGAGGGGCTTTGCCCCTCGAGCACCCCAGCAGGAAACTGAGTTTCCTGCACCTTCGTTAAATTATTGATTTTAAAACTAATCAAAGGTCCAGGAAAATCGTCGACATACATGTCGACCCTGGTGGGAGAGCGCGAGAGGGCAACGCCTTTTCGCTTTTCTCATCCGCCATCATTTAGAGATCCATCACAATCCCGGTCAATTGCGCCATCTCCTGCCAGCGCGCCACCTCGGCGCGTTGGAAGCCGGCAAAATCCTCAGGCATCATCGGCGCTTGATTAAAGCCGGCGGCCTCCACGCGGCGAGAATTATCCGGGTCCGCCAGCGCGCCGAGAAAGGCGGTGGCGATGCGCAGCACCTGGGCCTCGGGCACGCCGCGCGGCGCGAAAAGGCCAAACCAGGCATCCACCGCCATATAGGGCATCCCGGCCTCGGCGGTGGTGGGTAGGGTGGGGAAGCCCTCAATCCGCGCCTCGGCGCCGATCGACAACGCGCGCAGCCTGCCCTCGCGCACCAGATTGACCACCTGCGGCCAGGTCGAGACAAAGAAATCCACCACGCCCGCCACCGTATCGGTCGTGGCCGGGCCGCCGCCGCGATAGGGCACGTGGGTCGCGTCCATCCGCTCCCGCCGGACGAAGGTTTCAGCAATCACATGGCTGGCGCTGCCAGCCTGGGAGGAGGCGTAGCTCACCCGCCCGCCATTGCGCCCCATCGCCGCCAGTTCTGCCATGCTGGTGGCGCGGGAGGCCATGGGCACCACCGTCGCGTGATGCACGGTAGCCAGGCGCGCCACCGGCACGAAACTCTCCAGCACGTGATAGGGCAGGTTGCGCGCCATCCATTGGTTGGAGGCGTGGGTCTGGTTGTGGCCCAGAATGATGGTGTTGCCATCAGCCGCGGCGCGCGATGCGGCCTCGGTGCCGATAATGCCGCCCGCACCGCCGCGATTATCAATGGTGATGGGCTGGCCCAGGGCCGCGCCGGCGCGCTCGGCCAGGGAGCGGGCCAGGATATCGGTGCTGCCACCGGGCGGTGCGGGCACGATCACCCGCAGGGCCGCCGCCTGGGCTGAGGCTAACACAGGTGCGGCGAGCGGCGCGGCGAGCAGGGCGCGTCGGGCAAGGCGCATGGCAGTCACTCCAGCATGTTGACCGCCATGTGCGGCCAGCCGCTGCTGCGGTCAATATCGCGTCAGTAGACGACCACCGAGCGGATGCTTTTGCCCTCATGCATCAGATCAAAACCCTCATTGATCTGGTCCAGCGTCAGGCGATGGGTGATTAGCGGATCGATTGAGATTTTGCCCTCCATATACCAATCGACGATTTTCGGCACATCGGTGCGGCCGCGCGCACCGCCAAAGGCCGTGCCGCGCCAATTGCGCCCGGTGACCAATTGGAAGGGCCGGGTGGCGATCTCCTGCCCAGAGGCGGCAACGCCGATGATGATGGAGGTGCCCCAGCCGCGATGGGTGCATTCCAGCGCCTGGCGCATCAGCGTGGTATTGCCCACGCATTCGAAACTGAAATCGGCGCCGCCATCGGTGATGTCCTGAATGGCCTGCACCACCTTGTCGCGGCCCACCTCATCGGGGTTGATGAAATGGGTCATGCCGAATTGCCGCGCCATCTCCTGCCGGGCCGGGTTGATGTCCACGCCGATGATCTTGTCGGCGCCGACCATGCGGGCACCTTGCAGCACATTTAACCCAATGCCGCCCAGGCCGAACACCGCGACATTGGCGCCGGGCCAGACTTTCGCGGTGTTCACCACCGCGCCAATGCCCGTGGTCACGCCGCAGCCGATATAGCAGATGATGTCGAAGGGCGCGTCCTGCCTGACTTTCGCTAGCGCTATCTCGGGCAGCACGGTGAAATTGGCGAAGGTGGAACAGCCCATATAGTGCATGACCTGAGTTGCCTCGCAGCGGAAGCGGCTGGTGCCATCGGGCATCAACCCCTTGCCCTGCGTGGCGCGGATCGAGGTGCACAGGTTGCTGCGCTGGCTGAGACAGGTTTTGCACTGCCGGCATTCCGGCGTGTAGAGCGGAATCACATGGTCACCCGGCCGCAACGTGGTCACGCCCGGGCCCACCTCACGCACAATTCCCGCGCCCTCATGGCCCAGAATGGCGGGGAACAACCCCTCAGGGTCGGCGCCGCTCAGCGTATATGCATCGGTGTGGCACAGGCCGGTGGCCATGATTTCCACCAGCACCTCGCCGGCCTTTGGGCCTTCGAGATGCACGGTTTCTATGCTGAGAGGCTTGCCGGCCTCCCAGGCGACGGCGGCGCGGGTTTGCATGGGGTGTTCAGCCCCCAGCCAGAAGCAGCGCCAAGCCGGCGCAGGCCGTGGCACCGCCGGCCAGCCGCACCGCGCGGGCGCCTGCGCCCTGGTTCAGCGCCAGGCCCAGCCCATGCAGCGCCGCGGTGGCCAGCATGAAGCCCGCAGCATAACCCATGCTCACCATGCCTTCGCTGCCATGCGCATGGCCATGCAGGCTGCCGAAGAGCAGCGCCATCGGCAGCGCCACCAGGGCCGAGGCCCGCACGCCCGAGGCCACCAGCGCGCCCAGCACGATCAGCGAGGCAAGGATGCCCGCCTCCACCATTGGCATGCCGAGCCCGGCCATGCCCAGCACCCCGCCACCGGCCATGCCGGCGAGGAAGGCGGTGGGCAGCGCCCAGCGCATCGCCCCGCCCGAAGCACCGGCCCAAAGGCCGATCGCCACCATCGCCAGCACGTGGTCAAATCCGCCCAGCGGGTGGAGCAGCCCGGCCGAGAAGCCATGCACGCTGCCAATGCCGGTATGGGCCAGGGCGGCGCCGGGGGCTGCGATCAATGCCAGGGTGGCGAAGCGGGTGAGGGTGGCCATTCTGTGGTTCTCCATGATGTCGGAGCGCATTGTGCCGTGATGATGCGGTTTTGCAATCAAGCAATGATCGCGGCGCGAAATGCCCGTGGTCTAGGCGGCCAGGCTTTCCAGCTTCTCCGAAAGCTCCAGCCAGGCCGCCTCCAGCCCCGCCAATTCCCGCGCCACCGTCTTTTGCCGTGTGGTTGCCTTGGCGATCAGCGCGGTGTTGCCGCTGGCATAGAGCTTGGGGTCAGACAGCGCCTTGGCCAGCATCTTGCCCTCGGCCTCCAGCTTGGCGATGTCGGTCTCCAACTGCTTCAGCTTTTGCTGCATCGGCGCCAGGGAGGCGCGCTTTTCCGCCCGCTCGCGCTTCTCGTCCTTTTTGGGGGGGGCGCCATTGGGGCGCGGGCCGCCGCGGGCCTTATCGGCCAGGAAGGCACGGTATTCGTCCAGATCACCTTCAAAGGGCTTCACCGTGCCGCCATCCACCAGCCAAAGCCGATCCGCCACCAGCTCCACCATTTGCGGGTCGTGGGTGATCAGCAGCACGGCGCCCTGATAGGCGTTGAGCGCCTTCACCAGCGCATCGCGCGCATCGATATCGAGGTGGTTGGTCGGCTCGTCCAGGATCAGCAATTGCGGTGCGTCGCGCGTGGTCAGCGCCAGCAGCAGCCGCGCCTTCTCGCCGCCGGAGAGGGAGGAGACCACGGTATTCGCCCGGTCCTGATCCAGCCCGAAGCGCGCCAGTTGCGCCCGCGCCTGGGTCACCGTCGCGGCTGGCATGGCGTCTGACATATGGGTCAGTGGCGTGCCCGCCATGTTCAGCTCTTCGGCCTGGTGCTGGGCGAAGTAGCCAACCTTCATCTTCGGGTTGCGAAACACCTCGCCGCCCATGATCGGCAGCCTTCCGGCGAAGAGCTTGGCCAGGGTGGATTTGCCATTGCCATTCGCACCCAGCAGGGCAATTCGGTCCTCCTGGTCGAGCCGCAGTGACACCCCGCCCAGCACCTTCTGGTCGGCATAGCCGGTGGAGGCATTGTGCATGGTCAGCATGGGTGGCGCGAGTTCGGCCGGGGCGGGGAATTCGAAGCGGGTGACGACATCATCGACCACTGCCTCCTCCGGCCCCAGCCGCTCCAGCGCCTTGATGCGGGACTGCGCCTGCCGCGCCTTGCTGGCCTGCGCCTTGAAGCGGTCCACAAAGGCCTGCATATGCGCGCGCTCGGCCGAAAGCTTGGCATTGCTGGCTATGGTCTGGGCTTTGCGCTCGGCACGAACCCGCACGAAATTGGCGAAATTGCCCTGGTAAAAAGTCAGCTTTTGCTGATCGAGATGGACAATCCCATCGGCCACGCGTTCCAGCAGGAAGCGATCATGGCTGATCAGCAGCACCGCGCCGGAGAATTTGATCAGCCAATTTTCCAGCCACAGCGCGGCTTCAAGGTCGAGGTGGTTGGTCGGCTCGTCCAGCAGCAGCAGATCGGGCTCGAGAAACAGCGCCTGGGCGAGGGCCACGCGCATCCGCCAGCCGCCGGAATATTCACCGACGGGGCGCATCTGGGCCGCCATGTCGAAGCCCAGGCCGGCCAGCACCGTGGCGGCGCGGGACGGCGCGGCATCGGCGCCGATGGCCTGCAGCCGGTCATGAATTTCGCCCGCACGGTCGGCCGTGGCGGTCTCAGCCTCCAGCAGCAGGGCGCTGCGCTCGAGATCAGCCGCCAGCACGGTGTCGAGCAGATTGGTGGGGCCGGCTGGTGCTTCCTGTGCCACGTAACCCATGCGGGCGCGCTGGGCTAGGCGAATAGAGCCGCCATCGGCCTCAATCTGCCCGGTGATAGCCTTGAAAAGAGTGGATTTACCCGCGCCATTGCGGCCCACCAGGCCGATCTTGCGGCCCGGGTCGACCACAAGGTTGCCATTGTCCAGCAAGGTTCTGCCGGCCACCCGCAAGGTCACGTCCTGAAGCATCAACACTGTCATGCCCGGGCTTCTATCAGGGGGCGGGCGGGCTGTAAGCTGCCAATCTTCGCATGGATGCCGAGCGCGGGTGGGTGATGGCCTATGCGCGCGGCTTGACCGATTTGGCCGCAAAAGGCGCCACCAGATCGGCCACATGGCCGATTTCATCCAGCCGCAGCGCCTCGGCCTGCGGGGCGGCGCGGCCACCGCGGGCGATGCGCCGGGGCAGGGTGGCGGCCTGAAAGCCGAGTTTTTGCGCCTCCCGCAGCCTTTGTTCCGGCTGGCTGACCTGGCGCACCTCGCCCGAGAGGCCGACCTCGCCGAAATACACCCGGTCGGGGTCGGTTGGCTGGTCGGTCGCCGCGCTCACCAGGGCGGCGGCCACGGCCAGGTCGGCGGCGGGTTCGGCAATGCGCAAGCCGCCGGCGATGTTGAGATAGACATCATTCTGGCCGAGATTGAGCCCGGCGCGGGCCTCGAGCACGGCGAGCAGCATTGATAGCCGCCCGCTATCCCACCCCACCACGGAGCGCCGGGGCGAGCCGCCATTGGAGGGCGAGAGCAGCGCCTGCACCTCCACCAGCACCGGCCTTGTGCCCTCCACCCCGGCAAACACCGCGCTGCCGGAGATATTGCCGCGCCGCTCGGCCAGGAACAGGGCGGAAGGATTGGCCACCTCCACCAGCCCGCCCTCGGTCATTTCGAAGACGCCGATTTCGTCGGTGGCGCCAAAACGGTTCTTGGTGGCGCGCAGGATGCGGAATTGATGGCCGCGATCGCCTTCGAAATACAGCGTTGCATCCACCATGTGCTCCAGCACCCGCGGCCCGGCTAGGGTGCCCTCCTTGGTGACATGGCCGACCAGCACGAGGGCAAAGCTTTCCGATTTCGCCACCCGGATCAACTCGGCGGCGCAGGCGCGGACCTGCGCCACCGTGCCCGGCGCGCTGTCCAGCGTGTCCAGCCACATGGTCTGGATGGAATCGATCACCACCAGGGCGGCCTGTTTCTCGGCCTGCAATGTGGCCACGATGTCGCGCAGCGCGGTGGCGGAGGCCAGCGCCAGCGGTGCGCCTTCCAGCCCAAGCCGCCTGGCGCGCAGCCGCACCTGGGCCACCGCCTCTTCGCCCGAAATATACAGCGTGCGATGCCCTGCCGCTGCCATATGCGCC
>Ga0214921_10003708_pt1 | contig 23106 bp, 34 predicted proteins | sample LL1505_MetaG_FD_177992 | JGI IMG/M metagenome (GOLD analysis project Ga0214921, IMG submission 177992) | Freshwater microbial communities from Lake Lanier, Atlanta, Georgia, United States - LL-1505 | ecosystem: Environmental > Aquatic > Freshwater > Lake | place: USA: Georgia | collected... | reverse complement strand
AATCCTTTTTGTCAGTATTATTCTTGCCCAGTCCATAGTTCAATTTGCTTTTACAACAAGGGCAATGAACTTTGCACAGTGTCAAAAAGGGTTCGAATTCTACGCCCCATTTGACACTGTTATGTTTAGCCCAAATTGGCCTTAGATCACCGGTCCTACATACATCTGCAAAAAAGTCTTTGTTAATATAAGTTTTTGAGTTGTATTTAGGATACAGCATGATTTAGGCTTCTTCTGTTTCCAAATCTTCTTGCTCTACTTCATCTTGCTTTTGAATTAGAGGAATACTAATTTCAAATGGCTTCTTAACGAACTTTTTGCCGGTCTCTTGTTCATAGATATCAATGATACCGCTGGCAACCTGTTCACGATGGCCTAAGCCTTTATAGTTAGTTTTATAATCTTCTGATACTACAAATGCTCTATGAATACTAGCATGTAAATCTTTGCTATTTTCATAACGATTTGAACAGTGATAAAACAAATCATTAAAGATACTATTAAAATCCTTTTCAGGAATCTTATTACTGTCTTGCATAATCTGTAATACCTTAAGAAATCCCAACATAGTAGGAGTTTCAATACGATCATTTGGCCAAAATTGACGCAGTTTAGACAAAACCAAAGTCAATGGTCCACTGCCATAATCTTCATATGCTTCGTTAAGATGGCTAATATGTGTGATACAACCTGGGCTACGCTTTTTGTAAGCAGTTTCGCAGTTAGCATCTGTGACTGCTTTTTCTAAGGCAATAGCAGTTTTATCACCCATTTTAATTAGTTGTTTGTGGATAAAAAACTTAGCCATGGGCTCATTATTAGTGTTTAATGCCAAAAGTTGAATAGTTTCCACATTTGGATCAGTGCTTTCAACAAAAAAGCAAGGCACTTCGGACAAAAGACCATATTTAAGAAGCCAAACAGTCATATGTTGTTGGCCATCTGAGCCATAGTACCTGTCTTCTACTGGATCATAGCGACATTGCAATGGAGTAACACAATTCAAATCCCACTTTGACAGTAGTTTTTTCATATGTTTTGGCTCAGGCCAACGCTGTCGCTCATAATTGATATAAATTTTATCTGCGGGTACCCACGCAAATTTTAAAATTTCTTTAATTGAATTAGCAATTTCCGTTAAGGGTGGCTTTTGACCAATTCTTTTGGATACTTGTTTAGCAACGTCACCTAAAGGTACACGTTTATCTGCTAGTCCTGCACTAGGATCAAATGGAGAGAGATTTAAAGTCGAAGTTGCCATGTTAAAATTTCCTTCTGTTATCAACTGGGGAATATGTTAGTTTGAACTCTTCCTAACATTTAACTATTATACGTTATCACTGGCATTAAGTCAAGACTTTTTTGACTTTTTTTTAGACTTTTTCTCTGGGACGATATCCAATTCAGCAACTTCTTCCTCAAGAATACGTAGTTCCTCTCGGTCAATCACACGTTGAATAATCTCAGTGACTAATTGGTTAAGAGTAATGTCACGCTCATGTGCCATGCTCATTAGTCGAAACAGTTCATCCTCACCTAACTCTAAGGGTAATTGGACACGGGTATCATAATCTCGACCATCTACAATGGCTTGTGCTTTTTCCAACCAATCATCTTCCACATCCAAATCACACCAACTAACATCATCCCATGCTTCCTTGTCCAAATCCTTACGGTGTTCTGGATGAGTAAAACGATAAGCACGATTGTTCTTATAGTCGCAGGCCTGTACACTATATACAGTTTGATCGTGGGTATTGAAGATAACGCAAAGACTATGTCCGTCTTGGTCACCATTCCAATAGTCCAAACTATATGCACCGGGAGCAAATCCGTTCCATGGACTGCCTTCGCAGATACGATAGTTGACAATTTCCATAAACTGTTTTAGGGTAATCATATTGATCCTAGTTAAAAACTATATTGTACACAAAAAGAAAGGGTCCGTCAAGACCCTTTCTGGTTAGTTAGGTAACAAGGTTAACCAAACCCCGGAGTACGCTGTTTCTTAGGCAGCTAACGCAAACTCTTCATCATTCATTGCTGTGATGTCGAAGTCTACGGTGTAATACTCAAATGTATTTGCGGTTGCATTTACGATTTTGCTTCTTTTAGGGAGAGCGCCTACCCTGTTGTCCACTTATCTACTCACCCGTCAATCGATTCTATTCACCCCCATCAGAAGCATACTGTTTGGAACTTTTATTATGAGCATTGTTATCTCATTTACCAGTAGACAATATGCTTCTGGTGGAGGTGGGGGGATTCGCACCCCCGTCTTGTCCGTCTTTGGACTTGCTTCTTTCCTCTCGGCTTTTACAACAATACGTATATTATATATTTATTTAGGTGGGTTGTCAACCTAATTACTCATCTATTTGTGTATAGTTGAGCATATTACCTACACCATACTGCGCTTCACCTAATTGTTTGGCCTCTAGTGCATTACTGGCCCATACAACGGTGTGAGCAGTCTGATAGTCGTTAATCCTAACCCATAATTTAAATTTAAGCATAATATTACTTATGTTCTTTGATATTATTTTCCAGCTAAAGGATTATCCATGGCTTTTTGAATCTTTTGGTCAACTTCTTTTTTCAATGTTTCCACTTCACGATTGATTTCTCTACGTGCAGTGGTAAACTCTGAATTGATTTCTTTACGTGTTTGTTCCATGTCCTTGCGTATGGTAGCAGCTTCACTACGTGCTCTTTCCAAATCTTCACGTACTGCTCGACGCATGTCACGCATTTCACTTTCGGTTTCGCGTTGTGCCTGCTTGACACTGCGCTCTACTTGCTCAGTTACTGACTCATTACGACGAATGTCATTTTTCAAATCATTTTTGATGTCGCGTGTATAGTCACTGGTCTTGCCTGAATTTTCTTCAATCACTGCTAATCGCTTATCAAAGCCTGACAAGTCTGGAGCACTATATTCAGAAATCTTTTTCTTCATGCCAACATAGTCTTTGTACACTTCGAAACATCCATATAGCCCGCCAAGTAATGAACTGGCCAATGTAAAGGCAACCATTAATTTAGCTGGAGTAAATTCATATCCTCCAATACTGATCACAGTATCTTTGCTGGCATACTTTTTTACTGCGGCTTCTGCGTCGTCAATTTTAGCGTCTACGCTTTTGATTTCTTCTGTCATGTTATCTCCTATACTGCTGTTCTATCATCTGTTGATGTAGACGATCTGTTGATAACTGCCTTAATGCTCTAGCATTATCAACTGGTGTTTGATTCTTATAGATCTCTTTTGGTTCATACATTTTGCCATCTTTAAGCATTAGATTAGTATAGCTATTATATCCTACTGGAGTAATTGCCAACTTGCCAATGTCTACGCCACCTGCTAGTTCGTTGTCTGCTACTTTGGCTTTTACTGTTTGGGAGGATTCTGTAGTAGTTGTCGTAGAGGTGACGGGCTTTGATTCAACTATTTCATTAAGTGGATCTGTACGATTGGTCATAAAACTAGTTGAATTATTGACCTGTTCTATTTCTGCCTGTCTAGCAAAACTTAGGGGTTGAACTACTACTTGTTGCTGTTGCTCAACAGGCGCCACTGACATAGAATAAAACATGGTGTTTTGTGGCTGAGTATAAGCTGACATCATTACACTTTGCTGTTCGGCTGCATTAGCTTGTGAAAATACAGGCACATTAGTTGTGGTCACAGTTGTGGGAATAACTGTAACTGTAGGCGCAGTATTGGCAGTCTTATTAGGCTGTGGCAGTTGAAGTGGCGTACTGGCCGTTTCTTGAACTGCTTGTGTAGTTGTAGTTTGCGCTTTGGAAAAATAGGACTGTAATGTGGGAATACTAGTCTGCGATGTGTCTACATTAGCAACACTTGCAACCATAGTTACACTGGTAATAGTTGGTGTTGATGTCCTAGGCGCTGTTATTTGCATGGTCGTTGTAGTTGATGCAGACTTATTGTCATTGCTAACAGTGGCAATGTTGGGGGAGGGCGGCGCCAATGTGGTTTGGTTTGTTGTAGGACTAGAAACCAATGTTGTTGACTGCTTTTGTGCTTGAATCGATGCATTGGATAATGTTTGGCTCGTTGCGGCTGCACTGGCTGCAACGGCTACGGCCTGTTGTTGTGCCGCTGTTGCCGCTGAGGCCGCTTCTGCCACGGCTGCCTGTGCTACTGTAGTCTGTAATGCCTGTGTTTGTTGTTGATTTCTAGCAATCAAACTCAATGCTGCGGCCACTGTCTTAGACGGTGGTTTAATTGTAGGTGCATCTACTTGAGTTTTTGCTGTTGTGCTAACGCTTGGTATTGGGGTTGTAGTGTTAACAACAACCGTTTCTACAACAGGAGCAGCGGTAGCTGACATAGTAGGAGCCGCAGTTGGAGCTTTAGCACTCATTGCTGCGGCATAACCAGGACATGCTGGACTACTTGTAGGATCTGTAGCACAAGGATCAACTCGATATTTTAGATTGAAACTGACATTGGTGATTTCTGGACCATACATACCTGCCCAATAGTTATTGTCCCTACCAATAAATCCATACTGTGCCGCTCTATAATTTGTTGCTAGACTGGGATTGGCAAATGTTTCACTAAAATTAAAATTGGTCCAATTATACAGTCTATTAGTGTATTGACCATAACCATATGTGGCAGCTAAGCCACCGTCGGGTCTGTAAAATTGCACATAGGCATTCAAATAGTCTTGTCTACCGTCATCCCATCCATTACCATTTTTTGCAGTAAACCCAAAGTTAAATCCAGTGAGCTGTAGATTATTACCTGCTGCTTTTAAGGCTTGCTGTATGTTGACCACTTGATATAGATTAACTCCTCCATAACTAAAGTTAATATTACCAGTTCGCTGAACACTTGGATAGGGTCCGCAATTACCTAGATCACCAGCCTGAAAGCATAGTTGGTTGACATAGACGCCATTGACCCAATTGCCAGTAGTAGCCGTTGGTGTACCGGTAAAATTAACTAGATTACCGGTAGTGGGGTCTGGGGTTTGACTATTAGTGGAAACCGAATAGCTTGAAAGCAACCATGCCCAACAAACTACCGAGACCAATTTTCTTAAGGCTGTCATCTTCTTTTACCTCTACTGCTACTGGCATTTTTTCAGGATTAGCTTCCCAAGCTGCTCTTGCTGCATCGCCAATCTTGCCTTCATATGGGCAAGGAGTACCTGCACTCCACATAGCATCAAACACACGACGATCCTGACACATAGTAGCTACAGCAGCTACTTTCATGCCCATGTCATATAATGTTTTGGCTAGCTTTAGTCTTTCGCAATTGACATCTCTTATCGTAGATCCGCTGCTAACACCAAAGATTTGTGTTTGTACAGCACCACTTACGCCAGTTGTACATAGGTCAGCATTACCACCACTCATCATTGTGGGGGCAATGGCTGTGGGAGGAGGTTGTATGACTCGCTGTGTAATTTCTGATGAGTTGATATTGCGGTTAGTCATGTCACCAGTTTGTACGTTTTGATTAACATTGTTGCTGTTATTGACATTATTGCTGGTACTTGCACTTACACTGGTGTTGACATTGTTATTATTGTTAGTCATTGTGCCAGTGTTAATGTTATTATTGGTATTGACATTGCTATTTGAGCTAGTGCTAGTACTGGAATTAATATTACGATTAGTCATGCTACCACTGGTAATATTATTGTTGGTATTAACATTAGTGCTGGTGCTTGTACTGGCATTGTTATTATTGTATGTCATTGTGCCAGTATTAACATTAACGTTTTTGTTTGTATTATTACTAGTACTGGAATTAATATTTTTATTAGTCATTGTACCGTAGTTGTAATTGGTACTGGTACTGGTATTAATGTTTTGATTTACATTATTGCTGGTGCTTCGATTAACATTAAGGTTTTTGTTGACAGAATTGCTGACATTATTGTTATTGTATGTCATCGTACCACTGTTAATATTATTGTTGGTATTGACATTGTTGCTCGTACTTGTGCTGGTACTGGCATTATTGTTATTATATGTCATTGTACCACTGTTAATGTTATTATTAGTATTGACACTGGTACTTGTGCTGGTATTGATATTACGGTTAGTCATATCACCAGTGTTCACGTTATTATTATTGTTGGTTACTGTACCACTTTGAATGTTATTGTTAGTGTTAACGGATGTACTGGCACTGACATTGTTATTATTGTTGGTCATTGTGCCACTATTCACATTGTTGTTGTTATAAGTTACTGTTCCACTGTTGACGTTATTATTGTTATTATTATAGGTAACTGTGCCACTGTTGACATTGTTATTGGTAACCGTACCGCTTTGAATATTATTGTTTGTGTTAACGCTGGAGTTGACGTTATTGCTATTGCTGTTAACTGTGCTAGTACTCGTGCTATTGCTGTTACTGGTGCTGGTATTGTTGGTGTTAACAGTGCTAGTGCTGTTACTAGTACTATTAGTATCTACTAACGTTTTAGAATCATAGCCGCCTTGATTAATCAGTGTTTGGGCATTTATTGCTGTGATAGCAAAAATCATGCCAATACTTACTGTTATTTTTTTAAACATGACAACTGCTCCTTTACATTTCCCCTTATTATTTAAGTAGGAGGCCAGATTATTTATATACTAAGTTATCTCTAAACGTGTTCCAACATTCCTGCCAACTCCAACGTAGGCTAGTTTCTTCCACCTTAACTCTATCCAGTTTTAAGCATTGATCTACGGCAGTTTTAAGATCTTCATGCATATAACCTGTTAACCCTTGATCAATAACATCCTGCGGGCCAGTAACTGGATAGGCTGCTACAGGAGTGCCACAGGCCATGGCTTCTATCATTACTATACCAAATGTGTCCCAACGACTGGTGAATACAAAGACATCAGCATCGGCATAATATTGGGCCAATTCCAGTCCACGCTTTACGCCGACAAACTGAACATCTGGATATTCTCTTTCCATACGACGTCGGCATGGGCCGTCGCCTACTACGATTTTGGTAGAGTTGGGATATTCTAATCTACAGAAGTCATCCAAATTCTTTTCTTTACTAACACGGCCTACGCTTAACAATATTGGTTGACTCTTGTCTGTGGCAGTTCTTGTCGTGCTATTAAATACGTCTCGATCCACACCGCGAGTCCATGATTTAATATCAGTTCTAAATCCTCTATGAACCAAATCATCTACCATGCTCTGTGTAGTAGTTAGTACACGGCCACTATGTTTATGGAACCAACGTAAGTAACGATAACTCCAGCTTGTGGGTATTCCTGCAATTTTGTTTATGGCTTCTGGGAATTTTGTGTGATAGCTGGTGTTATAGCGCCATCCCCAATGATCCATCCAGCAACGGGCAGCAAATCCTACTGGTCCTTCCGTGGCAATATGAATATAGTCTGGATCCACTTTTTGAATAATGCTGCCAATTCCCCATGTCCAACTAAGTTTGATTTCAGGATAGCCAGGGCAGGAAATATGATTAAACTGCCGGGGATCAAGATAAACAAAATCATAACCGTCACGTTCAGCATATATTTCCAAGTTATTAAATGTTGTAACCACGCCATTAACTTGTGATGGTACATTGTCTGTTATGATGAGGATTTTTTTATACATCTGCCTTCCACCTTAAAACTGTCAAACTTGAGCCAATACTCCATGTTAGATAAACTACGTTCACATGCGGCTTGGCTTTCAAACTCAAGTGTTACTCGTCCAGGAATATCATTGGGATTAGTTTTATGTACTGCTAGCAGTATCAATAGCCATGTCATTTTTTTGAATCTCCGACCAAGTTATGATTTCCCAACGACCATCCCAATGCTCGACTAATGCTGTACAACTTTCCACCCAGTCGCCATCGTTCATGTAGACTATTCCATCTACTTGTTTAATTTCGGCCCTGTGAATATGTCCGCAAATCACACCATCATAGCCTTTCTTTTTGCAGTAACTGGCTAGATTCAGTTCAAATTGAAACATAAAGTCTACCGCTTTTTTGACACGGTGCTTAAGGTACAGGCTAAGGCTCCAGTAGCCAAAACCCATACGGTGACGAATCCAATTGAGTTTAGTATTAATGTTAAGAACGAAGTCATATGCTCTATCTCCTAATATACTAAGCCAAGGTGCCAGCCTAGTAATACCATCAAATAAATCACCATGCACCACAAGGTATTTTTTGCCATCTATGCCAATGTGCTCTGCTTGATTACAGATTTTAATACGACCAAAACTAACACCATAAGGTATCATTGGTCTTAAAAATTCGTCATGATTACCTGCCACATAAACTACTTCAGTACCACGCTTGGCGTGTCCCAGTATGCGGCGAATTACGTTAGTATGGCTTTGACGCCATTTTAAACGATTTTGTTTTATTTTCCAAGCGTCTATTATATCCCCTATGAGATATAATGTATCACAGGTATTATGTTTAAGAAAATTATTTAAATACTCAGCTTTGCAATCTTTAGTGCCTAAATGTACGTCACTAATAGCAATTGTTCGGTATTTTTTTTGCTGCATAGCAATATTTACCGAGTCGTACAATTCTTTCCTATTACAATCTTATTACAGACCATTTGGAGCCAAATGTTGTTTTGCCATTGCCTTTACGTTTGAAGATTTTTTCAAACTCTTTTTGTTTGAGTTCTTGTAATTTTTCAAGATTATTTTCAATACAGGCTTCGTAGACTTTACGAATTAATTTATTCTGTTTCATACTTGCTCCTAGATTACATATTTATTACAACAATTAGTTGCAAATATTACAACATTAATCTATTAACAAAATCAAGTAATAATTTGTGATGTCTGCCTTTGTGCCAATGTTTACGCATCCAACTATAGCTGTCATACCAAAACTTTTCACTCTCAGGATGACAGCCAATTAGGCCAATATTGTCTTGTATTATAGCCATGGGATCACCATTAGGATATAAACTCCATACGTCACAATCATTTATTTTTGGACCTACTAAAGCACAACCATCGTAGAAAAACATTTGTTCTGCTTCTCCGTCCCATAGTACTGTTTGTGCTTTGGCATGGGGTCTAAGTGTATCTGTCTTGGGTCTACGAATATATTGTACAGCATCAATACCATCCAGCATGTTCAAATAGTGTCGCCCTGCCCAATATGCACCCATACATATACCAAGGTATCGACCGCCTTGTTTGACAAATTGTTTTACTCTTGGAGCGTTATGTTTGAATAAGGTATCAAATGAATCTGCATCACCAAATCCACCAGGCACTGCCACCATGTCTACATTGTCAAAGAAATCCTCTTCCAATAAATTTTTACTGAAAATTTTAAATTTATAGTCATCGCCCAAAGCTTTAAGTATTCCATTGCCGCTTTGTACTGAACATTTTGGATCGGCAATGAACAACGCTATTGTAGGGGTCATTTTAATGTTTCGTGGCAAAATTACTGCTTATCATGGCCTTAATTAACACCAAATCACTCTCACTTTCGATAATAATTTTTTCATCGAGATCATTTTGATCTTTCCAAGCTATGTCTGGTAATTGGAGAAATTCAAAAATAGTTCTCCATGTTATGGTTTGCCCCTGATTATAGGCTAGTTCTAGCACTTCAACGATGGCATTGGTTATTTGTTGTGTTTTAAAGTCAAGTGGCGTCATAATTTTATTTAATAAAAAAGGGCCCGAAGGCCCTTTTTATTTCAGCTTGCCTATTTACTTCTTTTCTTCAGTAGCAGCAGGGGCTGGAGCAGGAGCAGCAACTTCTGCGGCAGGTGCCGCAGGAGCAGGCTCTTCTTTCTTACCGCATGCCACAATGAACAGAGCGGTTGAAAGGATTGCTAATGTTGTTTTCATTAAAATTCCTTAATTAAAATGCACGGGTGTATGCAAAGTTGAAGCTGTGATTAAAGCTGTCGCCACGAACTTGGTCATAACGAACACCAACTGTGTCACGCTTGTTAATAGCATAGCTAACACCAGCACGAGCAGTGTGAGTAGTGTCAAAATTGCCATTGTTACCAAATCCATTGCGGAAACGATAACCTACTTTACCACTTAGTTTGTCGGTAAAATTGTATACAACGCCTGGCTCAACACTGTAGTACTCAAAATCAGCACCATTGCTGAATTTCTCGCCTACTGCAACACGAGCATATAAGCTTACTGGACCAACTGGCATAGTGCCAGTGACACCAGCTTCGAGCCTATTGCTCAATGCTTTGGTACCATCTTGTTGATAAGCAGTGAAACCAATATCAGCGGTAAGAGCTTTGTTGATTGACTCTTTTACGCTGAGTGAATAGTTTGTGCTATCACGAGCACCACGATGACCTTGTTGATCTTGGCCTTCGATGGTAATGCTAGCAGCACTAGCCAAAGTGGTAGCTGCCATTAGAGCTGCGATAGTAACGATTTTCTTCATAAATTTCTCCTTTGTAAAGAATGTTTGCATATTATATAGTCTTAGACTAAAAAATGCTAATATTTTGGTAAATATTGCTAACATACCCTAGGACCGTTTGGGTTATGTGGCTTGCTCCCTAAGCCTCAATAACGGATTCGCTACCCAGTTATTGTAAATAGGGACTATTTTTATCAATTATGAGACAAATATACACCCAAATGATCGATCCAAATAAAAACATTTGGATACCTTGTTTGGAAAGCAAGGGTATAGAACATAGCCCAGTATTTACCAATTCTGTATTAATTACTCATTACAATGCCATAGAACATTACAGTGGTTCTTTACTGGATCGTAAAGTATATTGTATTGGGCCAAAAACCAAAGATAGACTAGTAAAAGCAGGATTCAAAGATGTAGTGTATTTGGGACTAAAAGCCAGTGATGCTGTCTTACCTGACGAACCCATAACTTGGCTTCATGCTGATACATACGCTAGAGACTTTAGTTTAAACGACAATGTACAAGCTGTGCAAGTTTATGAAATTTCCGTAAATAACTCAAATGTAGAATTGGCCTTAAACATTTGTCCCAATAGAGTTTGGATTTATAGTCAACGGGTTATAGAAGCATTTGAACGTACCTGTCAAACTGAAACCGTTGAATTAATGTGTACTGATAGTTGCAAGCCAAACAGTGAAGTTTGGTTCAGTGTGACTAGGTTTTATCCTAACTGATTAATACTCCAAACTGCCATACTCTTATCATCACAATCACCTCTTAGGCCTTCGTTAATAATGATCAAAGGTTCGGGTAAGTTGAAAGGAGCGTCCTGTAGATTAAGTGGACGCCATGCACCCATTTTAATTATTTTGTCCTTGTTGAAATGATTTGGAAATGTAGTAGATAACAAATATTTACTGGCACTTTCGTAAATATTATTCAATGCTCGAGAAACAGCCTCATCTGGAAAGTGTACTAGACAATCCCTCACTATGATTAAGTCTGCGTAGGGTAGTTTATCACTGAGCAAATCTAGTTCTATAAAATTCACATTGGGATGTTTTTCTTTATTGTCAGCTATGATTTCTGGAACTAAGTCAGCGCCAGTATACTTTATGCCTTGCATGGGCACAGTACGCATCCAATAATAGTCACCACAAGGTATATCTAAAATGCTGGTAATTTCCAGTGTTCTAAATAGTGCTGGAAGTTCTTCCACTAGTTTTTTTGTGCTAGTTAGATTGGATCCTTTGCCACTTCTAGATTCACCATCTTTCCAAAAGTTGGTTTTGTATATGTCTAAAAATAATTCTTGATAGTTTAAATTAATCACAGGTGTACTCATTAACTAGTACTATTTAACTATCTTATACCTGCGTTCTTTAAAATAGAAAGCAAATCTTCACTAACAGGTTGTTCTTCTGGTCCTTGGCGTAAATGTCCGAGACGTTGTTTTGGCTCGGCTGGTCCTTGTTGTACGGGTTCTTGCTGTACTGATTGTTGTGTAGGAGCCCGAGAGAATTGATTAATTAACTCTTTTTCTATTTGGTTATAATTATATCCAGCTTTAAGTAACTCATTGGCCTGGGCTAAAATTTCTTGTTCTTGTTCAATGGGAAGTTGATTTCTTACTATTATGGCATGTATCAAGTTGCTTATATTAGGAGTTGATTGTTGTTTTTCTGCTTGTTTTGCCTGTTTTTTAGCTGGAACAATAGTTGCTAACTCTTCTAATAAGGGCCCGCCCTCTATAATTGTTCTTACAAGATTACCTGCTGGGCTATGATAACTTCTTACTTTAAACAATAACAAATCTTGTCCGTTAACTCTACCTTTAACCTGAACGCCCAGCCTATTGCCGGTTGCATCTCCACGCAAATCAGTTTTTTCTAAAGCGTCGTGTAATCTATCATCAACTCTTAATAGGTTAAATCCCGGTGATCCTTCAGTTGTAGATAGTTTAACAATGTCAACAGTTTTTGTTTCATTGGTTTCTTTGTCGTGATCATTACTATATCTTATTAGCCCTTTAACAATAGACTGTACTAACTCTGGATCTTCTCTTTTAACCAATGTTACAACTTTAGGAATAATAATGGTTTCGTAAATTTGTTTGAGTGCGTTGAGATGTTCCTCATTAGTTGAACCCCACTCTTTTTCAAAACTTTTTATATTTGCACCAAAAACTATTTTAAAGAATTCTACCTGTTTGTTCCAATCATGACCACTGGCCTGCCCAAGTTGGCTTGGTCCTGTTTTAACACTTAAGAGATTTATTCTTTCACCATCAATTTGCATAATGAGATCAGCTTTGGTGCCTTTTTGATCACTAATTCCATCACTGGTAATTTCAACTGTGTTTATATTTGGATCTGACGAAGTTTTTTCAATACCAGCATCAATTTTTTCTGAAGTGTTAGCATAATCTAATGCAGATAAAATAGAGGAATATACATCCTTTGGTATGGAACTGGGATTTTCCATAAACAGCTTAAACTGTTTGATACTCCTCCCTGCTGCAACAATTACTATTTTTGCAATATCTTTTTTGTTATTAAGATGATTTATTTCTCCGGTATATTCTAGTTTTAATGAACTTGATAATTTACCTTTTTTATCAGTCATATTAACTTCATTCATTTGTTTGGCAATATTGATGAAATTGTTTTCATCAACTTCCTTACCACCAGATACAAATCGACTACCAGTTGCAATCCCTAATGCTATTTCCCCTATGTCACCTATATTATAATCAGTTGATTTGCCCTTAATACTTGCATTTTTTTCAATATCAGCTAAATTGATAAAAATAGCTTTGCCATCTTTATCTTTTTGCGTTAACATGAGTTTTCCTATAGGCGCACTTAGCTGTAAATAACCTTTATGGTTAAATTTTCCTATAGAATTTTGTAATATATTTTGTAATTTTTTAACTTCTGACGGATCAATTTGAACCGTCTTTCCATATTTACTGGCAGCAGATGGAATTAAAAAGATATCATCACCTGCTGATATTAAATCTATCAAATTTTCAAGATAATTTGGTCTTAGTCCTGACAGTGATAGCCCAGCTTCTAATATAATTTCATGAAATCGCATAGTGATATTTATGCGATTTCTGGGAACAGGCACTCCTGAATAAACACTCGCACATCTTCCTCACTTAGGCCCAAACTGACCATAACTTTGGGAGTATGTGGGTTTTGTTTTTGATTCTGTGCATAATAGTTCTGTCTATCACTAGTATCAGTAGCAGTATGATTAGTTTCACCCACAGTAGCAAGGTAATGGTCAACACCTGTACGAGCCATAGCTACTATTTGATCCAACTCTTCTTCATCCTGCACATTGCCTGCTGCTACCATACTGGGACTGAAAATACGCTGTGCCCACTCTGGTAATGCTCTGGGCTTGTGCCATGCCATCTTACTGACTTCATGCTGGAACCACTCTGTCATAGGATGAACCTCATCACTGGTTGGGCTATAATCATAAAAACAACCAGTGATTTTGTTCTTTCCTGCAATAACGTCAAAGCCAAAGATTGGGGCTGGATTATGCGTATGTGGGAACACACAACAATGCATCATCCATAAGCCCTTTTTCTCTCTAGCATCCACTACATCAACGTGAGCACGACGATAGGACTCACTACTCCATACACGATTGACCCAACCAGGTTGATTGAATCGTTCCATGCCTTTTTCAAACTGTTCAACGCCAGTTCTAGCAAAACTTTCCTCAAGAAGGTTCTGTACGGAAATAAGTGAATCCCAAACTTTGCTCATATTAATACCTATATGTTTCTAATTTATATGGGCCTTCCACGGCCACGTTAATATACTTAGCTTGAGGTTCTGTCAATGTGGTTAATTCTGCACCAATTTGTCCAAGATGTAGTCGTGCAACTTTTTCATCTAAATGCTTGGGCAACAAGTACAACTCGCCTGCTGAATAATCACCTGGGTTAGTAAATAGTTCAATCTGTGCCAACATTTGATTGGTAAAGCTATTGCTCATCACATAACTAGGATGGCCAGTAGCACAGCCCAAGTTAACCAAACGTCCCTTAGCTAGGATAATGATCTTTTTACCGTCTGGGAATGTGACATGATCCACCTGTGGCTTAATCTCGTCCCAATGGCAATCTTTCAAACTGGCAATATCAATTTCACTGTCAAAGTGACCAATATTACAGACAATGCTGTTAGTTTTCATTTTGGCCATATGCTCATATGTAATTACATCAATATTGCCTGTGGCGGTAACAAAGATATCAGCCTTGTCAGCAGCATAGTCCATAGTGACAATACGATAGCCTTCCATGGCGGCCTGTAATGCATTGATAGGATCAATTTCAGTAACCCATACTTGGGCGGATAGTGCTCTAAGAGCTTGTGCGGAACCCTTACCCACATCTCCATATCCAGCAACTACTGCAACTTTACCTGCAATCATTACATCAGTAGCACGTTTAATGCCATCAACTAGGCTTTCACGACAGCCATACAAGTTATCAAACTTGCTCTTAGTTACGCTGTCATTTACATTGATAGCTGGGATCTTTAATGTGCCATTAGCAATACGTTCTAATAGCTTGTGAATACCAGTTGTAGTTTCTTCTGTTACACCAATGATACCTTCCAATAATTCAGGATGTTTGTCGTGAATGTACCCAGTTAGGTCATGCCCATCATCCAAGATCATGTTTGGTGTCCATCCATCTGGACCACGTACTGTTTGTTCAATACACCACCAATACTCTTCCTCAGTTTCGCCTTTCCAAGCAAACACCGGAATGCCCAATTCAGCAATGGCAGCAGCCGCATGATCTTGTGTACTAAAAATATTACAGCTACTCCAACGCACAGTAGCGCCCAACGTTACTAGTGCTTTGATCAGTACTGCTGTTTGAATAGTCATATGCAGACTACCTACAATACGGGCACCTTTCAATGGCCACTGTCCTTCATATTCTTTTAGAACAGCCATAATGCCTGGCATTTCGTGTTCAGCAATGGCGATCTCTTTGTGACCCCATGCGGCCAAACTGATGTCTTTTACTTTATAATCCATTTGTTCTTCTTTATTAATAGTTGGCTTAAAAATGCCTTTGAGTGTGTCCCATAATGAGTTCATATATGTTCCTAATTTTTGTGATATTGCCAATGCTGATCAGTCCCACCTAAATGACCCCAATCACTATCCACGGTCATTTTACTGGAAATACCACCTCTTGGTCTGAATTCAATTTCTATACGAATACGATCTGGTTCGTAAGCCTCTTTAAGATGCTTGTATAGCACATCCAAACAACGCTCGTAACTGATTACTGTATCCCTATATTGAAAAAGGTATTCTTTTAGACTTTTTAATTCTATAGTTTTGGCGTTGCCATAATACCAAATAGTTATATTGCCAAAGTCTGGTTGATCATGCACTCCCAAAAATGTAAATTCAGGAATGCTGATTCGTTGTTCATATCCTTTGGCAGCATTGGGTAAACTTTTTAATGTACTTCCATCAATGCTATTCCAAAGTTTACTCGCCATTGTACAAATCCCTCATCATTCTAATGGCCCATTCAAATGCCACGCGAGCTTCATCGCCCAAGTCATCTGTTAGTTCTGCACGAATAGCTACTTTGAGTTCAGCTGGGTTGTCAAACTCATAGAAGTGTCCACTGCTGATAGCAGCAACTTGTTTCTTAATAATCAATCCACCATTTAGGTCGCCCATATGACGGCAATATAAGTGAGCTTTGATTAAATGCCTACGGTCAACATCGTTGATCAATTCAACTAGATAATTGTGATAAGCAATGCTTTCTGGCAGCCAAACGTATTTGTGATCTGGTCCAGCCAATTCCATAAAATCTTTGTAGATAGCAGGCAGTCTTTCAATGCCTTTTAGATTGTCCATGTTACCAACCATTCTATTGCCAAACTCAATTGGGCCATAGACCAGTAACATTTGATATAGGTAATTTGCGTAATCTTCTTTTGAAATTTTGCCACTTAGTAGTAGTTTGGCAAATTTTGTAGTCTCTGCTTCGTGATGTAGATCCTTAGTAATCTCTCGTAAACTCATTTATTCCTCTTCTAGTTTAATCTGTAGCGGGAATCCTTGTGCCCTTGCCAAGTTAGTAGTTTCCACTGCTTTGATTTCCGCTATTTCAAATGTGTATGTACCTGCAACTCCACTTCCGGTGTCGTGAATTTGCATGGTAAGTTCGTTTGCCACTTCTATAGTATGTTTATATATCTCAACCAATACTGTAACAACAAATTCCATGGGAGTATGATTATCGTTTAAGAAAATCACTTTCCATTTTTTTGGCTCAATAACTTCTAATTTAACTTTTTCGTCTAACTGTACATCATCTGTGGTGGACATTAATTTCTCCGTTAAAAAAAGCGGGGGAGTTACCTCCCCCTTAAGATTACTTAGACTCTAAAATTTGAATCTTCCTTGGCAGTAATGCTTCAGGAACGACCCGTTCAATGGTCACTGTGAGTAAACCATTTTTGATTTCAGCTGATTTGACTTCCATATGTTCGGACATTTGGAAAGCCTTTTCAAAATTACGGAGTGCTAGGCCTCTGTGAACATATTCTTTCTCAGAGTCACTAGTGTCCTTCTTCTCGCCGCTGATGATCAAATTGTCTTGGTCAACACTCACTGCAATTTCCTCTTTTTCAAAGCCTGCAACGGCCAATGTAATGGCATAGGTATCACCATTGCGTTCAATATTGAACGGAGGATAGTTAGTGTTGATTTGATTTGCCCAACGATTTTCAAAATTATTGAAAATACGGTCAAATCCAAGAAATGCTCTGTTTAGAGCGGCGGCGTCTAGTCTAGCTAATTGTGCTTGTGTCATAATATTCTCCTTTGTTAAGCAAGATTAGTAATGTAGCCTCAGATGAGCACTACAAACGTATTTATATACTAGCATAAAATTCTATTATTTTTCAACGAATTTTCTGCTCAATTTACGCATCATATTTTGAACTCCTATGGCCTGACGCTTGGCATCCTCCAAAGCATTATGCTTGTTGGCCTGTGGCATTTCAGGATCCATACCTAAGTCAAAAATAGTTCGCGTATCCCTTACATCCCAAAAATTCCATGGGAATGGTTTATTGATCTTCCTAAAATAATATTCAAGAATCACAATGTCAAATGCAGCACCATGGCTCCAAAATCTGTCGGACCCCATACAAAACTTGTAAAAGTCCTCTAACACACTTTGAATTGGTTCACGCCCTTCTGGATTAAAAGCTTCATCTTGAGCAGATTCATCCTGTTTACTCCACCATTCCAGTGTGCCATCATCGATGTAAACGTCTAATGGATCAAGACTTTCTAGTTCTATTCTACGATAAAATTCATCATAGATTCGAGTGCTATTAGGGTCAAAAGTCACTGCGCCTATGGTTAGGATAGCAGCATTAGGAGTGGTGGCCAGTGTTTCCAAGTCCACCATAAGATGTTTTGCCATAGTTGCCTACTGTAAAAACTGTATTATAACAGAGTTTTTGTGTTTAGTAAAGCTTCGGTGGTAATTGTTCTTTTTCTAATTTCTTCTTAAATCTGTTGATGGCAGCACCACGCTTACGCTTACGCTCAGTGGTGGGCTTTTCGTAAAATTCCCTCTTGCGTAGTTCGTCTAGTAGACCACTTTCATCAACTTTGTTTTTGAATCTTCTAAGGGCACGATTAATATCTTCGTACTCTTTTAGGATAACTTTATTTCCAAGAAACATACTCATTCTTCTTCCTCTTCTTCCTCGTCTTCATCTTCATCTATTTCTTCTATTTCCATAAAAAATGGAATATTTTCTAGATTATAAATTCTATTTTTTGAAATCAATCCATATGGAGTAACTTCGTCTCGAGTAGTGTAATATGAATCTGGATTACTAAGCATCAATGTAACAAAGCTTTTAGTAATTGAGTCACAATTATCAATATCTATTACAGTAATGTCAGCTAACATATGAACACTTAGTAACCAATCTATATCAGATTCTATATCATCAAATACATAAACATTTAGTTCAAATATTACTTTACTGATTTGTTTTTGAAAATGTTCTTTTAATTCCAAACTTGGTTTGACCAATAATATACTGGGTACTTTATTGAACAATTTATCCGGTGGAGTTATTACATTAATTTTTCCTAAGTTCATTTCTTTGTTTTTCTCTATAGTTTTCTAGCTCATCAATTTGCCATGGCAAACGATCAATCAAACCCATTTTACGTAGCTTTAATTGTCGTTTAATAGTGTCTTCAGGATTGGCATCTTTCCATATTTTTAACAACTCTTTTTCTCTGTTTTTTAATGTATTAATGTATTTGGTTATTTCATCTTCAACAAGTATAACACGATCAGCATCGTCAGTTGCTACTTTTTTTTTTCAGAATCTAATTGGTCCTCTTCTGGAGTTTGTGTTTTATCCTTAATTGGCTCATCAACTACTGCTGTTAGTTCTACACTAGTAGGCAACCCTTTAAATGCCTCATCAGGTGCTACATACACAGGAGTATGATCCTCTGTCGATTCTGAAATATAAACTTGTGGTGGAACATTTACCCAACCTTCTGGCTTATCCCAAAAACTTTTGTCAGGAGTTAGGTATGCAGGCACTACTGGATCTACTACTGGCTCTGGTATCTTAGCAGCCATGGGCTCTTCGACTTTGGGCTTTTTACTGGGCCAACTACCTTTGTAATCAAACTTAGCTTTTCTAAAACTGGGTCTATATGGCTCGGGTTTTGGGGGAGGTTCTGGTGACGGTTCTGTACTAACTGGCTCTGCTGGAGGATCTTTTTTGTCATCCTTCAACCATTGAAAACTCATTTGACTAGCTAGTAGTAACAATACGGCCAATGGATCAAATACAAATACAATGGTTAGAATTACCCAAACTACAGACTTTTCTAGCAAATTGGCATCAGGATTATCACCGTAGATTAAGGCAGCTATGTATTTGATTGGCCCAACCTCTGCCTCGACCTTGCGTACTTCTGCCGCAATTGGCGCACGTTCCTCATTAAGACTAGCAATAAGTTTTTGATTGGCCTCAATGTCCTTAGCTAATGCAGCTCGATCCTTTTGCTGACTTCGACGTACGGCATTGGATTTGTCAGCACCTTTTTCGTCACTGCTTCGACCCATGATTTGGTCAACAGCTTCGTCCATCTGTTTAAGTTGCCTACGATCAGACTCAATATTTTCCTTGGCGGTCTTAATCTTTTCATCAAAGACTGCAATTTTAGCAGCCACATCTCCCGATACTAAACCTTGATCACTGTGTGCTTTGCTAAGGTAGCCAAAAATACCCATACTGGTAATCAGCATGAGAACTACTACAGCTAACGTAAGATAGCTTTTTAAAGTATACGGAGCTCTATGCCAATTACTTTTAAGCCACCATGCGGTGACTAATTTACTAACTTCTAATACAGTGCCCATAATAACTATGGGCATGAATGCCGCCGCAAATATGCTGGTCAACCCCAATACTGAATAGTATATGGCTATGCTGGATATTGCTATTCCTGTAAAAAAAGTTAATAGGGCTAGAATCATATAGAATTATTTATATGAAAAATTCCATGATCCATTTGCTTCTTGACATGCCCAACTTTCGGCAGTTTTTTTACCTTTTTCAGTGAAAATGACCACATAGACCCTTCTGCACAATTGACCACCGCTGGGCATTGTGGCCATAATTTCCACAGTACCATGATTGCCTGTAGTATCACTATACCACCTAGCTACTTCACCGTTGTCTAAGTTATTTAGCGCAGTAAAAAGAGCTCCGTAGTACTTTTGTGAATCCTCATCACTGAGCCTGTCAAACATCTTATTAAAGATTCTTGACAAGTTGAAGAAAGATTCGTTAGCACTATTATAGGTTCTATTTTGAGCCTGTACTGGATTAGTTAACAGAGCGGCCGTCGATAATATCCCAGCTACCATCACCTTTTTGACAAGCATAATTCATTCCTCTAATAATACGCCCATTGGGCAATTCATATGAATAGGGGTTTTCAAAACATCTTGGACTAATTCCCATACGCTTATTAGGTAAGCGTTCAATAGGGTCATCGTTACAACTGACCGTTGTTTGACTATCTACCTTTTCACCATTACGGGTTTTAATCTCTTGACTGGTATAACAATATGGTCTAGAAGTTTTAGGAGGAGGTGAACTAGCGCACCCCGCAACCACAAATGTTCCAACTAACACCAATGGAATTAGTTTATACATTATTGTTTACCAGATTTAGCTTCTTGAATAAGTTGATCAAATATGGCCTTAGGCATTTTAAGACGCATAAAGGTATAGTGACGTCCAGCCATGGTAAATTGACCTTTTTCCTGTTGCAAATGCTCACGAATAGTAGTATTCTTTACTGCATAGGAAATACGAGTCTTAGTGGACTTTTTGTCATTGATAAAGTTAATCTCTGTTTCACTATTAACTTCACTGTTAATACGTTTGGCAAAGTTATTCATGGCAATGGCATACATCTGCTCTTCAGCAGCCTGTGCATATACACTTTCACCTGCACCACAAGCATAAGCATATTCTTTAGTCCACCAGAAGTAACCTTCTGTGCCACTTTGAACACAGTTTGAATACCAATCTGGTTGAGCATACGTCTTACGCTCTTCGATTTTTTGCATGCCAGAACAGGCTGTAAGACTTGCAATAATTGGGATAAGCAGAGCTCGTTTCATTCCGAAGCCTCCTGAACAGTTTTAGTAGCTTCTTTAGCCATTTCACTAACTAAGGCTTTGCCCTGATTGCTGGCAAAGTTTACAAAAGTTGAAAAAGTATTGATAACAAAAGTAGGGGCTAGAACAACAATAGCACCTACGAAAATCCACTTACCCATCTATTCCTCTCTGTGTGTCATAGCAAAGTCGCTATAATGTTATTATAGTATCACCTAGCGACTTTGTCAACTGTTTTTGGTTACTTGAAGATGATTAAGGCCATTAAACCGGCCTGTACAAAGAATCCAAACCCAATTGTGATGATATTGAGCAGGTCTTTGGCAATGACACTACGCACAAAGAACATGAACAAGCCCAACCAAAGTAGTCCAACCATGTCCACAGGCGGCATCTTCTCAGTTAAGCCAGTTAGTACTGCTAACAATGTGGGAATAGTAGCCATATGAATAAGGATCACACCAACCCAACCCAAAGTTTCTGCGCTGGCATGTCCAATTCCATTGACCACACTATCCCGCATACGTTTTAAATTTACCAATTCACGTAGAATTCCAAAATTCATATTAACTCCTTATTGATAAAAAACATGCCCACCAATAGTGGCAACTTTTTTATGGTCCCATCCTGGTTTGAGACTTTTGGCATGAAAGTATAGAGCATTATTCAAACTGGGCAGTCTAAAACCTTCCAGTAAGACTTGTCGTGCTACTATTTCACTTTCCTTATAGGCTGCGGTATTTTTTGGGGTTCTAGCACTGGGTGCTGTACAATACCAACTAAATTGGCATAGAACCTTTTCATATACCACATTCTTTTGGTAAATGACCTTGCATAAGTCACTGGGAAATTTACCACTTTCACTGCGATTAATAGTGACCTGAGCTACGGCCACTTTGCCTTCAAATGGTTCACCGCCTGCTTCGTAATAAATGTTCCTAGCCAAACATTCCAATTGTTTATTACGTACTTCAGCAGTGACAGAACTCATTTTGATATTGATTTCTTTTGGACTGTTAAGTTTATACATGATAGCGTTATAGCCAATCCATGCAACAACTGCCAGTCCTAATGCAACCAATAAGATTTTTATGATGCGTATCATTTTTTTCTCCTTTACGCGGGATTATAAGACTACTAGCGGCGCATATGAGCGATGTCCCTTGCTTCATCATCTGTGAAAATAGGAACTGCGTTGCTCTTATGCATTGTACCAATACCCTTAATCTTTGAACCGGTGTAGACTTTTTCAGGCTGTTTAAGCGCCGAACCCGTGTCTACGCCATTGTTGAGGCTGGGAATGTGGGGGTTCTCCATACCTCTGTAGTACGTTGGCGCTGGCTTGAATGCAGGCGATGATAGCGCACGATTACGCTTTTTCTCCTCTGCTTCAACGTTCCATTTCTTTTGGAGTTCTTTCCAGCTTTCATCCAACTCTCTCGCTTTCCTTGCCTCTTCGGCATTTTTGAACTTGTGTTTGCCCTTACGCTTACCCGTAGTACTAAGCCAAGGACCTTCTAAATGCATACTCATAATTTTCACCAAAAGTAAAAAACACAAGCTATAGTATATAGTCTAAATCAGTCAGTGTCTACCACTTTGAAAGATTTCCTGCCAATAGCTCAAGAATCTCTTCAAGGTCCATGTCTTTGAACGTTGGCCCAAGATTATACATCTTGTCATCCTCTGTGCCTGATCCTTCTATACCCAAAAAAGATACTAATTCATTGAAGCTAATAGGTTCATCACGCATATGACTAACCCATATACAGGTGATAAAGGCACAGCTCATGACCTTTTCATCGTCATAGACTTGGTTTTCCTCACACCATTCTATTGTGCGTCTCAGATAGTAATCAATATCCTCTAGACGACTTTCTAACTTGTTGATCCAATCCTGTGTGTTTTCTCTGGTCCAAGGCTTCATATGCTGAAGCTTTCACC
>Ga0214921_10003707_pt1 | contig 23108 bp, 24 predicted proteins | sample LL1505_MetaG_FD_177992 | JGI IMG/M metagenome (GOLD analysis project Ga0214921, IMG submission 177992) | Freshwater microbial communities from Lake Lanier, Atlanta, Georgia, United States - LL-1505 | ecosystem: Environmental > Aquatic > Freshwater > Lake | place: USA: Georgia | collected... | reverse complement strand
TTTTCTGTGGCTTGGGCCGGGATCGAACCGGCGACCTAACGATTTTCAGTCGTTCGCTCGTACCAACTGAGCTACCAAGCCAAACAAGGTTCTGATATCGCACCTTTAATATGCGACACCAAAACCTTTGCGACCCGGACGGGACTTGAACCCGCGACCTCCGCCGTGACAGGGCGGCGCGCTAACCAACTGCGCTACCGGGCCTTAAGTGAAACCAATAAACATAAGTGGCTCTTATGTCACCCTCAAAGCCTTTACTACTTTTCTTGCTGGTACTGCGTGCCCCCAACGGGATTCGAACCCGTGTTACCGCCGTGAAAGGGCGATGTCCTAGGCCCCTAGACGATGGGGACGTTCTAAGGCTTGGCAATCTTACCCGCGATTACGCAGGCGACCAAACCCGATTATTAAGCGTGAAAAGTCCGTTAATTAACCGATTGACCAGCGCACAGTTACAGAAACAGTGACCTTTTGCTCGCCAAGATCTATCTGGGTTGCTGAGTCCTCTGCCTTAGCAGCTGCTGAATAGATTGGAAATGGAGTAGGAGTTGAGGTTTCATCAAGGTAGATGACCTTGCCTAGTTTTACTCCAAGAAGTTTTGCGTAGGAGTTTGCTTTTGCCTTTGCGCGAGCAACCGCTGATGCACGAGCCGTTTCAGTTGCCTTGTCATTATCTAAAACAAATGGGCTTGCGCTATTTACCTGAAGATTGTCTCCACCTGCATCAACAATTGCATCGACAACTGCACCTGCGGTTGAGGCTGCACGAACCGTGATGTCAAAACTTTGTGATGCTCGGTAGCCAGAAAGTACAGGAGTTCCATTAGCCGGATATGTGTATTCAGGGTAAACAGAGACAGACTGTGTAGCCACATCTTTAGTTGCGATCTTGTTTGCAGCCAGTGTTTTGCGGACCGCTGCTGAAGTTGTTGAAGCGGATGCAAGTGCTTCCTTGGAAGTTTTTCCGACTACGGAAACTGTGGCAGCAATTTGCACAGCATCTGGCACAACATTTGTCGAGCCTGTCGCGCTAATGGTGATGTAACGAGTATCCGCTGCATTTGCTGGGGTTGAGAGGCCAGCTAAGCCCAATAAGGCTAGAGCTACGGATAGGGCTGCGACTGTGCGTACTGATGTAAGTTTCATGGATTAAGTATCCAGTACTTTCTTAAAATTACCTAAGAAAGATGGTCAAACTAATTGTGAGTAAAGCCTCTCGTGATGGTTAACCATCGCTTCAGAAGTGAAGTACTTATTAGCTCTGTCCTGTCCAGCTTTACCAAATTTACCGCAGAGAGATGGGTCGGCAAGTAATCTAGTAATTGCATCAAGAAGTGCACTAGCAGAAAGTTCAGTTAGTAGACCCGTTTTGCCATTTATTACTATGTCTGAAATTGAGCCGACATTTGTACTAACTATCGGAAGTCCTGCCTGGGCCGCTTGGATTAAAGTTAGTGGAATTCCTTCATTGTCACTACACAAAATTGCAATATTGGAAGCACTCAAAATTAGTTGGATATCGTTTCTCCAGCCTAGAAATGTCATAGGCAGCTCTTCAGCTTCAGCAATATTCTTTGTTTTTAAGAATAGCTCTCCCTCTCCCGCGATCAAAATGTGAGCATTTACTTGATTGTTTTTTAGCCCACGAGCAACTTCAATCAATCGGTCTGGGCGCTTAATCTGTGTTATCCGACCGATAAAAGCCAAATATGTTGTTTCATGATTCAACCCCAATTTCTTTCTGGCTTCGAGCTTAGGTTCGATAGCGAAAGGTTGAAGTCCAGGAAAGATCATCTCGAATTTAGATTCAAATCCGACACCCATTTTTAGTAGATCTATTTTGACTTGGTTACCAATAGTGATTAATTTGTCGGTCTTTTTCGCAAGGAACTTTTCCACAATAACAACAATCCTTGTCTTACTCTTTCCAAAGTACCCGTGTAGTAAGTGCCCATGGAAAGTGTGGACGCGTTTGGCTTGTGGAGCTGCAACTAAGCCAGCCAATCGTCCGAGAACGCCAGCTTTTGAGGTATGAGTGTGAATGAGATCCGGGTCGAATCTTCTTATCTCCCTAATGAGGAGAAAAAATGCATTCAAATCCTTAATTATTGATATGGACCTTCCAAGACCTGGCAATCGGACGGCATGAACATCCCTTGCGACCTGGTCGAGGTAATCTGCTTCATTTTCATCGCAATATCCGGTCACTAAAACAGCATTTACCAAAGCAGGATCAAAATTCCGCATCAAATCCGCAACCAAAACCGCGGGTCCACCCACATTCATGCGCGCTATAACCTGCATGACCCTTATCGGTGACCTCGATTCCATGGCTGCATTCTCTCGTAAAACAATGGATAATCGCGTACGTTATGAGCGATTATCCATTGTTTTCTCAATGTACGGCTGACACTATTCATAAAGCCGCACAAGCACTAAAAGCTGGGCATCTAGTGGCATTTCCAACGGAAACCGTTTATGGTCTAGGGGCAGATGCAAGAAACCCAGAAGCAGTAAAAAGAATTTACGAGGTTAAAGGACGCCCTTCCGATCATCCCTTAATCGTTCATATTTCATCAATAAGCCAGATCGAAAAGTGGGCGGTCGATATTCCGGAATATGCAAAAGAGTTAGGGCACCTATTTTGGCCAGGCCCTATGACATTAATTCTAAAAAGAAATGAATTGGTCGGGGACTTCATAACCGGCGGACAAGATACAGTGGGACTTCGAGTGCCCAGTGATCCAATTGCTAAGTCTCTCATACTTCACTTTGAAAAAATAACCAACTCAGCGATAGCAGCTCCGAGTGCAAATCGATTTGGACAAGTCTCTCCAACATCTTATGATGATGTAAAAGCCGAGTTGGGAAATTTTTTAAATTCGAATGACATTATTTTAAATGGCGGACAATCAACAATCGGAATTGAATCAACAATTATTGATTGTACTTCAAACTCTCCAATCTTATTGAGGTTAGGTGCTGTTACCAAGTTAGATATCGAAACTACATTAAAGGTTTCAATTGAAAGTGGAATTGACTCATCACAGAAATTCAGTGGCTCGTTCGAAAAACACTATGCGCCACAAGCAAGAGTTATCTTAGATGAAGAGCCCAATTCCGGAGATGGCTTTTTTGCCATGAATTTGATTCCTACACCATTGAATACCCAAAGGCTTGGGACTCCAAAAGATGAAAATGAGTTTGCCAAGTATTTGTATGGGGCGCTTCGTGAGGCTGACGTTAGGAAATTAAAGCGAATTGTAGTCATTCAACCAAAAGGGGAAGGGTTAGCAGCAGCAATCCGAGATAGACTCTCACGCGCATCAAAGGGTCGTTAAAATTATTTTTTGAATAATTTGACTTTATTGTAACTATAATAGAGTTGAAATAGTTTGTTATTCATTTTATTCACAAATATTGGTAGAGACCACAAAATTAAAGACTTAAGTCTTTGTAATTCTCGTTTGTTTGATTATTTTTTCTTATCAAGCGTTAGACTCCAAGCATGCCCAAACCAATAGCATCTGCATTTTTTGTTTACATAGGAACAAAATTACCTTCGAAATTGGCTGGGCCAATACGAAAAATGGCTGAAAGAACTGATTTAGGGTTCTGGTATCAAAGATTTGGAAGAGTAGAAGTAGTTCCAAGTCGCTTTGATTTATTAGAAATTGCATCTGAAATCCTAAATTATGATTTTGTTTATTTAGAATTTGGAGTTGCTTGGGGTGACTCACTCAAGTTTATGCAAGGGCTTGACAGAAATAAGACTATAGAAATGCATGGTTTTGATACCTTTGAAGGCTTGCACGAGCCACACCACTCCGAAATTTCTGAAGGTTCATTCAACCTATTTGGAAACATTCCAAATTTGAAGGGTGTAAATTTCCATAAGGGATTTTTTAATGAAACATTTCTCGGAACTGAGTCATTTTTAAATAAACGATTGCTAGTTATGTGCGATGCAGATTTATTTAGCAGTACTTCCTATGTTTTACAGACAATTAAACCATCTTTAAAAATTGATGATTTAATTTATTTCGATGATCTTCATATTCCTAACCAGGAACGTCAAGCTGTAGACCAAGCAATACGTAGTGGTTTAAAATTGGCCTTAATCGCCAGATCCTATGAGGGTAGGTCTGCTCTTTTCAAAGTTGAAATTTAATTTCAAATATTATTAGAGCCTATGCGCCATTAAGAGTTTTCGCTCCATCCCTAAATTAGAATTTTAGAGGTTTCGAGCCCAAGGGTTAACAATTCCAGGGGATTTTATCCAAAATTAATCTTCATGAATTGAATTTCGGCTGGGTGAAACTGTGATACTTGGTCCCAAAATTCAGACTATGAGTGATCGAAATAATTTTCAGATATACAAGGTTGGGTTCCAAAAATCGCCGTGGGTTTTACTAATTACCCTTTCGTAGTGACTTTATTCAACGAAAAATTAGGATATGCTTGGCGGATATCGGAGTATCTCCGGTGTGATTTGGCTGAGTCAAGTGACTTTTTGCCAAAGGGCCTATAGCTCAGTCGGTAGAGCAACGGACTTTTAATCCGTGGGTCGACGGTTCGAGCCCGTCTGGGCCCACTTTCAAGTTTTTCACCACGAGAAAAGTACACTTTGAGAATGAAGGCGATGACCGGAATCAGATTCGTAATTTGGGGATTACGAAACTCAAGACACAGTCATAGATATATCCATAAAGGTTTTTATCAAACCTTGACTAGATTAAATGCCGAAGTGCTTTGGCTAGATGATCTTGAGAAAAATCGTAGCCTAATAAAATCTGGAGATTTAATTATAGTTTCAGGAATCGCTTGCAACTTTTTGCCGGTAAATGAAAAAGCTACCTATATTCTTCACAACGTTGATGACCCAATCATTTCGAATTTGAAAAATAAAATATTTCTTCAAGTATTTACTAATGACTCAACAGGAGAAAAGATTGATGAAACCGTGTCTCTTTGGAATGATAAACACAAGACGCTTTATCAGCCCTGGGGCCTTCCAGAATCTCTAGAGAATTGGCTTAAACCTAGGGATCTTAGGACTAAGAATGAGAATTGGATTGGTGCAATTTGGGATAACGAATTAAATCAGGGCAATCGGAAACAGTTGGAAATATATAGAACCGCCTTGAAGAGTAAGGGAATAAAGTTTAGGAAGTTAGGTGGAACCAGAAGTATTTCAATAGAAGGGTTATCTTCAAAGAAGTCTTTCGAAAAAGTTAATCAATCTAGAATTGGTGCGGCAATAGTAGGTAGCTGGCAAAAAGAAAATGGATACCTTCCATGTAGGGCGTTCAAGAATATTGCGGCTGGAGCGATACCTATCTCAAACTCAAACATGACAAATGTTTTCGGGGACGGATACTTATTCGTTCCGAGTATAGAAGAACTCGTAGAGGTCTCTTTAAGTATGGATTATGAACAAATTAGGGAGAGATCGGAAAGTTGCAAAGAGATAATTGGTGCTTATAGCTATGATCGGGCCCTACAGAGAATGGTCAATATTGCATTATGAGTGCCGATATCAACATTGTTACCACAGTAAGTGCATGGCCGGAAGCATTAGAGGCACAGCGATACCTATTAGACAAATATTCCGAGGAATCATTCAATTTCATTGCAGTTATTGATACATCTCCGATACCGAATCCTTGGAATTTGTGGGATTCAAAACTGCGAAAAACTGCTGAGAAAATAGCACAAGTGTTTTGTCATGAAGTATTTATGATGCCCGAAGAACTTCACTTCGATCGGAAAAAAATATTTCCAGAGACGAAGGCATTAAAGTCAAAATATTCTAATGAACGTGCCGCGGATGCCCTCCAATTAGTCTTCGAAAGAAAAATATTAAATTCTTCTATTCCCACTCTAATAATAGATAGTGACATGTTCCCAATTTCACGATTTAGCCTGAGAAAATCCTTGGTATCAAAACCGATTAGAGGAGTAATCCAAGAAAGAAAAGGTAGATTTGGTCAAGAAGCAAAATATTATTGGAACGGGCTATTAATGTTAGATCCTCCAAGATTGAGATATCTTGAAGACTTTTCATTTGACTGTGGGAAAGTGGGAAGATTAAAAGTTGATACGGGGGGTCAAAGTCATTGGTGGATAAAGAAAATAGAAGAAATGGGGCTTGGGGAAACTTTGGGATATATCAAGCACCACAGTAGCTTGAATTGGCACATAAATGATTTTGAAGGCATTATTCCCGACGCGATAAAAGAATTTATATTAAGTGACGATAGAAATGATGCGGGAAAGATTTATTCGGAAATTTACGATCAACATTTCTTACATTTTAGAGCAGGTAGTAACTGGCGTGAAGAATCAGCACTGGTTGTAAAGGAGCGAAACCGTAAGTTTATTGAGAGTTGCATGCAATGAAGTATGTAAAATTATTTACTTACTTTCGAAACAGAATGCAAACTGCAAAAAATGTTACTTATTCTTGGGATTTACTTAGGCGGATAATTCATAAGAGCAAGTTCTTTAGTAATTTGTGGAGAGTTCAATGGGTTGGACAAAATAATATTGATGAGCAACTTTCTAAGTTCTTAACTTGGGAAAATGGTTATTTCATCGAATTAGGAGCTAGTGACGGGATACAGTTTTCGAATACATTGCACTTAGAATTGTATCAAGGTTGGCGGGGGGTCCTAATTGAGCCCTCTCCGGTCGAATTTGAAAAATTGAAATTAAATCGTTCAGGATTCAATTCATTTGAAAATTGCGTGTGTGTTGAAAATGGGTTCAAAAAAGATGAACTAGAACTGATTTACAGTGGATTTATGACGGTAGATACTAATAAAAAACTCGGCATATCCTCTCCCGAAGAACATGCTGAGCTAGGAGCAACATTTATAGACACTGGTATACATAGGTTCAAGGCAAAGGCAATGACTCTAACTGATGTGTTAATCAAAAATAGATCACCACATGTGATTGATTTTCTTTCAATTGATGTCGAGGGTAGTGAATTAAATGTCCTTAAGGGACTCGATCTAGATAAGTTTCCAATAAAATTTATTTTAATCGAAACTCGCGAGCTCGAGACTATTAAATTACACTTAAACAATTTCAACTATAAATTAGTTGCTCATTTTTCATCTCAAGATTTCCTCTTTGAGAAAATACGAAATTCAAATTTCATTCCAATTATTTAAAGGTAGATTCCAATATTCCGGTGATATAATTTGTCCTTTTTTATTGAGCACTCCTGCTACAAATGCAAAGGAAGACTTCGACAGAATTAAATAATCTGAATTAGCCATAACCTTTAGGGAAGAAAGCGGGTCATTAGCTTCAATTTCAATTACGTTCTCATACTCTCTAATTATGCGTGTTTTACACTCAATAGCGCGATTGAAGGTATCCAGATCAACTTCACCATCTTGACCGGACACTCCAATATTCACCAAATATTCAAATGTAGATTTTGATATTCCCAACTTAGAGGGAGTTGGCAAAGCTTCCTTAAAGTCAGAATGTAAATTTATCTTGTATCGGATTCCGAGATGATTTAATTTCCGCGTAATTTGGTTTAGGGATTCATAGTAATAGTCTGGGTCCAGGTATCTCTCTGTATTTGTGGCAAAATTTACGAATCTGAGATGGACGCTAATTTTAATTTCATCATTGGATTCTATCTTTTCAATAGCCTTATGGTTGTATTCGAGTTTTGAGTATAAATTCGCGTTAAATTGTATAAATCTGTATGCATTTTCAATTCTTACTTCAATTTTTTTCTTGAGAAATAAAACTGGTAAAAAACTTCGAAGCAGAGTCAAAAACATCTGGGGAAGCGTGTCGACGAAGTAGCTTGAAACATCAGAATCCTTCACTTTGGCAGAGCTTGCAAATAATGACTCCAAGAACACATTAAACGCCTCTATTTCTTTAATATGCTCTTCAACTGGCAAGTGTTTTTGAGTTAATTGCCGCTCGATTTGTCTCAATGGTTCAAGTCTAAATTGAATCTTTAAAGAATCCGCCAAAGCCTTTATTGAAAGTATCCTTTGGAACTGTGCCCCAAATCCATCACTTTGGTGGGATGCATTAACCAGTGTTAAAGATCCGGATGGATAAGACATCATCAATAATTTAGCCCCGCTGATAAGCCCAAAAGCGCCTAGGTCTATGATTCTTGTATAAAGGGACATTAATAAAGGTCGGATCATCGCATTCAACATTTATATTAATCCCTTTCAGTCTGCGCATTATTCTTCCGGTAAAACTGCGTTTTACTATTTTAAATCCAAAAGGAGAAAGAAGATTTTCGATTGCTTTCAATGAGTTTCGAGTATTTTCATATTCATTTGTATCGACTTCAGCGGTTATGGCCATGAACGATTCTAGATAGTTCCCGGCACCTTCGAGCACTTGAATGTCTGCACCTTGGACGTCTATCTTTAAGTGATCTATATATGGGACTAAATCAAAAGGAAACAAATCAAGGAATGTTTCAAGACATTCGACGTCAACTTTTTCAATGTAATCTACTTCGAAAGTATTCGGTTTGAGCACCGAAGAACAACCAGGATCTTTTTTTGTTACATAAATACTCATGCCATTTGGATTTGGCTTCTCTAAGAGCGCACAAGGCACAATATGTATTCGCTTTCCAATGTAATCAGGATTTAAATTTACGGGCCACGGGCTATCCCCCTTGCGAATCTTGTTCCGGTTAGCACTGACTGGTTCAAATCCAAATACGTGGAGCTTCTCGTCTCGAGAAAGCCAGACTTGACTTTGTGGCGCATTCACAGATAACCCAACATCAATTCGAACCGAAGAGCAATTGTTAGGTAGCTTAATCTTGTCATTCAAAAATTCTATGCCAGCAGATTCTAGTAACTTTCGCATGTCCCAATCTTTACACTAATAGACTTTTTTCACCATCCGACTCCTTCTATTCTGAGAAATGCGCCGTATACAACTCATCTCAGGTAACATTTAAGTATGTATGCCGACGTGGGAGTGGTAATTCCATCCTTTAATCGCCCAATAGAAACCAAAAGGGCAGTGGAATCTGTTTTGAGGCAGACCATCTTGCCCAGGCAAATTGTTGTCGTAGACGATGGGAGTGAAACTAAGAATGCGGGAATCTTGGTTGAACTCCTGCAAGACTCAGAAGTTGAAGTGTTTTTTATTCCAGCATCCAGGCATCCAGGAATTGCCAGAAATAGGGGAATCGCAAAACTATCCACCAAATGGATTGCCTTTCTTGATAGTGATGATGAGTGGATGCCTAGTAAGTTAGAGACTCAGATTAATGAATTGGAATCTTCAAAATCGCTTGCCAGTTGTACGAATGCGTATGTGAACTTCGTTAAATCTGAAAAATTGTATTTACCCAAAATTAAAACGAGCCGCCTGAATACAAAGATGCTGATGAAGAAAAACCAAATCATAAATAGTTCAGTCGTTGTCGACCGACTCCTTTTAAAGAGTGTTGGAAATGTTGCTTCTTCATATTCAACTCGCGGAGCAGAGGATTTTGCGACTTGGCTGCGAGTTTCAACTCTTAGTGATTGGTTGTATTTACCAGAGCCATTGGTTATATACTCAGATAATTCGCTGGATAGCCTACGAAGATCTGATGAATTTCCTCAAAATTACTTACACGTATCAGGTATCTTAGATTTTCAATCATGGCTTGAATCGCGAGGTGAATCGAGAAGGAAACTAATTCATCTATATTTTAAACTATTGCCAATTATGATGCAGAAAAATAGGAAGTAAAGTGCCTAATTTAGGATTCATTTCAATTGCTACAGGTGAGAAATATAGAGAATATTGGTTTGATCTCATTCAATCGTTTAGAGCGACATTTGCAAATTTCGATGGGCTAAAATTCTATTTGCTTACCGACGATCCAGAGAGTGTTATCAAATTTGCAAGTAAAATTAATTTAAATATTGAAGTTTTTGAAATCCCGCCGTATGGATGGCCAGAAGCTACACTTCTAAGGTACAAAGAAATTTTGAAATTAGAGTTTTACTTTAAAGAAGATATTCTCATTTATCTGGACGCAGATATGTTGGTGCGCCATGATTTCGAATCTAATCTTCGACCGGAAAGTTGGAAGAACGGGATTGCGTTAGTTGCGCACCCTGGATTCTGGAGGCCGAGCGGTATTCCTTTAATTGAGTACTACCTCAATAATCTTTTGAATTTTGCTTCAGATGTGATGACTTTCCTTCGAACTGGAGGATTAGGTTCATGGGAAGTAAGAAAGCAAAGTAAGGCATTCGTGGCTAGAAAGGCTCGCAAAATATATGTGTGCGGGGGTACATGGATGGGGAAAAGGGTTCAATTTATGAAAATGGTGAAAACTTGCTCAGAAAATGTTGATTACGATCTAGATCGAGGTCTAATCGCAAAGTGGCATGATGAAAGCCACTTAAATAAATGGTCGAGCGAAAATGAGGCTACCATTTTGAATCCTAGCTACTGTTTTGATCCAACTTACTCAAATTTAAAACAATTACCTGAATTCATCCGCGCGGTAAGAAAATGAGACGAAAAAGAATTGATGGAGTTACAGTTGGCATAGTAGGTGGCATAGGAAACCAACTCTTTCAATATTATGCAGGAAGATATTTAGCCGAGAAGAATAATTCGAAACTTATTCTAGACTTTGGAAATCATGGTGTCGCTGGAACAAAACATTTGGGAACCCTGAGAGATCTGGAATTTGGAATTCCAATTGATGAACTAAATACGGACTCGACGTTAATTCGCGAATATTCTTGGAGAATTCATCAAAAAATTTCACGGGATATACCTCATATCGGGAGATTCTCGACGAAATATTTAAGGAAATTTCAGTCTAAAGTGATCGGTTATGATCCAGAATTGACCTTCTTGCATTCCCCAATAAATATTCGAGGTTATTTTCAGACATGGAGGTACATTGATTCTCTAGATGCGAGCTTCTCTGAAACACCTAGTTTAAGGATTTCTAGCGAGTGGTTTCGAACCACTTCGGATCTAATTGAATTAAATCAACCCTTTGCAATTCATATTCGAAGGGGGGACTATGAGAAAAGTCGAGGAACTTTTGGGGTCTTGAGTCGAGATTATTATTCAAAAGCGCTAAAGGCTCTCGAAATCCATGGATCGGTAGGAAAAGTCTTTGTTTTTTCAGATGACATAGAAAAATCAAAAGCAATTCTGTCTTTGTTAGATTATGATTTTACATACATAGTCCCACCCATAGATTCGAATCCAGTGGAATCATTGTTCTTGATGAGCAAGTGTTCAGGTTTAGTTATTGCTAATTCAAGTTTTTCATGGTGGGCTGGGAAATTTGGAGACCCGAGTCGACAGATTATTGCCCCAAGTAAGTGGTTTCGGGGACTTCAAGATCCTTCAGATCTCATTCCTGATCACTGGAAAAGAATTGAAAGCTGCTGGGAATAGTTCCTCACTTTAGCGATCTAACGTAAGTATCTTCTTTTTAATTTTTCAATTAATAGTTTGCTTGTTTTGGGCAAGAAATGACCAGAAAGTAATTCTTCTCTAAGGATGCTAAAACCTAGAGTTTGAAAGTTAGCATAGTTTTTGTCGAGTTTGGATATCGAAAAAAGATCTTTAGCAAGAAGGATACTTCTTTCAGATTTATTAGTAAGGTTCTCATAAGCAGTTAGAATATCTGGAATACTATTTTCTACCCGTCCAAGATCACTGGTATTGAGACCGATCTCATTCAATAGAAAGGTTTTTTTATTTAACATCTCTGACCTTTTTGTCGAACTAATACCCAGAGGATTCATTCTATAATTCAACAGAGGCAAAGGCACGCTCCGAAATTCACCAACTCTTGAAAGTCTAAGCCAAAGAGAAAGATCTTCTGCTGGAAAATCGGATTCTCGATAACCGCCCACTTCGACTGCGGCTTCACGTGAGAAAACAACAGAAGGATGGGCAGTGCGCTGAGAACTAACCAGTGAAACAGATACAGCTAAAGGATGTACGGCCGAATAGATTGTTCCCAAATCTCTATCTTTGGTAGAGAAAAATGTATAGTCCGAGAAAACCGCCACGGTCGAGGGATTGAAACACTCCAATTGTTTGTCAATTCTATTACTTAAATAGGTGTCATCTACATCCACTCGTGCGATTAAATTGTTTGTTGCCACCGCTATTCCAAAATTCAGAGCACTTACTAATCCAGATCCAGGATTGTCAAGCACAACTAAATTTTTCATTGATAACTTGAAAGAGTCTAGAATTGAATCAGAGCCGTCATCACTATGATCATCAATTACGAGAATTTCGTCACTTTGGCCAGCCATCCAACTGATGTTTGCCAACGAATGGGCTAGAAAATCCTTACCATTCTTGACTGGCAACAAAAATGTCACGGGTAATCTCATTGAATTGGGACCTCCCTTGGGTTGTCGCAAGTAATGATTGAGTATAACGGTAGATTATGCACATGAGTGAGATTTCTACTGCATTACGTATCTTTAAGAGATTGTCAATTGTGTTCAAGCGCGATGAAATAGTGGAAACTTTGGTTGGGTATGAAAATCCAATTTTAGTTGATCAAATAGTTTATAAAACACTAATCAGGAGCCAACAAATCAAAAATGGCGATCCTCTTGAAATCTCAGAGTTACGGATTTTTCTTGGGATGCTGTGCAGTCATCCGCAGAGCCAAGTTGTTGTCGACTTTGGTGGTGGTGCTGGAACACACTTCGATGCTCTTTCTTCGGCTTTTCCCGAGATTGATTTTAGTTACTATGTAATTGAAACTCCGGAAATGTCTCGAAAGGCGTCTGATTTTCGCTCTACGGATAAAAAACTTCATTTCTTAACTTTGGATGAAATTGATCAGCTGCCAAAGTCTATCGATTTGCTAGTTGCAAATAGTTCTTTGCAGTACACAGATAGTCCAATCCAGACTCTTACCGTTCTTGGTAAATTAAAGCCAAGGAAATTATGGATAACTCGTTTCCCATTGAATGAGTCCGATGGCTTTTTTTCGATCCGACAAATCTCTAAACTGGATGACAATGGACCGGGTCATCTAAGTGCGCTGTCAAATCAATTGGTTGAGTATGTAGCAAATGTAGTTTCGTTGAGAAGCTTTGAAGAAGAGCTTACAAGAAATTTCGATGTCACCATGAAAGTTATTGAAGAGAGAAATCCATACGGAGGCGAGTATAAGACAATTAATTCTTATGGGTACTTGGCGAAACTAAAGATTTAACTTTTCTACCGGCAATCTTGAGTTTTTGTAGACCTGACAAAGGTTGATTTGCCTTTTGGTAAAATTCGATCATTGAAGCTCTGTATGATTTAGATTCAGAGGGTACTGTAGGGAAATCAGAGATAGTCTGGTTTGATAAATCTTGGGAGTAAAGTGAATTAATCCCGAAGTGTGTTCCAGAACCATCACCGCCTTCGTTTGAGACGAAGCTCTTTGAAGGAAATAGAGTTAAGCGGTTTTGCAAGAACATAGATGTGTGCCAAGGGACCGCCCAGGAATCAATTTCTTGATTGCAGTACTTTATCAACATGTCCTCGTAATTAATCGCCCCATTTAAATTAAATTCTTTTTCTAGTTTTCTAAAACGTATTTGAGCTAGGAGATACTCTCCATCAAAAATAGTATCCTCCCATCGGTCTTTCCAAGTACCCCAGCCCCAACAATCGGCCCCCCTTAAGAAGACAGCATTTGAAAGCTCTAGGTCAATAGGATATTGATAACCACTAATACTCGAGACTTCATGATTTTTCTGATAAAAATTTAGTGCACTGTTTACAAATTCGAGAAACCCAACTCCTAATATCAAGTCATCTTCTATTACAATTATAGTGTCGGAATTTTCAAATACACGGTTAATGCCTGAGCGAACAGATGCGGCAAGACCCCAATTGACTTCATGAGTTATTACCTTGAAACCATGAATGTCTCTAAAACGCTCCGCAATTTCAACACACTCAAGGACAGATTTCTGGTCAAATTCAGTTCGTGGGCCATCGATAAAGATGTAGCCAGAATGAGCTGCAAAATTTGTGCATTTCTCTAAAGATTTCAAGCAGCGATTTAAATGTTCCGGCCTATTAAACCCAAAAACAACTACAGGGGCGTATTTCATTGAATTTAATCCCCTCCGAACTATGATTAGTTCAATGAGAATGTATGTTACCCATTGTGATTCAAATTTCCTATCACGTGCAATCGTAATGAGCAGCTCACTGCAAGATTTTGATCGAGAAGCTCAAATTCGGGTGGTTTTACACAATGCCTCGGATATGCAACTAATAGCACCTTACGTCTCGGAGAAATGTGAATTTGTAACTTTGGATGATTTAAGGAGGTTTTTCCCTGTTCTCTTAACTATTGAGGCCACTCGTCCTCGCCTTGAGTTTATCTACGCTCTCACCCCCTTCATAGTCAAATATTTTGAAGAGGCGAATCCCAAGTCACAAATAACATATGTTGATGCAGATCTTTTTTTTCTCGGGAAAGTCCAAGAATTAAGTGATCTTGCAGCTAAGCATGATGTGGGAATTACCCCACATAGATTTACTGAAAGAATGAAACATCTAGAACAATTCGGAAAATATAACGTCGGGTTAGTTCAATTTAATCGAACCGAAGGAAGTAAACGTGTATTAGATTTCTGGCTTGAAGCCTGTATTAAATCGACGTCCACGGTTGTGAGTCCAAAAGTGTTTGGTGATCAGAAGTATCTCAATAATTTTGAAGAGATTGGCGAAATCTTTGTGTTTGATTCTCCAGGTGTAAACGCAGCACCTTGGAACACAAACATGGTTACGCGAAGTTCAAATAAAGCATTGATTTTAGTAGAAAATTCCCCGCTTTACTTTTTTCACTTTTCAGGCCTGAAGATTTTCAAGAGATTTGCCACGTTAAGTTACATTTATTATGACTGGAAACCAAGAAAATCAATCAAGAAACTTTTATATTCTGAATATATCTCAAAGGTTACTTCTACAGAAGTCAAACTATTTGGCCGACGTAAGTATGATGAAAGAAGAATTACTCTCAGGCAGTGCTTGAAGTTCCTTATAAATCAGGACTTTCTTTTTATCAAAATGCATTAATGGCTTCAATAACTTTCGAAACCTCTTTATTCTCTAAGTAAGGATGTAGAGGAATCGATAAAATAGTTTTAGAAAGTTTCTGAGTGTTGGGAAGTGACTCGGATAGTTCAAACTTTCCTTTCCAGGCAATTTGTTCGTTGTCAGGAACGGGATAATGGATGCCATGCCCGATACCATTTTCGTCAAGGTGTTTCATGAGATCGTTCCGAGAGGCAGTTCTTAACACAAACAAATGGCCAACGTAATCTAAATTTTCCCATTGGGGAAGTGACACTTTAGGATTAGCGATTTCTAGGCTATATTTGCCTGCAATAGTTCTTCTAGTTTGATTTTCAATTTCAAGTTCCGGAAGAATTGAGCTTAAGAATTCAGCCTGAAGTTCATCCATTCTGGAATTGCGGCCCCCTGGAATAACTATCGAATATTTCTCTGCCCATCCATATGTACGTAGAGATCGAATGCGAACTGCCAATTCTTCATTATTAGTAACAATTGCACCTGCGTCACCAAGAGCTCCAAGATTCTTGGTTGGATAGAAACTAAAGCAGCCAACATCACCAAATGTGCCTGTCTTCCTTTTTTCTATCTCCGCGCCATGTGACTGGGCACAGTCCTCGATTAAAAAGATTCCTGCGGCCTTACACATCAATGAAATTTCATTTATATGCTTTATAGCCTGTCCAAAAAGATGTGTGACGATTATTGCCTTGACACCATTTTGTATAAGTGAACTTATCGAATCGAGAGTTGGATGGCTTGAAATCTCATCGACGTCGCAAAAAAGTGGCACATGACGATTTTGGAGAGTTGCTAAAGTGGCGTAACCGCCAGAGTTCGCTGGCAGTCCTATTTTAGAGCCCTCCGGTAAGCCTAAAGAAGTGATTGCAATTTCTAATGCATCTGAACCGCTTGCAACAGTAATTACATGTTCGACATCCAAGAAATCTGCAAACAGTTTCTCAAATTTCTTATTTGAATCGCCTAGTACTAAATTTCCATTTTCAAGAATCTTTTGCATGGATTTCTCAGCATGACTTTGGTATTTCTCGAGCCTGGCACCCATATGAAAAACAGGAATTAATTCACGGTGCTGCATTTACCATCGCCTCAAAATCTTGCCTGCTCCTAATATAGTCACTCTCATCGTATTCGTCTGATGCTGCAACTAAAATCAAAGAATCCTCAGAAACATTTTCAATCTTTACCCAAGTCATAGCCTTTACGCTCATGAAGTAATTATTATTTTTTAGAGTAATTCTTGAAAAATACCGACCATTATCAATTTCAATCTCCGCTTGTCCGCGTAATACAAAAATAACTTGTTGGCAAGATTTATGTGCGTGATTTCCTCTAACAGCATTATCAGTAAAGTTCTCTAAAAGAAATAATCTCTTAGCAGAAAAACCGCAAATTTGTAGCATTTCTACAAAAGCTAAACTTCCACGGGAATCATGTTGTTTACTCATTTCAATAATTTGCACATTTTGAAATTCTTCTATTTGAACATAATTAAGCGCCAAAATTAATCACCATTCTCGCGTGTAACTATCACGCAACAAGGATTCTAAGTAATATCCATACGGTGAACCCTTATAGCTTTCAGTTAGAGACTTCAATTTCTCTGATGATATTAAACTTAATCTCCACGCAACTTCTTCTAGACACGCGACTTTGGTCCCTTGGCGATCCTCGAGTAGTCGAAAATAAGTAGCGGCATCGTTGAGGCTACTTACAGTCCCAGTGTCAAGCCAGGCTGTTCCTCTTGGGAGGATAGAGACTCCCAATACTTTGTCTTGTAAATATGAATTAAGTACAGATGTTATTTCAAGTTCATTTCTTTCACTTCGAACTGCATTCTTAGCACGTTGAACACATGAATTATCTAAAAAATACAAACCAGGGATTGCCCAATTTGACTTTGGTGCCATCGGTTTTTCTTCAATGCTGATTGGTTGACCACTAACATTGAGTTGTACAACTCCATACTGTGTGGGGTCAGAAACTTGATAAGCAAAAATTGTTGCACCTTCTGGATTCGTAAATTCTTCTAGTCTTCGGCCAAGACCCGGCCCATGAAAAATGTTGTCACCTAAAATCAAGGCGACTGAATGTTTCGCAATAAATTCGCTTCCAATTAACAACGCCTCAGCAAGGCCCCCTGGCTCGGGTTGAACCGCGTATTCAAATCGAATTCCATAGTTCGATCCATCACCAAGCAAATTGTTAAAGTCGTTACTGTCTTCAGGGGTAGTGATGATCAAAATTTCTGTAATTCCTGCAGCCATTAAGGTAGCTATTGGATAGTGAATCATCGGCTTGTCATGAATTGGAAGCAGTTGCTTATTTATGGCTCGAGTTATTGGCCAAAGTCGCGTGCCACGACCACCCGCAAGAACTATTCCACGCATATGAGGATCCTAACTGCTGTAACCTCCGTATGTGAATGCAATTCAGGCACCTAAGCGTAAATTCCTCGTAACCGGAGGTGCTGGATTCATCGGCGCTAACTTTGTGAATAGATTGATATCGAAGGGTGATTCAGTACGCGTTCTGGATAAATTGACCTATGCGGGAAACCTAAAGAACATTCAACAATTCATCGATCAAGGCAAAATAGATTTTTTCCATGGGGACATTTGTGATCCAGCTTCTGTTCGGGAAGCCATGGATTCTGTAGATATTGTTGTGAATTTCGCGGCAGAATCTCATGTAGATCGTTCGATTGAGAGCTCAGCAGAATTTGTGCGGACAAATGTACTTGGTACAGAGAATCTATTGGCACATGCATTAATGATGAACATCGAACTTTTTGTTCAAATTTCTACCGATGAAGTGTATGGGTCGATCAAAAATGGAAGTTGGAAGGAAGACTCACCTCTAAAACCTAATTCACCTTACTCGGCGTCAAAAGCAGCAGCAGACCTGCTAGCCCTTTCTTACTATAAAACTCACGGGTTAGATATCAGAATTACAAGATGTTGCAATAATTATGGTCCTAAACAACTACCAGAAAAAATAATTCCTAATTTCATAACTAAGTTAATGAATGAAGAAAAAGTGCCACTATACGGCGATGGAAGAAATGTTCGTGAGTGGATTCATGTTGAAGATCATTGTGATGCGATTGATTTGGTGATTGAAAAAGGGATGCCTGGAGAGGTCTACAACATTGGATCTGGTTTTGAATTGGAGAACGTTGAATTGACTAACCTTCTCATTCAACTTCTTAAATTAGATTCAAGTTACATTGAAATGGTTGAAGATCGAAAAGGTCACGATTTTAGGTATTCAGTCGATTCAAAAAAAATAGAGAGCCTCGGCTTTAAAAATAGGTACGAATTTAAAAAAGGGCTTTTGGAAACAATCGACTGGTACAAAAACAACACGAATCACTGGAATTCTGGTCGCTAAACTAGTAGAAAAGGTTCAGCGTTACCTTCTTGAACTATAATTGTATTGTGATTTCAAAAATAGTAATTAGTGGCTTAGGCGGCTCAACTATTGGAAGGTCCTTAAGGATTCTTCCGAAACGGGATCGAACTAGGATTTTCGCAATTGTCCTATTGCAAGTGGGACTTGGATTAATGGATTTAGCGGGTATCGCGCTAGCTGGTGTTTTAGGAGGTTTAGCCATCTCTGGCGTGGCATCGAGGCAACCGGGTAATCGAGTTCAAGGTGTTCTGAACACTCTTCATTTAGAGCAATTAACTCTCCAACAACAAGCCCTCATTCTTGCATTGGGTATATCACTGCTGATGGTTGGAAAAACAATAATATCTATTTTGTTTACTCGAAGGACAATTTTTTTCTTAAGTCGCAGGGGTGCAATGCTGTCGGCAATTTTAATTTCAAAATTATTAGGGCAACCATTACAGCGAGTTCAAGAAAGATCAATGCAGCAAACAATGTATTCATTAACTGCAGGAGTAAACAGTATTACAGTTGGAGTTCTTGGTACAGGTGTTTCACTAATTGCCGATCTTTCTTTGCTAATCGTAATTGCAATTGGATTGTTTGTAGTTGATGCTGTTGTCGCGATTAGTACTTTCTTAATCTTTGCAACTATTGGCTATACGTTATATCGGCTATTAAGCGTGAGAGCAAAGAATTTAGGTATAAAGCAATCAGAGCTAAGTATTATCAGCTCCGAAAAAATAATGGAGGTACTTAGCTCATATCGCGAATTAGTTGTAAAGAATCGAAGAAGTTTTTACTCTCGAATTATTGGTGAACGGCAACTTGAACTGGCAAACAATACGGCGGAGATCATGTTTATGCCACAAATCGGGAAGTATGTAATTGAAATTACGGTAGTTTTCGGAAGCTTACTTATAAGCGGAATTCAATTTTCACGTCAGGATGCAGCGCATTCGATTGCAGTACTTTCTGTATTTTTGGCTGCTAGTACGAGAATTGCGCCTGCGGTATTAAGAATTCAGCAAGGGGCACTAAGCATTCGAGGTAGCCTTGGAACTGCTACACCAACACTTGAGTTGGTCGAATCGTTGGGCGATGCCGAGGAGATTCCTCAGACAGAGGATTATCTTGAGACAGACCATGTAGGTTTTGATCCAATTGTTGAACTAAATAAAGTTACCGTAACTTATCCGGGTAAAGAAAAGGCAGCAATTTCGGACATATCAATGAGGATCCGTGCAGGTAGTTCAATCGCGGTTGTGGGACCTTCGGGAGCTGGAAAAACGACTCTTGTTGATGTTCTTCTAGGGGTATTAGAACCTGATGAGGGAACGATACATATTTCTGGCAAACCACCTTTAGCCTCCATCGCAACTTGGCAAGGAGCAATTTCTTATCTACCGCAAGACATCCTCATCTCGAATGGCTCGATCCGTGAAAATGTTTCTCTCGGCTATCCAGCAAATATTGTTAAAGACGAGTTAGTTTGGGAGGCACTAAGGATTGCCAAACTTGATGAGTTTGTTCAATCCCTACCAAATGGACTTGATACATACGTGGGGGATCGAGGAACTCAAATAAGCGGCGGGCAACGTCAACGTTTAGGAATTGCACGTGCGATGTTAACTAAGCCAAAGCTTTTAGTATTGGATGAAGCAACGAGTGCACTTGATGGAGAAACTGAACTTGGTATTACAGAAGCGATTCTTGAGTTACATGGGAAAGTAACCATTGTGATGATCGCGCATAGATTATCCACAATCAGAAATGTCGATGTGGTTTATTACCTTGATGAGGGGGCTCTACGAGCACAAGGAAGTTTTGATGAAGTTAGAGCGCTAGTCCCAGATTTCGATCGCCAAGCTGAATTGATGGGTTTGCAATAGTGAGCTGGTTGTTGACTGGTGGAGCTGGATATATTGGAAGTCATATTGCGCATCAGTTTGTTGAAGCAGGGGAATCAATTGTTATCTTTGATAATTTGAGCACCGGAAGGTTTGAGCGTATTCCCGAAAGTGCCACTTTTGTCAAAGGTGACATCACATCAGAGAGTGATTTTTCAAGCATCTTTGAGTCCCATGAAATTGAAGGTGTAATCAATTTGGTGGCGCTTAAATCTGTGGCTGAATCAGAACTCTTCCCAGATGAATATGAGCGAGTTAACACAAGAGGTGCAGCGCTAGTTTTATCCTGTTCGATCAAGAATGACGTCAAATTTTTTATTCAGTCATCAACTGCTGCGGTTTATGGAAATCCAGAATCTGGATTTGCACACGAATCTACAGAACCACATCCCATATCAGTCTATGGAAGGACAAAGCTGGCAGCCGAGGATGAGTTGGTGGGGGCGGTATCAAGTAATTCAATCTCAGGAACATCTCTGAGGTATTTCAATGTGGTTGGAGCACGAAATAAGTTACTCAAAGATAATTCAGCTGCAAACCTATTTCCTATTGTGATGCGGGCCATTTCAGCAGGTAGGCGGCCTCAAGTGTTTGGTAGTGACTATGAGACCCCTGACGGGACTTGTATTCGAGATTATGTTCATGTTGAGGACATTGCATCGGCTCACCTATTGACGGCACGAGCACTAAGGGAGAAAACACTTCCCCCGGCGATCAATATCGGCACCGGCAGTGGTTTCTCAGTACTTGAAGTTATCTCTGCCCTTCAAGAATTTAACGGGACATCCCTTGACCCTGAGATGCTTCCAAGACGAATTGGCGACCCAGCCGAGCTGACTGCAAAAGTTGAGCTTGCCGAGGCTGTTCTTGGCTTTAGGAGCACCCGGACTCTTGAAGATATGGTCACTTCTACGTTCATTTGAAGATCAGACACGCTCAAACCCTCAATAACGGCTTTACCCTTGCCCATCCCATAGACTAGAACCCTGATTCCGGCAGGCTTGTTTCTCGCTGCCATTCGGCGAAAGCCCTGCGTTTTATCCCCAACTTCCCTATCCACGCTCAAATTACGCTCAACCCACCGCAACTCAGAAAACTTTCTATAAAAAGTTTTCAAAAGGGCACAACATTTGGCCCCCAGCGGTGTCTTACTAAGTAGAGGGCAAGACGTTGCCTTCATTATGAAACTCGCGGGAGTTACTCAAATGGCACTATTGAAGTCGAAAGCGGCGAAAGCAGCTGCAGCGACCGATGCCGCCCGCATTTTGAGCGCAAATCCCGCAGACGCTCTAATCGATACACCCGCACAAGGCTCAGCCGCTGATTGGTCGATTGCCCAACTATCAGCGATCTACACCGAGCACCGTACGCAGCTTGTATCTCAGGCTCGTCGCATCACAAAGAACGAGGCTGAAGCACACGAGATCGTCCAGGAAGCGTTCTTGAAGTTCATGCTTGCTGCGCCTGATCTAGATTCAGCAGATCGCGCGATCGCATACCTTCGCACATCTGTTAACAACCTTGCGTTGAACGTAATCCGCGCTCGCGGTGCACGCCCTAACTTGGTTGCAATCGATGCAGATACAACCCAGGAGCGTCTCAACGAGATCGCTTCAGAGAACCACATAGATCTTGATACAACTATTACTGCAGCAGAAGATGCCGCGATTATCCGCGAAGCACTTTCTCGCCTAACCCCAGATCAGCGCACAGCGCTTGTTATGTGGGAAATGGAAGGCCGCACAACAGAAGAGATCGCAACAGCTTTGAACACATCTCCTGCGAATGTTCGCCACATCTTGGGCCGCGCTCGCAAGTCAATGGTTCGAGTTCTCGACGAGTGGATCGTTGATGAAAAGAGTGGCCTAACAGCACTTAACGCTCTTTCAACTACATATAAGAAGACAGTTGAAATCGCACAGAAGTCTTCAAAAGCTGCGCTTTCACTACTTCTAGTTGTTACGGCTTTCCTTGGCTTTAACTCAATGACTGGAAATGAAAGCCCAGTACTGCCAGTTGCCGCTGAGGTTTCAACTACTGCTCCAGCAGCAGAATCTGCTTCACCAACAGCCACAGCATCAGCTACTGCAAAGGCTGCAGCAACTGCTGCTGCGAAGAAGGCACAGCAAGCAGCGATCTACGCAAAGATCGCAGCACTTTCATTCTTAGGTCTTGATAAAGAAGGTATCCCAACAGGCTTCAGCGTTACTGATGAAAACTCAGTTGCTGGAACAGGCCGCGTTACAAAGGGAATTTCAACTTTTGGTACCTCGGGGGTACTAATTAACAACCAGTTCATCACAGGTTCAGTTGGTCCAAACGTTCTCATCGACCAACTGATCACTGTTGATGGAACCGGCACTAACTACACCGTTAACAACATCAACATCGGCTTCGGTGGAAACTGGCGCTCAGTCGAAGTTAAGTCAACAGACACTTCAATCGATCGCCTAGCAAATGGCAACTACTTGATCACCGCTACATCAAATATCGGTTACCTCAAGACATCTGATTTTGTGATCCCAACTGGCACACGTGGTTTCGACCTCGCAGACGCACCAGCAACGATCACAACTCGAGTTCTTCTGAACTCTGGCAAGACACAGGTACTAGCGCAAGCGGTGCAGGTGAAAAACAAATAAATAGGTTTCCTCGCCGCGTCCGGATACACGGTGGGGAATTTGG
>Ga0214921_10003706_pt1 | contig 23111 bp, 18 predicted proteins | sample LL1505_MetaG_FD_177992 | JGI IMG/M metagenome (GOLD analysis project Ga0214921, IMG submission 177992) | Freshwater microbial communities from Lake Lanier, Atlanta, Georgia, United States - LL-1505 | ecosystem: Environmental > Aquatic > Freshwater > Lake | place: USA: Georgia | collected... | reverse complement strand
GCTTCGAACAAAGTACCCTGTGCAGTATGGGCGAGCCAATCCCTGGTTTGATTCACACAATCCTCCGTCGTTTCTGCAGAAATTTCCCTTCCATCCTCATAGAGAAGGGTGGCCATTTTGCCAACCACATAACCACCTTCCGACAGCATCTGCATGTATCCGTCTGAGTCTCCGGCGGTAGGGTAGCCACGTTTTTTGTAGATCAACTTCTGCTCGCATGTGGAGGCCAGTTGAAAATCACTTTTCGAAAGGGTTTTTGGGGTCATTGGAGATGGAATTAGGCGGCGCGAAAGCCTTCGATTTGGGCGCGGTGGAGTGGCTTTGAAATTTTCCATCCGTTGAGTTCCTGGGCCAGGATTTCTTCCAAGAGCTCAGAGGTCAGGTCGGATTCATGGTACAAAAGGAGCTTGCGTTGCACATTTCTGAGCTGAGCGCCGGTGAATTGGTAGTGCTGGGACCAGTGCCGAAGGGTGGTTTCTTTGACCAATCCACCCAAGGATTTCTGCAGAAGAAGGAACTTGGTTTCGTCATCCGGGTTGGGGACGGTCAGTTTGAAGGCCCAACGGCGTTCGAAGGCCGGGTCCATGGATTCGGTGTGGTTGGTGGTGGCAAGAAACAGGCCCTTGCATCGTTCAAGCATCTCCAGAAACATCGTGACCAAGGTGTTTTCGGTGTTGGACACGTTGGACGAGGGCCCACCTTTCCCCCTGGAAATGAAGAACGAGTCTGCTTCGTTGAACAGAACCAAAGGCATTCGATCCATGGCATCCTGGGTGGCACGAATGGCCGAAAACAAACGTTCAACACATTTTTCGGTTTCGCCGTACCATTTGCTGCGAATAGCGCTGAGGTTGACCAAGACCAAGTCTCGCTGGTGCAAACGAGCAAGCTGTCGGCACAATTCAGTCTTCCCGGTACCAGGCGACCCACTCATCATCACCATCAAACTTGGTAACATGTTGAGGGACTTCAATCGGTCGAAATACCGGTTGAGGTTACGTTCCTCCAAGGTCTGACTCAGTTTTTCAACCTGTTTGAAGAAAGTCTCGGGGTAAAAAAGCTCGATTTCGGGGATGTTGGTCCACCTTTCAATCGTAAGCATGGCGGTATCGGGCACTTGGATTTCCAACGAATCGACGAGTTTACCGGGGACAAGAGGTAGGATCGCCTCGGTATTCAAGCGAACATGGGTTACTTTTTGCCCGTTTTTTTGGCTGGGTAGGAGAAGGCGTTTTCCTGACGCAAAAAGAGAGGAGTTTTCCCTGGACCACTCGCTAAGCGTGGTGAGTTGTTCCAGCGGATCATCAAAGGTTTGATCCACCAATTGCCGCAAAGGCATCTCCATTTTGCCGTTCAAACGATGCCCAATGGCCAGTAGGACCGTAACCTGCTCGCGCAATGTGTAACGGGACTTGTTCATGGCCTTGATCAAAGGATTGGCCTGCTGGTTTGCAATTTCGGCGTACAATTTCGCCGAACTCTCCGCTTCATCGAAGGGATTGCTGGATTCATGGGTGCATAGCAGGGTCATTCGGAGTAGATTGTCCTCATTGGCCTCTTTGGGATTCATCAATTCGAGATAATCGGATTTCCCGCTCAGCAGGAAGCTAATCAAGGCTTGATTGGGGACAAACGTACCCAGGACCTCATCCCGGTCCCTTCTCATTTTTTTGGTTGGATCGCCGAGTAGGCCTTTTTTGCGCAGGATTGCAATCGCCTTTTGGAATTCACCCACGCTAAGAACCCTCGTGGGGAACTTGTTCAGGACCTCCGCAGGAATTTCGTCCTCGTTCTGCAGATGGGCATCAACCATCAAAAGAAGAGCAAAAACGCTGGGCTCGGTAACCCCCAGAGCTGTGCCCAATGCCTTGTTGACCTTGGTCCAGGCTCTGCCCTTGACCGACTTGTAAGGTTCGGTCAACAGATCCGGCCACGTGATGGCATAGTCATTCTTTACGGTCATGGCGCTGGAAGTTTCCTGGAATTTTGGTTTTCTGGGCATGGCGTGTAGGGGGGGGTTAGGTGAAAAGGGGGCTGGGTGGGGAGAATTATATTGCGTCTAAGAATGATTTATACGAACATAAATGGCTATTTGACGAAAAATTAAGGATAGCTTGTTTGCGCTTAAAAGGAATTGAAGGTCAATTTTGTGAAAACGGGTGACAAACATACGATAGTAGCCCCCATTTTAGCGCTCTATTCAAAAATTAATTTAGAGGTTTTCGATAAATTTAGGTAGAATGAGGTTCTTGTAAGTTCTTATTGAATTGAAAAAGCAATATTTTGACGAAATAAAATATGATTTTTATTTCGCAATACTTGCAATTTATTGGTCAAATAAGTACCTTTGCGCTTAATTCGCTACCAACGACCTAAATCCTCATAATCACGTAAAAACCACTCCCATGAAACGCAGCCAAAAAGAATACGATGAGATATTGGGCTTTATTAAATCAGAACTTATCAATACCTCAAACCCCTGGAATAAACCTCCGACGAAAGAACTGGAGGCTCGATTTAATGATTGGGCTACCAACAACAACATCAAACCCGTGGGCCTTCGTACCATCCAAAACTACCTAAACGTCCTTAAGGATGATAAGGAGCTCAACCTTTACAATCACAATAACTCCCTAAATCAAAACAGGCAGGATAGCAACAAATTCTATTCAACAAAATCCTTGAACCCCAATGCATACGAGATCGAGCGAATCGAATTGGCCCAAAAAATCCTTGAACCTTGGCTTAGAGTTCTCCCCCGGTCCATAACCAAGGAGTTGGTCCAACCGGTCAAGGGCAAGGATAAGTTGGATTACCCTGCAGTCACGGTTGCTCACCCTCGTTATCAGCCCAAGAAGGGCTTTAACGACATGGTGCTTGAATTTATGTCAATGATCCATGGAGGAAAGCTCTGTCGATTTATGTATAAACCAGGCCATAGCGATTTGGATGATAATATGGAGCAGACCCCGGAGGGTTTTTCTTGGCTCAAGGTGGTGTATTGCATGCCACTACAACTAAACATTTATTTGGACCGTGTTTATTTGTTGGCTTATTCCCTTTCCAAAGATGAGTTGTTGAACGGACAGTACGAAGTCCATTCATCGAATCAAGATGATTCGCCTTTGAAATACGCCAAAATTTCTCGGTTTGTGTTGGCCAATATCAATGACTACCAGGTTGACGCCTTGGAGAATTATGTGCAGGAAAACGCTGAGTTGGGACCTCTAATGGACCCGATTCGTAAATTTCAAATACAATTTAAACCATCCTATATTTTGGAGGCCTTCTCCATCACCAAAATTCAGGAGGATATTATAGGGGTTGTGCTGCCTGATGAAGAACAGCTTCGCAAAGAAGCTGATACCATGCCTGAAAATGGAATGGAGAAGAAGGTTTCATCGCCCTTCAGTCCCTTTGCCCCCTACAGTCCTCCTAAGCCAATCCTGCGATATTTCAGCGGTTGGGCGATGCGCTACATTTTGAATTCCCCGTTGCATCCATCGCAGTTGCTCAAGAAGACCCAAGTCGTTAAGGGGAGTTTGAATATCGATAGCAACGAACAAAATTCACAAAATCAAAGCATCGAAATAGGTCTCTTTGAATTTAACGTTTGGAATACAGTCGATTTTAAATTTAGAATCGCTTCTTTCCGCGAATCATCGTGGGGGGAAGAATACGGATTTGAAGGACCGTTGCCTGATAAGCGATACCTTCCTGGAGTTTAGTTACCTTTTAAAATTTCATTTACCATGATATTACTACACCACCCAACGCCCCAACCACCCTACGAAACACCCCTTAATATCTCCTTGGATATTTTACATGAATTATTTGGTAGGGAGCTCATCGAGGATTTACTCATTAAAATATCTCAAATTCCAGAGGAAGAAGGTGACCTTTTGACCTTTCCTAGTTGGTTTCCAGGCCCTTTGGACAATCCAATTTTATCCGATATCTATATCGATGAGCCTCCATCCAAAGGATTCGATTCGGATTATGGTATCCATGGCGATAGGGGCGATATCTTGGTTTTAGGTTCTTACACACCTATGCAATCCCCCGGAATTATTACTTTCTACCAGAACAATATTGCGCGTTATTCAGCAAGCTTAATTCGGATGCTCCATCAATCCGGGTATAGCCTAAGGCCTGAAATGGCATTTTTTGTAATTCATTTTGTAGTGGATGACATCATGAATCACGAGACGTTTCACTATTATTCAGACTACAAACGCCGCATTACCGGAGCCCCATTTGATCATAACAAAGAGGAGGGATTGGCGGTTGCTTATTCTTATGAGGTGAAAAAACGGCGTGGGCCGTTCAACCGCTTTAATTCAAGGCTTTCCTACCACCATGAATCACGATTTGATTTTTTAAGGAGCCCCTTTGGCAGGAAGGTTTATGGTCAAATCCGAAGGTTTTTGATGAAAGAACACTATAAATTTTATTCCCTTCCTGGATATCGAGACTGGCCATCTTACATCGGTATCCGTAATTGGAATAATCATGCATACGAGTATCTAAAAAATGGCCTTCTAGATACGTTAAAATCAAACGGAGTTTGTGTCAATGAAATTAACACGGAAGTTGGATTGTTTTGTTCAAGTGGCGCCGTCATTATGGTTGAAAATTAAATTGGATTATGACCTATTTAGAATTTGTTGCCGCTCACGACAAACCTGGTGCAATAGTTTTGCTGGAGGGGAAGAGGGAGGTTCCTGTAGGGGATCAGGATCGCTTAAGGGCTTTGGGGCGATTGGTGGCTGCGGGTACCAAGCATATTACCTTCAGGAGTGGGAATGCCGAGGGTTCGGATCATTTCTTTTCGGAGGGGGTGGCCGGCGTGGACCCCAAACGACTGCAGGTGATTACCCCGTACAGCGGACACCGTTCCAAAGCCAATCTGGCGCACGAGACGGTTGCCTTGGACCAAATCAACTTACTCGCAGAAAAGGATGTGGTTTACCAATCCAAGTCCAACAAGAAAACCGAGAAGCTTATTGACCGCTTTGTGGCCGGGGACCATGACCGTTTTACCATCAAGGCGGCGTATATCCTGCGGGATACCGTTAAGGCCATCGGCACCAAAGACGTGAAGCCCGCCACCTTTGGTATTTTCTACGATGATTTGGCCAATCCACTATCGGGCGGCACCGGCCATACTATGCAAGTCTGCGAAGCCAACGGCATCCCCCTCATCGACCAACGGGTCTGGATGGGGTGGTTGATGGAAAACCTATAAAGAATGAATTACCAAAAAATTGAAAAGCGATTTCTTAAAGCGGTTTTTGACTATCAAAACAGGGTTTGACCTTATTTGTCAAGATTTATTTCACGGAAAAAGAAGATTCATTGTGGCAAATTCACCAATCGATTGTAATTTAAAATATTAAATAAAATAGTCGAATGACCTCAGTTCCATTAAACCAGTTAAGATATTTCCGATTATGAGATTTCCCAAAGCATCGTTACACTAGTTGTATTTGGGAAGTTATAGTACGCAAATAAGTAAGTTATGAGTTATTTAAACCAAAAGTAGAAAAATATGACAAGAAAAGAATTTGATAATCAATGGAACCGAGACTTTGCAGTTTTGTCACATTTAGCTGGCGTTCCGATACCAAGCTATGACGAATTTAGAATAAGCGAAAGAATGCTTGAAGATTATTTGGATATTTTCAGAGGTTTTAATAGTCGCGAGGGAGAAATGGGCATGCCTTATCCACATCCTTTTTTTGATTCGAATGGTAAACCATTGTTGAATGAAAAACCAAGTATACGTTACATATTAATTGGCGAAGCACGCCCTCCTTCTAATAAACCTGTATTAAATAAATGTATGGGCGACAAGGCAAATACTTATTTTTATGATATAAGGCACACTAAACATACTTCATACCTTTCAGCACCAAGAGATAATTGGGCGTGTCCTATTGAAAGACCATGCCCTAAAAACAAGGTCCAAACACTTTTATGTTTGGCATCTAAAGGTGTTTTGCTTCTAGATTTATTTCCATATGCTATTACATACACGACTAAGCTACGCAGAGCATTAAACAAAAGTGGAGCTACAAGCTCATTCTGGATAGATCCAATAAATCCATTTAACTTACAGGATAGAATCCGAAGAATACACAATTTATTGTGCAAAGATTGGGATTTGACAATGGTGGCACCATGCGTAATATCAGAGCATATTGTAAATCCAACAAATCGTTTTCCTACGTTAACGATAACTCCTGTTGGATTACATCCAACAACTTTCAGAATTATTTTACATGACAATAAACGTTGCATAAGCTGTAACTGTGGACATGAATGGAAAAAAATAGCTGTATCACAACAGACACCAACTGCAAGGCTAATTGGACTTTCATTTTAAAAACTCATATCAGCATGTAAGCACAATTGCCTTTCCACAGGTGCAACACAATGCAACATCGCCTACACGCAGACCGTGGCAGGTAAGTTTTTGAGGCAGTGCAAATAAAAAACTGACGAAAATTAAATTAATAAACGGATAAAAATGAAAAAATCTTTTTTTGAATATCTTGGAATGGCGGATATGGAGAAAGTCCACTCACAATTTTTAGCGTGGGTGCTTTCGGATGACTGTAATGCAATTGAGTCAGAAGGCAGACAATGCCTTTTCAAAAATCTATTTGGGGTTGACGAACAAATAACGCAAATCCAGACAGAGCGTAACAATATAGACATTTTTATTCAAACGGAAAACAACATTGTTGTAATTGAAAACAAAATAAAATCTTCACAACACTCAAACCAACTAGAAAAATACAAAAAATATTGTAGAGAGAATTTTCCTAAATCCGTACCCCATTTTTTCTTTTTATCGCTGATTGACGAAGATGCATCAGATAATGATTGGCATCAACTTTCTTACTCCACTATTTACAGTCAACTTAACAGTTTGAAGTTAGAGAAAAACGATTCACACAGTTCAATAATTAAAGAGTATCTCATATTTCTTAAACGACTTGATGAAGTTATTAAAGACTTCAATAAAGAAGTTGCCAGATATGATATGGTTTTTCGTGATGGTAGTAAAAAGAAACAAGATAAAAAACGTGATGATTACCATGGGGATAAAAAAGAAAACCTATGGTTTATAGCAACCAACCAACTTGAAACAATTTTGCAAAAAAGTATCTTGAGTCATCTTAATACTAAATTAAAATTGAAAGACACTACCATTGTTGAAACGCGCGGAACTGCTATACTTGATAACATATATTTAGAGAAAAATATTATTTATAATAAAGATATTTTTGTAACAAAACTACAAATACAAGGGTCAACCATGAAGTTTTGTTTTGAAACAAAAATAAAAGGTCACAAGGAAAATAAAATCACTAAAGAAATAAGGGACTCAATGGAAACCCTTCTTCGAAAGAATCTAAAATTTGGATATTTAAGACTAAATAAGCCCAAAAAAAAATCAGGTATATGGGACTATATTTCAATTTCAAAAACAATGAGTCCGTCCTATTGGAAAATGAAACAAGATGATTTTGTTTCTTACGTAGAAAAAGAAATTTCAAATGGAAAAGAACTTTCCAAATCTCTTGAAGCACTTCTAAAAAAATGACGACCAATTTTACACGGAAATAAACAAGCCGCCATCAGCGTACAAGTGCTACAGCTCCTCGTTGGCGTAAACAAGGACTACGATCGCCTGTACACAAGACCTTTTACCGAGTTTATTATACGTCAAGCAAACCTATAATAACTGACAACTGAACTATTAATTCAATTTTGGAATATTCTATTAAATTTTAAAATTGATAACCAATGGTGGAGACTAGAAGACACTTTAAAAAAACCGCTGTCATTTGCAGCTTTAAGTCAAGTCGCGCATATCTACCATTTGCAATATTTTTATTCTATATAACATTCTTTCAAGATTGGATGTTTACATTGTTTATTTTGCCCAATCTTATTGTACAAATTGTGTCCGACATTTACATAAAGATTTGAGCAATGAAATTTGATCCAATAACAAAAGATGTCTATACAGACAATGGTGAATTTGTGAAAACCTTGAATTGTCCTTTTAAAATCGGTTGGGACAATTTGGAAGATACCAAGACTTCATTCAGGAATTGTTCAAATTGTAAAAATATAATAATAGATACAGAAAGTTTAACAGATGAAAGCCTAATACATATAGTTCGACAAAATCCGAAAACATGTTTAAAAATTGACTTAAATCAACATAATTTAAAAATCATATCAAATGGCACTGTGGGATAGAAATATGAACCTGCAAGGTTTGCGTGTAATTAAAACTGCACGTGACGAGTTTAGTATAAACGAAGCCGTTAAAAGTGGGTTTAAACCATTAATTAAAAAAGTTGTTCCATCCGATAAAATATCTTCAAAGTATGCTGTGATTCGAAACAGGAAATCGGGAGAAGTTCATGTTATAGGTGATTATCGGGATAAACGTTATTCACCTCAAAATGTTCTAGGTGATTTTTGGAGTAATCGTTATTCTGATCATAATAGTGATTTTGAGACTGTAATTGACTGGACATTTTATTATCCTTACAGATTTAATTCGCCTTTTGCGGCATATTTAATACCATTAGACATTGTAATTGGGGAAAGAGTTTTCATAGAAGATTTGATTGAAGATTACATAGGTGCGAGCTGGGGCCAAGGCGACACTTACCGGCTTGATAGTTGTGAAGCCATTTGGAATGGAGAAAAATTAATTGTTCAATATGACCCTAAAACAAATCGCTCAGACTTTATTGGATAGTTTCATATCAGCTCGATACATTCGTTCGTCATCAGGTTTTTGACCTATAAGCATGGAGGTTTATTTTTCATTCACATTCATTGCTTGTTGAAAGTCTTGTGCCCCAGTACTCGTTCGAGCCCAAATTCCGAGACGGTTTGTTGAAAACAAATAGCTAAAGAGGATCTGTAGAATGACCCATGCACATGACAATTGGGGGTCTCTTTACGATTACGTTTATGAACAGACGTATGGGGACTTTTATAGGGATTTGACTACTGAGACCCTGGATCAGATTAATCAAATTTTGCCTTCAGGGACCATTATTGACTATGGCGCGGGGACCGGTAGGCTTTCTATTCCTTTGTCAAATCAAGGTTACAAAGTAATTGCCGTGGAGAAAAGCATTGGAATGCTTGATGAATTCAGAAGGAAATTGGAAGGCGTCCATCATGAAATCGAATTACATCACTGTTCTATTTCGGAATACAAGAACGGTAATGCAGATTTGGCTATTGCTCTTTTTACCGTTTTTAGTTATAGTATTACAGAGGAGGAGCTTTCTACCAATATTAAAAATATAGGTAAGCATTTGAAGCCCAAAGCTTATTTCTTTTTTGATTTACCTAATCGGGTTTTTTTTACTTCCGGTCGATTAATCAATTTAGAATTACCCAGTTTTAATCGACAGGTTGAACTTATTACTAACGACGAAAGAGATCTTTATACCTATAGGGAACAGTGTAGTGGCATTATTAATGAAAATGAATTTAGCTATTCCGATGAATTTAAGATTCGATACTGGGATACGGGCACTCTGGATAAACTATTAGGGGAAAATGGTTTGAGGGATACCCTGATGTCTTTTCCGCAGTTTAATTCAACAGGTTCAACCTACAAGCTTTATCAAAAATTATGAGACAATTTCAATTGGAGATTTTTAAGGGGCATCCGATTATTATAGAAGGGGAGCACCGTATATTGATTGATACGGGGGCTCCTTCTACCATTCACCGATCGGACGAAATTCAATTTTGTGGGGATGATTACGATTGTACGGTGAATTATATGGGTTTGAAAATTTCGAATATCTCTGAATTGCTTGGGATGGAGATTACCACCTTGCTGGGGGCGGATGTTCTTTCCGAATACAAGATCCTATTTGACTATGCCAATAAGGTAGTGACTTTTAGTAAGGAGGACCTACAATTTGTTGGAAAGACTTTGGGTATAACTGTTTTTATGGGGATACCTATCCTCCAAATGTCCGTGAATAATCAAGAATTGAAGTTTTTTCTGGATACGGGAGCTCGTCTTTCTTTCCTGTCCAGCGATATCACTAGGAACTTTAAACGTGTTGGAACGGAAGAGGACTTTTATCCGGGCGTTGGTCCATTTCAAACGGAATGCTTTGAGGTTCCTACGGTCTTCGATGGCCAACTTCATTTGTTTAAATTTGGGAACCTACCCGATTTACTTCAAATGACCTTGATGTTGGGTGGAACGCACGGAATCGTAGGGTACGACTTTTTTAGTCAGTACCAAGTTTTACTTGATATTCGAAATAGAAAATTGACTTACGCATAGTTTTTATTTGTTATTCATAATCTAATTTTAAAAGAAATGAAAGACCGAAAATACCTAACCTACCGAACCATTGAGTTATCCGCTTTGGCTGACTCCAAACGAAATTTTAAAAATATCCTTGATGATATTTTGGATGAATTATCCTACCGTCGGCGGAAGGTGGCCGATAAAACTCGCCAGAAAGTGATTGGATATTTGGAAGTTATACCCAACAACCCTTACACCATTACCAAGAGGACTGTTACGGCAGGAACCCATGTTTTCTCCTTTGCAGGGGATGAGAAACATGGGATTCTAGCAAGGTTAGGTTACAAAGTAGGTTTTGATGGCTTATCCAGGGCCCATCGCAGGGATATTTTGGATTTTGCCTTTGAGAATGCCTTGCCTCCAACCACCAGTGCGGAATACATGGCTGAGTGGGGACCAAAACGAAGCGAAAAAAGGCTGCGTAAGTTGGCCAATTGCTTATCCTCCTTTGCTGCGAATGCTCGCAATAACACAAACGGCAATTATAAAGTTGCGATTGATCATTGGGTCGAAGATCTTCATTACTTAAAAGTTACCCATTACATCGGTCAATTTAAATTCAGGTGGCCGGAGGTAAGCAACCACTAGGTTATCCTATCTACAGGAAACTCGAGGCGCTTTTTTGATGGTGGGTTGCGTATTTTCAAACTTCCATCAAATAACAAAAAACCGCCCCGACCTTGACCAAGGATTCTGATCAGAACGAGCACCCGGCTCAATCCGCGCCACCCGCCCCGTCGGCACTATCCGCCCCGCCGGCACTATCCGCCCCGCCGGCACTATCCGCCCCGCCGGCACCATCCGTGCCAACAGCCCGACCCGTCTATCCCGCGCCATCATCCTCAACACCTCCAACCAGCGACCTGGGGGAGCTGCGGGAGGCGTTGGTGAGGTTTAGGGAGGAGAGGCGGTGGGGGGTGTACCATAACCCTAAGGATTTGGCGGTGGCGTTGTCGGTGGAGGCGGGGGAGTTGTTGGAGGTTTTTTTGTGGAAAAGCGGGGAGGAGGCGGATTTGGAGCGTGTTAAGGAGGAATTGGCGGATGTTATGGCCTATGCTTTGTTGTTGGCGGAACGTTGCAACCTGGATGTGCGGCAAATCGTTTTGGACAAAATCGCCCAAAACGCCCTCAAGTACCCGGTGGACAAGGCCGCGGGGAATGCCCGTAAATACACCGACCTGTGATTGTTTACCGTTCCACCAAAGACGGCTTTACCAACGATGTGGACGGGGGGAACATCGATGCCATCATCCTTGAGAATTTCAAAGCCAAACTCAAACACAGCACCACCCATCGGGAAGTCCAGTCCTGGTGGAATTCCCTGAACTACATGGCCCGGGTCCTGGACGACGACCAAATCCCGGGGAATGCCGGGGTTTCGATCGAATGCCAGATCCCGCAGTCCAGCAAGCGCATTGACTTTATCCTTTCGGGGACCGACGAAGCCCAGAACTCCCAGGTCGTCATCGTGGAACTCAAGCAATGGACCAAAGCCGAGCTCACCATCAAGAGCGGGATTGTCCGCACCGTCCTTGGGCAGGGTCTGCATGAAACCAGCCACCCTTCGTACCAGGCTTGGTCCTACGCCGCCATGCTGGACGACTTCAGCGAAACCGTGCGCGATGAAGGCATCCGCCTCAACCCTTGCGCTTACCTCCACAACTACCCGGTGGACGATGTGATCCGCCATCCCTTTTACGGGGAATACCTGGACAAAGCCCCGGTTTTTCTCAAAACCGAGATGCTGCAGCTCCGGGATTTTATCAAACGCTTTGTGCGCCACGGGGACGAAGGCCAAATCATGTACCGCATTGACCAGGGCCGGATCCGACCATCCCGCCAACTGGCCGATGCCCTCAGCAACATGCTGCGCGGGAACCGGGAATTTGTTTTGTTGGACGAACAAAAACTGGTTTACGAAACTGCCCTTTACCTGGCCCAAGAGGCCGAAACCAAAGGCAAGCAAGTCATGATCGTGCAGGGCGGACCGGGGACCGGCAAATCGGTGGTGGCCATCAACCTGCTTGTGGAATTGACCCGCCGCCAGAAAATGGTGCATTACGTCACCAAAAACTCCGCGCCCCGCGAGGTCTTCAAGGCCAAACTCACCGGAACCCTGGCCCCAACCCGCATACAGGCCCTGTTCAAAGGATCGGGAGCCTACATAGAGGCCCCTGCGGGCCAAATGGACGTGTTGGTGGTGGACGAAGCCCATCGCCTCAACGAAAAATCCGGGCTTTACGGCAACCAAGGCGAAAACCAAATCAAAGAAATCATCCAAACCGCGGATTGTTCGGTCTTTTTTGTGGACGACCACCAACAGGTCACCCTCAAAGACATCGGATCCGCCCAAAACATCCGGAATTGGGCCCAGCAAGCGGGGGCCTCAATCCACGAATACGCGCTCCCTTCGCAGTTTCGTTGCAACGGCTCGGACGGATACCTATCGCTCATTGACGATCTGTTACAGATTCGCCCAACGGCCCATACCGATTTGTACAATTTGAATTACGATTTTCGGGTGGTGGACAGCCCCAACGAACTTCGGGACCTGATCCGCGATCGCAACCGGCAGGACAACAAATCCCGCCTGGTGGCCGGCTATTGCTGGGACTGGAAAAGCAAAAAAGACCCCAAGGCCATGGACATCGTCCTGCCCGAATTTGGCTTTGGGATGCAATGGAACCTGTCCGAAGACGGGCCCGCCTGGATCATCCGCCCCGATTCCATTGACCAAATCGGTTGCATCCATACCTGCCAAGGGCTCGAAGCCTTCTATATCGGCGTCATCATCGGCCCCGATTTGGTGGTGCGTAACGGGAAGGTTCTTGGCGACCCCTCCAAGAGGTCCGGCAAGGACCGCTCCATCTACGGCTACAAGCAAGTCCTGCGCGATCAACCCATCGAAGGGGCCCGCCGCCTCACCCAAATCATCCAAAACACCTACCGAACCCTCCTCACCCGCGGTATCCGAGGTTGTTATGTCTATTGCACCGACCCCGAAACCCAGGCCCATTTCCGCGCAAGGGTAGGGGGGTAGTCGAATACCCCACCCGCCGGCAGCCAACGCGATATCCCATGCAGAAGGAAGTTTTTTATAATATTCACAAAATCATTGAGCGGGATAGCAAATCGACTACTTATAAATTTGCGCTGCTGCGTGGTGTTATTGACATTCTCCAAGACCATTCACCTTATGTTACCTACCATCAGGACCGAGTCTATTTCCCTACCGGCTTGCTGATCGAAAAATGGCTTCTGTACTATTACCCCATCCTGGAATCCAAAACCATTTTACCCCAAATCAACGGGGACACCCAACTGGCTTTTGGGAGGGCCTTCGAAAAGATCATTTCGGCCTACCGGGAACTAGGGGGCTTTTCGGCTTTTTACAACGACCTCAGGAACAAGGGCATTCCACCGGCGATACAGCCTGATTTCTTTGATTTGGCCAAGATTCTGCGCAACACGATTACCCAAATGCCTATGAAATACATCGGCCGATCGATAAGCGATGAATACTATTCGATTTTTGGATACGAGAACAAACCTTTGCGAAAGAGCAAGGCCGTCATGGATCGGGAATTTTTGATCCAAAATTTTGGGACTTTCTCGTTTCCGGTGGAATACGGTGAGGCCTTCAAGATTTTGGGTAGCTTTATGAATGGCCAAGATTCGATACTTTTTAAATGGGCCGAATTTTCGGTGAATGCTTCAAGGCAAAATTTGTCCATGGCCAAGGTGGTTAACGAAGTGCTTCGAAGCCCAATTACCGAAAGGGAAATTGCGGAATCCAAGAAGATTTACCGGGATATTCTCCAACGCGAGGGCGAGGTTTTTTGTGTTTGGACCGGAAAGAAAATGCCTTCCTACGATATCGATCATGTGATACCCTTTTCGATTTGGAAAAATAACGACCTCTGGAATTTACTTCCTTCGGATTCCAAAATCAACAACCAAAAGAGAGACAAAATCCCTTCCCCCGATTTGATCGAAAAACAAAAAGACCGGATTCTCCAATACTGGGAAATTTTGTATCAAAGCCAGCCGAGCCGCTTCCAAAAAGAATTTCAAATTGCCTTGCTGGGCAACAGGCCTTTTGATTCGTGGCGGGCCAGCGGCATCCGACAACTCCAAAGCAGCTGCGATTACCTTATCGCGAACCGGGGGTTTGGGGAGTGGAAAATCTAAGTTGGGCCCTTACGCCGTCAAGCCGCTCAACTTTCCAGCATGAACCAAACGACCCCCTGTCCCTTCTGTACCCTCCCATCGGATAGGGCGTTGATCGCAAAATCCGCGATGGCTTATGCGATTTTTGATAAGTTCCCAGTGAGCGAGGGGCATGCCTTGGTGATCCCCGCCAGGCATTGCGCCAACTACTTTGACTTGACCCTCGAGGAGCAAACGGACTGCCTTGTCCTCTTGAATGAGGTCAAAGCCATCCTCCAAAGGCAGTTCAACCCCAACGGGTTCAATGTGGGGATCAATATCCATGCCGCCGCTGGCCAAACCGTGCCCCATGCCCATATCCACCTCATTCCCCGCTACCAAGGCGATGTCCAGCAACCCCGCGGCGGTGTCCGAGGCGTCATCCCCGGCAAGCAAAGCTATTAGGTTGTTGCTAAAGGCCCCAAAGGCAGCCTAGGTGTTTGTTTGACTTGATTTGTCAAATTTCCGTGCGGCCTTGACTATATGGAGGCAATTGCCGTAAATTCAAATTCAAAACAAAATAAAATACGTAAATTACTATAAAATATAAGCATGAAGGAAACGAAATAAAGCATAAGGCAATAAAAAATAGCACAAAAAAGAATGATATGAAATCAATATTAATTACATTATTGTTTGTATTACTTGCAACGACTTCATTTGCTCAAAGTGTTTCCGAATCCCCTGTTCAGAATATTTCAACTGATGACGATGTTACCTATAGACTTTTTGCTACTCGAAATAGGTATACGTTTATTAAATTGAATACACGTAATGGAATAATGTCCCACGTTCAATGGGGAACAGGTAGTTTTGACCATTTTGAGTATAAACTTTGGGATATTCCTATGGTGAATATAGATGATGAGAAAAACGGAAGGTTTTTTCTTTATCCTACCACAAATATTTACAATTTTATTTTGCTTGACCAAATAGATGGTAGAACATGGCAAGTACAATGGTCAACGGAAGAAAAAAATAGAATGGTTCTTCGTATATATTAAGAAGCTATGAGTGTTGGTTTAGATGAATTTAGTCAAGAAAAAAAGTGTGTTTATAATGGCGAGTATTATTCAGTAAGGGATAATGGAAGTGTTTTACGGCACAATTATATCAATAAACGTGTACGACAAGCTGATAATAAATGGACCTTTGGCAAGCCAAACTTCAAAACAGGTTATTTAGAAATTTCATCCGTTCGTATTCATAGAATTATTGCGACTGCATTTCATGGAGAACCACCAACAAAAGAACACGTAGTTGATCATATTGATACAAATAGACAAAATAATCGTCCCAAAAATCTACGTTGGGTTACTAGATTAGAAAATATTATACTTAATCCAATTACTGCAAGACGTATTGAAACGGTTTGCGGAAGCGTTGAAGCATTCCTTGCGGACCCTTCAAAATTTAAGAATAAATTCAAAGACCCCAACTACGACTGGATGTGTACAGTTAGTATCCAAGAAGCACAAGCGAGCAAAGAAAGATTAATGACTTGGGCAAAAAGTTATAAACCATTGCAAGGTGGCACATTAGGAGATTGGATCTTTAAACGAAAAGTCATAGAAATTACTCCTGACAATCAGCCTAATTATATAATGTCCAAAACCTTAAATGCTGCCCAGCGTATTGTTTTTAACTTTGAGGATAAATTGAACGAATATCCGTCCACTCCGCAAGTATTTGAGGGAGATCCATTGATGGCATATATGGAACAATTAACCGAAGGAGCGACGTTCTTCCGAAATCATAACGGAGAGTATGTGGTTGTTAAAAGTGGGTTTGGAAAGGACAAGGAAACCATTTATGTTCTGACCAAGGCTGCTTATGTGTACCGTGAACTCAAAGATGGAGATTGGAGATCAGTACCTGTGGCTGAGATAATTGATAATGTATCTAATTTAGATTTACCTCATTCGATTGCTGAAGTAAAGTTTGAAGATGGTTTGTTTGTTCATGGAAGAGTTGAAAGAGGTTTTCATCCAACTGCCGATTTGTATGACCTATTCGATGACCTTATTCAGATATAAGAGATAGTTTAGAGCATTCAGTGTGCGATTTAACTCCCCTACCTTTATAATTCATGACCCCCCCAACATGACCCCCCCCATGAAAATTCTCCTCACGGGCGTTACGGGCTATATCGCGCAGCGTTTGTTGCCGGTTTTGTTGGACCAGGGCCACGAAGTGGTTTGTTGCGTCCGGGACAAGGATCGCTTCAACACCAAGAAATACGCGGGGTACAGCCTGACCGTGATCGAGGTGGATTTCCTGAATGAGGCCAGCCTGTGGGCCATCCCCGAGGATATCGAGGTGGCCTATTACCTGATCCACTCCATGTCCACCCAGGGCGGGGATTTTGGGGCGATGGAGGAGATCTGCGCGACTCATTTCCGCAAGCGTATGGAACAAACCTGCGTTCAACAGGTCATTTATCTCAGCGGGATTAGCAATACCGAGGAACTCTCCAAGCACCTGTCCTCCCGCAAAAACGTCGAAACCCTTTTGACGGGGGCTTCCTTTGCCTTGACCACGCTGAGGGCCGGGATAATCGTGGGTTCGGGCTCCGCTTCCTTTGAAATCATCCGGGATTTGGTCGAAAAACTGCCCTTCATGGTTACCCCCCAATGGCTCAAAACCCAATGCCAGCCCATTGCGATTCGCAATGCCCTGGACTTCCTCACGGGGGTGATTGGCCGGACCGAAACCTACAACCAGAGCTACGATATCGGGGGACCGGACGTTCTCAGCTACAAAGAAATGTTGCTGCGGGTGGCCAAAATCCGGGGTCTGCGTCGGCATATTCTCATCGTCCCGGTGATGACCCCCAAACTCTCGTCGTATTGGCTGTATTTTGTTACATCCACATCCTACGCGCTGGCCCAGAACCTGGTGAACAGCATGAAAATCGAGGTGGTTTGTCGCCCCAACAACCTGACCGAACTCCTGCAGATTGAGTTGATTGACTACGATACCTCCATCCGCCTTGCCTTTGACAAAATTGAACAAAACCAGGTTCTGTCCTCGTGGAAGGACGCCCAAACCAGCAATGTGTTAGGAAAGGGTATTGCCAATTATATCGAAGTCCCCACCAACGGTTGTTTTGTGGATGTGCGGCAGCGCCAGCTCCGGGACCCCGATGCCGCACTGGATCGAATCTGGCGCATTGGCGGCAAAACCGGTTGGTACTACGGTACCTGGTTGTGGAAACTGCGGGGCTTTGTGGATCAGCTCTTTGGGGGGGTGGGGATGCGGCGGGGTCGCCGCAGCGATACCGACCTGCTCAATGGCGAAGCCCTGGACTTTTGGCGGGTTATTTTGGCCCAAAAAGACCAAAAACGCTTGCTCCTCTACGCCGAAATGAAATTACCCGGCGAAGCCTGGCTCGAATTCAAAATCGACGACCAAAACCGCCTCACCCAAACCGCCACCTTCCGCCCCCTGGGCGTTTACGGCCGCCTCTACTGGTACGCCGTCCTCCCTTTCCACGGCTTCATCTTCCGCGGCATGATCAACCAAATCGCGGGTGGGGGGTAGGAAAACCTGACCCAAGCTGTCAAAATGCGGCTGGGCTTGACTGCATTCAAGGGGTTTTGTATTTTGTAGGGGTTTCTATAAACTTTTGGCTGTTAAACGAAAATCCCGCGGAATACCTCATTTCTTAGTATTCTTGATCAAATGGAGAAAAAATAGCACTAGAATGATATCACTTTATTCTCATTTTCAGCGAACCTATAATGAACTCAATAGCATTTATAGATACGGAAATTGAACCAAAAAGTCACAAGATCCTAGACATTGGAAGTGTTAAAGGTGATGGTAGTATTTTTCACAAAAATTCTCTAGGAGAATTCCTGCGGTTTCTACAAGGAGCTGAATTCATTTGCGGTCATAATATTTTTAATCATGACATCAAGTATATCGGCAAGGCGCTCAAAGATGAAGGAATCAATACCGGAAATATCATTGACACTTTGTTTCTATCTCCTCTACTGTTTCCAACCAAGCCATATCATGCTTTATTAAAGGACGATAAACTTCAATCAGAGGAAATAAATAATCCTCTGAACGATTCAATCAAAGCAAGAGATTTGTTTTATGATGAAATTTCTGCTTTCAAGAAAATAGACGAAAATCTTAAACAAATATTCTACGGGCTATTGAGTGATAAATTGGAATTTCATTCCTTTTTTCGCTTTATAGCATATACAAGTGTCAGTTCAGAAATTGAAAACAAGATTCGCGAAAAATTTGAAGGTGAAATTTGTGAACAAGTTGAACTCAACAAATTAATTTTAGATCACCCGATTGAACTCGCTTATAGTTTGTCACTTATAAGTTCATTTATTGAAAACAAAAAAACTCATTCCATCACCCCGCCATGGGTGCTTAAGAACTACCCAGAGGTTGAACGTATCTTATTTCGTTTGCGAAACAAACCCTGTATTGGTGGGTGCATTTACTGCAATAAGGCATTAGACATACACAATGGATTGAAGCGATTTTTCGGCTATGATTCATTTAGAACATACGCTGGTGAGCCGTTGCAAGAGAATGCTGTTCAAGCAGCCGTTGATAACAAATCCATCCTTGCGGTTTTTCCAACGGGCGGTGGAAAATCAATTACATTTCAAGTTCCTGCTTTGATGAGCGCGGAAAGTTCCAGAGGATTGACCGTTGTAATTTCTCCTTTACAATCGCTCATGAAAGATCAAGTTGATAATCTGGAAAAAGCAAATATCGTTGAAGCAGTTACCATTAATGGCTTGCTTGACCCAATAGAAAGAGCGAAATCTTTTGAAAGAGTTGAAGATGGCTCTGCTTCTATTCTTTATATCTCACCTGAATCACTTCGTTCAAGGACTATTGAGAAATTGATTTTGGGCAGGAAAATAGTTCGATTTGTTATTGATGAGGCGCACTGTTTTTCTTCTTGGGGACAAGATTTTAGGGTTGATTATTTATATATCGGAGATTTTATCAAACAGATTCAAGAAAAGAAAAATCTTGTGGAAGGGATTCCGGTTTCATGTTTCACGGCAACAGCGAAACAAAAAGTTATACAGGATATTCGTGATTACTTTAAACAAAAACTTTCGATTGATTTAGAACTCTTCGCTTCTAAAGCATCAAGAACAAATCTTCAATTCAAGGTTTTTGAGAAAAAAGACGAAGTGGAAAAGTACCAGGCGGTGAGAGATTTAATTGAAGAAATGAATTGTCCAACGATTATCTATGTATCCAGGACACGGAAAGCATATTTATTAGCTGAACGATTAACCGAAGATGGATTTCATGCAAGGCCATATCATGGGAAAATGGATGTGAAAGAAAAAACCGCCAACCAGAATTCATTTATCTCTGGGGAGGTTCCTATCATGGTTGCAACATCTGCTTTTGGAATGGGAGTTGACAAAAAAGATGTTGGCTTGGTGATTCACTATGAAATTTCAGATTCACTTGAAAACTACATTCAAGAAGCGGGTAGGGCGGGACGTGATGAAAATTTACGAGCTAATTGTTTCGTTTTGTTTAACGAGGAAGATCTCAGTAAACATTTCATACTATTGAATCAAACCAAACTCTCCATAAAGGAAATTCAACAAATTTGGAAGGCAATAAAAGAAATCACAAGATTTCGTTCAACGGTTTCAAATTCTGCTTTGGAGATTGCACGCAGGGCTGGTTGGGACGACAATGTGGTTGAAATTGAAACTAGAGTAACTACCGCAATTGCGGCATTGGAGGATGCGGGTTATTTGAAACGAGGGCAAAATATGCCAAGAGTTTTCGCAAATAGTATTCTATCCAAAAATGCTCAGGAAGCCATTGATAAAATCAATACCTCTATAAGATTTGATGAAACGCAGAAAGAGAAGGCTATTCGAATTATTAAGAAACTTATATCAAGCAAAAGCAGAAAACAATCCACGGATGAAGTTGGTGAATCTCGAATTGATTATATCAGTGATCATTTGGGAATTGTAAAAGAAGATGTGATTAACATTGTCAATTTACTTCGTGAAGAAAAGATTTTAGCTGACGCTAAGGATTTGACAGCTTTCATTAAAAAAGGAGATAGCATAAATCGTTCAATAAATATCCTTGAAACATTTACTAAGATTGATAGTTTTTTATTGTCAATCTTTGAACAACAGGAAAAAACATTTCATCTTAAGGAAATCAATGAATTAGCAGAGGCAGCCGGTTGCTCTGATAACTCAATAAAAAATATAAAAACCGCCATCAATTTTTGGGCAATTAAGAATTTAATAAAGCGTCAGACTTTTGAATATTCAAAAAATCACATTGCTGTTGCTGCCCTTCACACAAGGGAATCACTTAAAGTTAAATTGGATAAGTGGCATGATTTATCTAGGTTTATACTTGAGTTTCTTTTTGACAAAAATACATCCGATATTTCTGAGCACGGAATAGAAAAAGATGAAGTTCTTGTTGAGTTTTCTGTTCTTGAATTGAAAAACGAGTTTGAGAAGAAACCAAGATTCTTTGACCTTAAAATTACCCTCGAGGATGTAGAAGACGCCCTTTTCTATCTTTCCAAAATTGATGCTATTAAAATTGAAGGTGGATTTTTGGTAGTTCTTAATAAGTTGACTATAGAAAGAATTGAACAAGATAATTATAAGAAGTACACAAAGGAAGATTATAAGAAGCTAAATCAATTCTATGAGAATAAGGTTCAGCAGATACATATAGTTGGTGAATATGCCAAGAGAATGATTAGCGATTATATAGATGCATTGCAATTTGTAGAGGATTATTTTCAACTTAATTATGTTTCCTTTTTGAAGAAATATTTTCCCGGTAGCAAGCATGATGATTTGAAACTCAAAATGACACCGGCTAAGTTTAAACAGCTATTTGGTGAGCTTTCACCAAGTCAGTTGAAAATCATCAATGATAATGAACCCAAAATTGTAGTAGCTGCAGGGCCAGGAAGTGGTAAAACAAGAGTACTGGTTCACAAGCTGGCTTCATTGTTGTTGATGGAAGATGTCAAACATGAACAGTTGCTTATGCTTACTTTTTCTAGAGCAGCAGCAACTGAATTCAAAAAACGCTTGTTGAAATTAATAGGAAATGCGGCAAATTACGTGGAGATTAAAACCTTTCATTCTTTCTGTTTTGATTTGTTGGGTAAGGTTGGAAGTTTAGAAAGGTCTGAGGATATTTTGAAAATTGCTTTAAATAGAATTCATAGTAATGAAGTTGAAGTAAGTCGTATTACCAAAACTGTTTTGGTTATTGATGAAGCACAAGACATGGACGGCGATGAATACCAATTACTCAATGCTTTGTTGAAGCATAATGAAGATTTGAGGGTGATTGCTGTTGGTGATGATGATCAGAATATTTATGAATTCAGAGGTGCAAGCTCAAAATACCTGGATCATTTTATGTTGGTGAATAAAGCGGTTAAGCATGAATTAGTTGAGAATTACAGAAGTAAAAGCAATCTTGTAGAATTTACAAACCTTTTTGTGAATCAGATTCAGAATCGACAAAAAGAATTACCAATTATTCCTATACAGAGTGATAGCGGAAGAATAAAGATTGTTCGATATCAAAGTGATAATATCATTTTGCCTACTGTTGAGGATATTCTTAGTACGGATCTTAGTGGGACTACTTGTGTTCTTACAAAGGGAAATGAGGAGGCACTTCAGATTACCGGATTACTTTTGAGTCGTGGTTATCAAGCAAAGTTGATTCAAACGAATGATGGATTCAATTTGTATAATCTTTTAGAAGTTCGATTCTTTTTAAGCCAATTAAATTTAGATGATGAGGTTTTTATAATCGATGATGAATTATGGGACAATGCTAAGCGTGAGTTGAACAAGACATTTAGATTCAGCACTAAGTTGGAAGTTTGCAATAGTATTATTAGTGATTATGAGTCAACTAATCCAAAAAGAAGATATAGATCAGATTTGGAGTTATTTATACGTGAATCCAAATTAGAAGATTTCTTCAATCAGAAAGGAGAATCAATTTTTGTATCAACCATTCACAAATCAAAAGGCAGAGAGTTTGATAATGTTTTCCTTATGCTTGAAAATTTCACTCCGAAGACTGACGAAGCCATACGGCAGTTGTATGTAGCAATGACAAGAGCAAAACAAAATTTATTCATTCACCTAAATTCGAATTTTCTCGACCATCTTAAAGTAAATAATCTAGAGACTGTTGATGATAGAGATGTTTATATGCAGCCTAATGAATTATTTATGCATCTGACATTTAGGGATATTTGGCTTGATTATTTTATCAACAAACAAAACCTCGTTTCAAAGTTGGTGAGTGGTGATATTTTAACGGTAAAAGGAAATGAGTGTTTAAATTCAAAAGGTGAATCTGTTTTAATGTTTTCACAGTTTTTTACTCGAAAACTGGAGACTATGAAAGAAAAAAATTATACCTTGAAAAGCGCTAAAGTGAATTTTGTGGTTTACTGGTTGAAGGAGGGCGCAGAACATGAAGTTTT
>Ga0214921_10003705_pt1 | contig 23115 bp, 21 predicted proteins | sample LL1505_MetaG_FD_177992 | JGI IMG/M metagenome (GOLD analysis project Ga0214921, IMG submission 177992) | Freshwater microbial communities from Lake Lanier, Atlanta, Georgia, United States - LL-1505 | ecosystem: Environmental > Aquatic > Freshwater > Lake | place: USA: Georgia | collected... | reverse complement strand
TTGGTGCGCGTCCGTCAGCCACTACTATAAAGTAGAAAGGCCTTTTTTTACTACCATGACGCTGTAGTCTCATTTTTACTGCCATTTTAAATAGAAATTTATAGGCGTTAACAAATAGGGTTAAGGGGGGCAAAGATAAAATAAATTACTGAACTCACCCAATTAAATGGAATAAGAAATCAAAATTGGCCAAAAAATGTGAAAATCAACTACTTACGACTTATAAAGCGTTATTTATCTTCTCATGCCAGGCATTTTACTTGCCATTGCCGCACCCGCAGGACCGCTCATTGTCTTCATCATTTGTTTCATTTGGTCAAATTGTTTGATAAAGGCATTGATTTCTGCAAGGTCTTTCCCTGCACCTTTTGCAATTCTTGCTTTTCTACTTGGTGTTAAGGTATCTGGATTTCTTCGCTCAATTAATGTCATGGATTGAATGATGGCTTCAACACCTTTGAATGCGTCTTCCTTGATATCGATATCTTTGATAGTTTTTCCAACACCTGGTATCATCCCCATTAAATCTTTCAGGTTACCCATTTTTTTGATCTGTTGAATTTGGGTTAAAAAGTCTTCAAAATCAAATTGATTTTTTCGAATTTTTTTCTCTAATTTTTTCGCCTCAACCTCGTCAAATTGTGCTTGTGCTTTTTCAACTAAAGAGGTGATATCTCCCATCCCTAAAATTCTTTGCGCCATCCTCTCTGGATAAAAAACATCTAATGTATCCATCTTCTCTCCACTACTCATGAACTTAATCGGCTTGTTCACGGTATACTTAATGGACAAAGCTGCTCCACCTCTGGTATCACCATCTAACTTTGTTAAAACAACACCTGTAAAATCTAATCGATCGTTGAAAGTCTTTGCTGTATTGACTGCATCCTGCCCTGTCATTGAGTCTACGACAAATAAAATTTCTTGAGGCTGAATAGCAGATTTAATATTTGCCACTTCGTTCATCATCAATTCATCTACAGCAAGTCGACCTGCAGTATCTATGATGATCACGTTTTTATTATTTTGTTTTGCGTACGCAATTGCATTTTGTGCAATAGAAACTGCATCTTTATTTTCACGCTCTACAAAAATATCTACACCAATTTGTTCTGCTAATACGGTCAACTGATCCATTGCAGCTGGACGATAAATATCGGCAGCAACCAAGAGTGGTGATTTTTTTTGAGCTTTCAAATACGTCGCTAACTTGCCAGAAAAAGTAGTCTTACCACTACCTTGCAAACCCGCTACTAAAATGATGGTTGGATTTTTTGAAGTGTCCAATAAACTCGCTTCCGAACCCATTAATGCGGTTAATTCATCCTGCACTATTTTAACCATCAATTGACCAGGACTAATGGCATTGATGACTTTTTCACCTACCGCTTTTTCTTTGATACTATCGGTGAATTCCTTAGCAATTTTAAAGTTGACATCGGCATCCAACAAAGCCTTTCTAATATCTTTTAAGGTATTCGCCACATTCAATTCATTGATGCGGGATTGACCTTTTAGATGTTTAAACGCTGATTCTAATTTTTCGCTAAGTGCATTGAACATAGGACTGTCTTTATGGTTTGCAAAGATAAGCGATCAAAGGCATTGAAATCAGGTCTTTTTAGGTTCAATTTTAGTCCAATTTGATAGATGTAGCAAATTTACAAGTCGATCTAAATGATTGATTATCAGTAATCATACAATAGAAAATATGCTAATTTCTGAAGTCTTTACAGTTTGTTAACGAATTAAGTGACTAAAATACTTGGAGGCATGCTTTTATTTAATATTATTGCATCAAATGAGCCCTCGATAGGGTAGTTTGACATTATGAGTAAAAAATTACTATTTACACTTGAGTTTCCGGTTAGATGTTCTCCAGCAATCTTATTTGAATTCCTCTCCACCGCATCTGGTTTACAAGAATGGTTCGCTGATAGAGTGGACGAATGGGAAAATGTGTTCAGTTTTTCATGGAATGGTGGTACACCAGATAAGGCAGAAATTTTAGACCAAGAAGAAAATAAATTCATTCGATTCAGGTGGTTACACAGCGAAAAGAATGAATATTTTGAGTTTTGTATTGAAAAAACAGAAATTTCAAACCAAACTGTGTTAATCATCAAGGATTTTGCTGAGAAAAATGAGATTAAAGACCAAAGTCAACTTTGGGGTTATCAAATCAAAGAGCTATTTCATAGAATAGGTAGCTAGCACTACAATTTTGTTCAAAAAATTAGACATACTAATTCTAAGGGCATTTATAGGACCCTTTTTGGCAGCATTGACTATTTCTATATTCGTGCTGACCATGCAATTCTTTTGGCTATATATTGACGATTTAGTTGGCAAGGGATTGGACACTTTCATCATTTTGAAATTAGTTGGCCTTGTATCTATCAGCATGTTGACAACAGCTATTCCATTGGCCTTACTTTTTTCATCGATCATGACTTTTGGAAACCTTGGTGAAAGTTTTGAACTCATTGCCATCAAGTCCGCAGGTATTCCCTTGGTTCGGTTTATGCGACCACTATTTATTTTTGCCATCTTCTTAGCTGGTATTGCTTTTTTATTGGCTAATAATATTATTCCTGTCTCTCAAATGCGGCTGACTACCTTAAAATATGAAATCATTATTTCAAAACCAGCTATTGATTTAAAAGAAGGTATTTTTTATGATAAGATAGAGGGTTATGTGATTAAATTAGGCAAGAAGGAGGCCAATGACAGTATCATAAAAGATATCGTTATTTTTGAGAAAAGATTTGGTTTGCAAGACAATATGATTACAGCAAAGTCAGGTGTGATGAGAGTTACACCCGATAAAAAGTTTTTAGAGTTTATTTTATACAATGGATGGCGTTACCAAGAAAAAGGCTACAGAGCCACTACCAATACCGAATTTACAAGACTCAATTTTAAAGAATATAAAAAAGTATTTGATCTGAAAAGTTTTCAGATGACCAAAACGGTAGATGTAATTTATGATCCAAAAATGCTCAGTGTAAGACAATTAAATACAGCTATTGACTCTATCCAGACTATGGATAGTTTTTTCATAAAAAAAACACAATCAGAAATTTATCCGTATCTAAAATTTATGTTTTACAAGGATAGTGCCAAATTGTTTAAAGGGGATCAACCTACCCAAATCAATACTTTTGATTCAATCATTCCTAAAGCGCAGCAGGGCAGCATTGTGGAATCTGTTGGTTACCAATTCTCCTCTTTGCAAAATAATTTAGCGAGCTTAGTGACCATCTACAATGAAAGGCAGTATGCTGAAACAATACATGCTATTGAATGGCATCGAAAGTTCACACTCTCTTTTGCTTGTATTGTATTGTTTTTAATTGGTGCCCCATTAGGTGCCATTATTAGAAAAGGAGGACTAGGTGCACCAATGGTTTCCGCAATCGGTTTTTTTGTGGTCTTTTTTCTACTTAATAATTTTGGAGAGAAACTAGCCAAGTCTGGGCAATGGTCGGTGTATGCAGGGATGTGGTTGTCTAGTCTGTTTTTAATACCTGTAGGCTTATTCTTAACCTATAAGGCCATGCGTGATTCACAATTGTTCAACCAGGAATTTTACTACCGCTTTTTACAGCCAATTAAGGTAACTTTACAGAAGTACTTTAAAAAATAATCCTATGTCTAGTTCATCCAACAGTCGACGTCAGTTCATCAAACAAACTGGCAAAGCAGGTATTGCAATGGCGAGCATGCCCATCATTCATACACTTGGCGGATTTCAAATGAGTCAAGAGGTGAATTATGTACAACAACCCTTACCTTATGCGTACAATGCTTTAGAGCCATTCATTGATGCGATGACCATGGAGATTCATTATACTAAGCATGCAGCTGGATATACAAAAAATTTAAATGACGCATGTGTTGCAGAAAATGTGGATATAAAAACAAAATCAATCACTAACTTATTAGAATCCATCTCAAAGTATTCTACAAAAATGCGCAATAATGCTGGTGGTCATTATAACCATGAATTATTTTGGCAGTCTATGCAACCCGCACCTACAACAATACCAACTGGCCAATTTTTAAAAGCAATTGAAAGTTCATTTGGCAGTTTTGCCGATTTTCAAAAAGTATTTTCGGAAGCAGCAAAAAATAGATTTGGAAGCGGATGGGCTTGGCTCATTGTAAACGATAAAGGTAAATTAGCCATCTGTTCTACACCCAACCAAGACAATCCAGTAATGGATATCGCAGAAACAAAAGGATTTCCTTTGTTAGGATTGGATGTATGGGAACACGCTTACTATTTAAAATACCAAAACAAAAGAGCAGATTATATCAACAATTGGTGGAACCTTGTGAATTGGAAATTTGTAGAAGAAAGATACAATCCATTCAAATTATAAGTCATTAAATAATTAATTCCATTGCAAGCAGCTAAACAGAATTTAAAAATACAGTTCTATGTCACTTCCTTAAGTGTCATTCTATTTGTGTTGAAGTTTGTAGCTTATTTCATGACGCACTCTCTTTCTGTTTTATCCGATGCATTGGAAAGTATAGTGAATGTATTGGCTGGTGCTATTGGACTCTATAGTTTATATGTGGCCTCAAAACCTAAAGACAAAGAACATCCTTATGGTCATGGAAAGGCAGAATTCATCTCTGCCGCTTTTGAGGGAAGTTTAATCATTGCAGCTGGTTTAATTATTTTTTATGAATCTATTAGCGCGTTTTTTAAACCTTCTGAATTGCATAGCCTAGATAATGGTTTATGGGTTTTACTCGTCACTGCTTTTTTAAATTTATTTTCAGGATTGATTGCAAAAAAAATGGGTACTAAAAATAAATCACTTGCCCTCGTGTCTAGTGGACAACATTTAATATTAGATAGCTTTACCACATTTGCAGTATCCATTGGTATTGGCATTGTACTGCTTACTAATATTACCGGAATAGATGCTGTACTAGCCATTTTAATGAGTTTTTGGATCATTTACAATGGCTATAAAATTATTAGGGCTTCATTGGCTGGTATCATGGACGAGGCAGATCTTGCTTTATTAGAAGAAGTGGTGAGCGAACTGAATAAAAACCGAAATGTTCAATGGGTGGATTTACATAATTTAAGAGTCATTAAATATGGCAGCTTAATGCATATAGACTGTCATCTAACAGTGCCTTGGTTTTTAAATGTAAACGAAGCGCACCATGTAGTAGAAGAATTTACGGATTTAATAAAGTATAAATTTGGCGCAAGCATTGAATTTTTTGTGCATACAGATGGATGTATGCCTTATAGTTGCCCGATATGTGTAGCAGAAAATTGTGCGCAAAGAAAAGCGCCACTTGTACAAAAATTAGACTGGACTATTGAAAATGTATTATCAGATTTAAAACATCAATTATAAAAATAGGTTATGAATGCATGGAAGGAATTTCAGGAAAAAAATAATGCTCGTTTTTTAGAAGAGTTATTAGATTTATTACGCATACCAAGTGTAAGTGCAAAATCGGAACATAACGGAGATATGCAAACCTGTGCTAAAGCAGTCGCAAAATCTTTGACAGATGCTGGAGCGCAGGTGGCTACCATTTATGAAACCGAAGGACATCCAATTGTCTATGGTGCAATCATGGTTGATCCAAGTTTTCCAACAGTCTTAGTATACGGACATTACGATGTGCAACCTGCCGATCCACTAGAACTTTGGAATAGTGGTCCATTTGATCCAACTATTATTGATGGAAAAATATTTGCAAGAGGTGCTTGTGATGATAAAGGACAGTTTTACATGCATGTAAAGGCCTTGGAAATGATGACTAAGACCAATACCATGTGTACCAATATTAAATTCGTAATAGAAGGTGAGGAAGAAATTGGAAGTCCAAATTTGGCCAGTTTTGTGAAAGCGAATAAAGACCTATTAAAAGCAGATGTGATCTTAATTAGCGATACTGCCATGATTAGCATGGATACACCTTCTATTGATATTGGTGTGAGAGGTTTAAGCTATATCGAAATAGAAGTAACAGGACCAAATAGAGATTTACATAGTGGCGTGTATGGTGGCGCGGTGGCTAATCCTATCACCATCTTATCTAAAATGATTGCTGCTTGTCATGACGAAAATAACCATATCACGATTCCTGGATTTTATGATGATGTGATTGAATCAACAGATGCAGAGCGTGCAAAAATGGCAGAAGCACCATTTGATGAAAATGAGTTTAAACAAGATTTAGGCATTGCCAATGTATGGGGTGAAAAAGGTTATAGTACCAACGAAAGAACAGGTATCAGACCAACATTGGAAGTCAATGGCATCTGGGGCGGATACACAGGAGAAGGTGCAAAAACAGTTTTACCTTCAAAAGCATTTGCAAAAATTTCTTGCAGATTGGTACCAGATCAATCTTCTACAATCATCACCGAAAAAGTATTGAATTATTTTAAATCCATTGCGCCAGATAATGTTACCGTGCATGCATTTGAGCATCATGGCGGCGAACCCTATATTACACCAATTGATTCTCACGAATATCAAAGTGCCGCAAAAGCCATTACTGCAACATTTGGTAAAGACCCTATTCCTGTTAGAGGTGGTGGTAGTATTCCAATCTGCTCTTTATTTGAGCAAGAACTTGGGTTAAAAATTGTTTTCATGGGATTTGGCTTAGACAGTGATAATTTACATAGCCCTAATGAAAAATACGATATAGTGAATTTTTATAAAGGCATTGAAACCATCCCTTATTTCCACAAATTTTTTGCAGAAAAAAAATAAGGATTAATGAGCGCGCCAGAAGTAAAGAAAGAAAAATTAAGACTCGATAAATATTTATGGTCTATCCGTGTATTCAAATCTAGAAGCCTGGCCACTGAAGCTATTGACAAAGGGCGTGTTAAATTAAATGGAGAAAATATAAAAGCTTCTCGCAATGTGGTTATAGGAGATGTCTACGAGGCCAGGACAGAACATAAAAACTGGATTTTGAAAGTAACCCAACTGCTAGATGGTCGAGTGGCTTATGTCGAGGCTATAAAATACTATGAAGACCTGACTCCAGTAGAAGAATTAGAAAGAGTCAGGCAAGTTGCAGCTTCATTTCAAACAGGGAAACGCTTAAGTAAGATTGGGCGACCTACCAAAAAGAACCGCCGAGATTTAGGCGATTTTTTGGACTAATCTCAATTATCTTTGCCGCATGACCATTGAAATTTTAACTGTACTTCCGGAGCTACTTGAAAGCCCTTTTGCGCATAGCATCATGAAGCGGGCTCAAGAGCGCGGACACCTTGATATCAAATTGCATCAATTAAGAAACTGGGCTATTAATAAGCACGGTCAGGTGGATGATTACCAATATGGAGGTGGCGCAGGGATGGTGATTATGTGTGAACCACTCGCCAATGCCATAGATGATTTACAAAAAGAAGGCGGCGCATTTGATGAAATTATTTTTGTCACCCCTGATGGTAAAAGGTTTGAACAAAAAGACGCCAATACTTTGTCCTTAAAAAATAGAATCCTAATTATTTGTGGTCATTATAAAGGCATTGATCAAAGAATTAGAGATTTGTATGTAACGCAAGAAATTTCAATTGGCGACTATGTTTTGAGTGGAGGAGAATTGGCTGCAGCTGTCATAGTGGATACAGTAGGAAGATTAATCCCTGGTGTATTAAATGACGAAACCTCTGCGCTTACCGATTCTTTTCAGGATAATTTATTAGCCCCACCGGTATTTTCTAGGCCTGCAGATTTTCGTGGACTAACTGTCCCAGAAATATTATTACAAGGTGACCCAAAAAAGGTGGATCAATGGAGATCCGAGCAAGCCTTGATTAGAACTAAACAAAGACGACCCGATATATTAGATAAAGAATAATGATGAAACGAACTGTACACTTTTACAATATCCTGTTTTTTTTGCTACTTGTTCATTCTGCAATTGGGCAAAATTCCGCACCAAATCAGAAAGATTTTAAATTGACGATTCAGCCTGCGAAAATGCCTATCAAGTTAGATGGTATTATGGACGAAGCCGCTTGGAATACCGTAACTGCTGTAAGTAATTTTAAAAAGAAATTTCCAAATGATATAGGTGCTCCTAAAAAACAAACAGAAGTCAAGATTTTATACGATGATAAAAATATCTACTTCGGATTTAAAGTATACGATAGTGGGACTGCAATCACTAAGAGTTTAAAAAGAGATATAGGACATGACGGTATGGACGGCGTAGGTATTATTTTGGACCCTACCAATCAACAAACCAATGGATTTTATTTTGTTCTAAGTACATTGAATGTACAGTCTGAAGATCAATTATCCGGATCGAGTAGTGATGGTATTAATTATAGTTGGGATAGTAAATGGTATTCAATGACCAAGGATTATGGAAATTATTGGATTGCCGAAATCGCTATTCCATTTAAATCTATTCGTTATGATGCCGAAAATAAAAATTGGGGCGTCAACTTTGTACGCATTGATGCGAAAAATTTTGAGTATAGTACTTGGACAAAAGTGGCAACAAATTTTAAATCCTACGATCTTGGTTTAACAGGATTAATGCAATGGGAAGAAAAGCCTCCCGTAAGTTCAAACAATGTCATCCTATTGCCTTATCTAACTGGTGGCGCTTCTGATGACAAACAATTAGCACAAACAAACACCTCTGGCAATGCAGGATTTGATGCAAAAATTGCTTTGAATTCAGCGCTGAATCTAGACTTAACAGTGAATCCTGACTTCTCACAAGTAGAAGTAGATAACCAAGTAACGAACTTAACAAGGTTTAGTATTTTTTTGCCTGAAAGAAGGGCTTTCTTTTTAGAAAATTCAGATTTATTTGCAGGATTTGGTGTACCAGGAGTTCGACCGTTCTACTCCAGAACTATTGGCTTGGATAAAAAAGGAAATAAAATACCGATCCTATTTGGTGCTAGACTTTCTGGTAATTTATCCCCAGATGTAAGAATTGGTGCCATGAATATGCAAACAGGGAGACAAGGAGATTATGCACCCGAAAATTTTTCGGCATTTACATTACAGAAAAGAGTGCTCAAAAGATCTGTCATCAAAGGTTATTTTTTAAACCGTGAAAATTTTATTTCTTTAGAGGAAGAAAAGAAACATCCGCTTGACAAATATGGAAGGAATGCGGGTGTTAGCTTCAACTATTCTAATGCTACGGGTACAATCGGATATTGGGCTAATTACAATATGTCCATGAAGCCAACCATCAAAGAGCATAATAATTATTATGAATTAGGTTTTAATTATGATACTCGAAAATTTGGATTTGTGATTGACTTAGCAAACGTAGGCAAGAATTATTATACGGATATGGGATTTGTTCAAAGAATAGAAAACTATGATGCCATCCGTGATACCATAATTAGGGTTGGATATAAACATATTTATTCAGAAATTTCTTATAATATTTTACCCTCAAAGGGAAAGATTGGTAGGATAGAATCCTCAATGAACAATTATGTTGTATTCAATCCAGACAATAGTTTTAATGAATGGGAAAGCACCCTTCTAATCAAAACAGATTTTAAAAACGCTTCTAATTTAAAAATAACTTTAAGTAATAATATTACCAACCTACTTTTTGCAACTAGTTTTACAAATGGTGAACCGCTTCCTGCAAAACAATATCAATACGCAAAATTTAGTATTGGATACAGTTCTGATGCAAGGAAATTATTTGGATGGATGTCCGAAATCGCATCTGGACAATTTTACAATGGAACAGTTCAAAGTCTCGGAGCAGGCATCAACTGGAGAAGTCAACCCCATCTTAATTTACGCTTAAATGCACAGTTCAATCATATTCAATTGCCTGGGCTTTATGGTAGCAAGAAATTGTTTTTAGTGGCTCCAAGAATTGAATATAATTTTAATACCAAACTGTTCTGGACCACATTTATTCAGTATAATACACAGAGTAATAATTTCAATATCAATAGTAGGTTGCAATACCGCTATAAACCAATGAGTGATTTCTTTTTAGTCTACACGGATAACTATTTTACCGATCCTTTATTTAAAAATAAGAATAGAGCGCTTATCTTTAAGTTGAGTTATTGGTTTTAATTTACCGATCCAAATAACACAATGCAAACAACCACTATTCATGGTCAATACGTTGATATCCTAAACAAACGTATTTATCCAGCATCTTTATTGATTCAAGAAGGCATGATTGTGTCCATCACCGAATGTGATGCAGCTCCAAATCATTTTATTTTACCAGGTTTTATAGACAGTCATGTACACATTGAAAGTAGTATGCTTGTGCCTAGCTCTTTTGCTAGACTCGCGGTAGTACATGGCACCATTGGTACCATCAGTGATCCGCATGAGATTGCAAATGTTTGTGGATTAGAAGGCGTGCAATACATGATTGATAACGGGAAAAAAGTACCTTTTCATTTTTTCTTTGGTGCACCAAGCTGCGTACCTGCAACAAAATTTGAAACTGCTGGAGCAGTGATAGATAGTGCTGCCACAGCAACCCTTTTAGCGTCTCCAGACATTTATTATTTAAGCGAAATGATGAACTTTCCTGGTGTTTTGCATCAGGATGCAGAAGTCATGCAAAAAATAAAAGCGGCACATGCAATAGGAAAACCCGTTGACGGACATGCCCCTGGGTTAATGGGCGAACAAGCAAAACAATATATAGAGGCAGGTATTAGTACCGACCACGAATGTTTCACCATCGAGGAAGCGGTGGACAAATTAAGTTTTGGAATGCATATTTTAATTCGTGAAGGAAGTGCAGCCAAAAATTTTGAAGCATTGTATGAATTGATCGATGACCATCCTAAAAAAATTATGTTGTGTAGCGATGACAAACATCCAGATAGTTTATTGGAAGGTCATATCAACCAATTATGTGCTAGAGCAGTCACCAATGGAATCAATGTCTTTAATGTGTTGAGGGCAGCATGTATCAATCCAGTCATACATTATCAATTGCCAACCGGATTTGCAAGGGTCAATGATCCCGCAAACTTGATATTGGTAGAAGATCTTAGTCATTTTAAAGTCCTTGAAACCTATATTGATGGGCAATTGGTCGCAAAAGATGGTCATTCATTGATCAAACCAGTTCAAGCTGCCACCATCAATCAATTCGATGCGCTTCCGTTAACGCTATCTGATCTTAAATTACCTTTTGAAGCCTATCCATCTAATAATGGCATGGTTCCAGTCATACATGCAATAGATGGACAATTGATCACAAATTTGGTTTGGCAATCGCCTACAATCAAAGACAATGAAATCATTTCAGATATAGAAAAAGATGTCTTAAAAGTAGCGGTATACAATCGTTATCATGCAGCTAAACCAAAAATTGGACTCATTCAGTCTTTTGGTTTTAAGACAGGTGCCATTGCTTCTACTGTGGCACATGATAGTCACAATATTATTGCTGTTGGAGTAGACGATAAAAGTATTTTAAAGGCTATCAATTTAGTAGTGCAAGAAAAAGGTGGAATTAGCTGTGTACATGGCGAATCTTCTAAAGTCATTGGTTTACCAGTTGCTGGTTTAATGAGCACAGCAGATCCTTATCAGGTTGCGCGAGATTATACCGAAATAGATACAATGGCGAAATCATTAGGTACGCAACTTGGATCGCCATTCATGACCCTTAGTTTTATGGCTTTATTGGTCATCCCACACCTCAAAATGAGCGATCTTGGGCTTTTTGATGGAGACCAGTTTAAATTATATTAATTTTATTGTATTGGCATTATTGCATTACACCATTAAATAAAGTATATGGTCATTGACTTAAGCAAACATAATAGTTTATTAAACCATTGGGTCGCAGAACTAAGAGATGTGGCGTTGCAAAATGATAGAATGCGTTTTAGAAGAAATATAGAACGTATTGGAGAAGTGGCTGCCTATGAATTAAGCAAGACTTTGCATTTTAAGCAGGTCGATATCACTACCCCATTGGGTATTGCCTCAACTTCGTTGCTAGAAGAACAGCCTGTCTTAGCGACTATCCTAAGAGCTGGACTACCATTACACCAAGGCATGTTGAATTATTTTGATAAAGCAGACAATGCATTTATCTCTGCATACAGAAAACATCATTCAGATGGCAGTTTTGAAATCAGTCTTGAATACTTTAGTTGCCCTGACTTAAACAATAGAACTTTAATTTTATGTGATCCAATGTTGGCTACAGGCGCTTCCCTAGTAGAGACGATTCAAGCGATACAAAAATCCTATACCCCTGCACAAATTCATATAGTGGTTACGATTGCCAGTGAAAAAGGCATTGCGCATGTCGAAAAAGAGTTAGGTGCTACTATTCCAATTTGGTGTGCTGCAATTGATCCTATTTTAAATGACAAAAGTTATATTGTACCTGGTTTAGGCGATGCTGGAGATCTTGCCTTTGGCACTAAAATGCAATCATAGATCCCGGTAGCTTCGTATCTTTATCCTAAATCCGAAGCATTGCTAAAAGAACTTATTTTATCTATACGCGCTTACTTTTTAGCCCACCAATTTATTTTAACAAATAAATTATGGAAATGGATGATTTTGCCTGGGATCATCTACACCAGTTTGTTGCTTATTGGGATGAACTATTTTGGACAAACCTCAAGTATTTTTATTGAATCTATCATTTTAAAAACTGGCCTAAAGTCATTTATAGATAGTTTGAATAGCAATTGGCTTGGTTTTTTTATAACGATGGGGAGTTTCTGGCTTTGGTTCACTTTACTTCTTTTTTACTTTGCTCTATTCAAGTATCTTTTTTTAATTTTCTTTTCGCCTCTTTTTGCCTACTTGCATTTGCGTATTGTTGCGATTCAGCAAGCAATACCTATTGTATGGAATAAAGAGGATTACTTCAAATTAGTGTTACGATCTGTTGTGGTCAATTTGAATAATATGCTTTGGCAGACTGTTTATCTCATTCCCATAGTGTTGGTATGTACATTGCCAGTAGTAGGTTGGTTTACACCATTGTTTACCATTTTAATGGAAAGCTATTATCTAGGATTTGCCATGATGGACTTTGGATTGGCAACAGAAAAGCATAACAGAAATTTTGCATCTGCTTATGTGAATCGCCACAAAGGACTTCCAGTAGGAAATGGTATTGTATTTTATCTTTTACATTTACTTCCAATCATTGGATGGGTCACTGCACCATTTTATGCTTTGGTTGCTGCACATTTAAATACTCAAGAAATAAAAGACACCGAATAATGAAGGAAGTATTGGGAAAAGTTTTGTTGTTGCCAATGTTATTGCATGAAGAAGGCTGGGAAGCACTTCCAAAAGATGTGGCACTTTGGATTCAATCATGTGATGTATTTTTTGTTGAAAATGAAAAAACGACTAGGAGGTATTTTAAAAAAATATGGAAAGAAATGGTGATTGACAACTATCAGTGGTTTACCATTCACCAAGTGGAAGCTGCACAAATCAACGCTTTTTTACAACTTTTAAAATCCGGTAAAACAATTGGTATTGTTTCAGAGGCAGGCTGCGCGGGGATTGCAGATCCAGGACAAATATTAGTTAGTGCTGCGCAGCAATTAGGTGCGATCGTGAAGCCCTACATGGGACCTTCCTCCATCCTATTATCTTTAATGGGCAGCGGTTTTAATGGACAAGGATTTACATTCAATGGGTACCTCCCAATTGATACGGCCGAAAGAAAAAAGAAAATTCAACAACTTGAACAAATCGTCCAAAGTAATGGTATTGCACAATTATTTATTGAAACCCCCTACAGAAATAATCAATTATTAGAAGCCATCCTTCAAACCTGTCATCCTAACACACAACTCTGTATTGGTGTTGATATCACTGGCCCAACTGAATCAATCAAAACTGCCACTATGCAGTATTGGAAAAATAATAAGCCCGAATTACATAAGCGACTTGCCATTTTTATCTTAGGAAAATAAGTATTTACCGAAATCATTCAATTCCATTTTTGCACTATGATTGTAGATGCAAAACAAATTGATATTATGGAGGGCGTCTAATCCTATTTTTTTAATTTGTTGTTACTTTTTAATTGGCTTTATAGCCTATACCTCTACCAAACAATATTGGCCAATACTCCCACAATCTACATTACAGGTACTAGTTGGTATTTCATGTATTTTTTTATACTTCAGTGCTGCCTTTCAACATAGAATAAAAATACTTAGCCTATTGCCAACAATTATCTTGCTATTTTGGGGGGTCTTAGTTGCTCAGTATCATGCTAGCAGTTCCTTTTTAAGTGATATAATTTCAGCTCAATGGGTGGTCGAAATAAGGAAATATTTTTTATCAAAAATAGACCAAGCCTTTCAGGACCCTGAATCCAATGCATTTACCAAAAGCTTATTATTTGGAACCAAATCAGATATGTCCCCAACACTTAAAACAGCCTACCAACAACTTGGTATTTTACATATCATCGCCATCAGCGGTATGCACTTGGATATATTGTTTAAATTACTTGAAAAATGTACGCTTTGGTTACCCAATAAAAATTGGGCAAGATGGTCAAAGCTAATCATCCTGCTTTTAATTGCCTGGTCATACACGCTTATTGCACATGCAGGACCATCTGTAGTTAGAGCGAGTTTATTTTTTAGCACCCTATTGATTGGCCGATTTTTTTATCTGAATACTTTTTCACTCAATACAATTAGTATTGGCATACTGTTGGTATTACTTTACAATAGTCAAATCATTACAGGTATTGGCCTGCAGCTTTCATATGCCGCGGTGGTGGGTATCCATTTTTTTTATAAGCCCTTATTCGCATTGGTGCCTTTAGACAACCGATTGCTGCAAATTGCATGGAGCAATCTGGCCATTTCCATTGCTGCACAGTTAACCACATTGCCCATTATATTGTATTATTTTCATACAAGCTCAAGTTTGTCTATCATTGGCAATTTCCTATTTGTACCTATAAGCAGTGTCTTATTATATGCTTTATTGGCTTTAATGATTTTACCAAATATTGAATTCATACATGGAATGATAGCAAGATTGATTGGCTGGTATATCCAAACAATGAATGGAAGCATTCGCCTACTTTTTCAATATTTACAAACGGAACAGCGTCATTACGTTTTAGGTATAGCTGGACTGATTTATTATTATTTTTGTCTCTTTGTGGGCTTCTATTGGCTTTACAATAAGTCCCCAAAAAGCATATTGCTGCTGCTATTGGGAACTTGTCTATATAGTTGCATAAAGTTATTCAGTCTTTAACCCATTTTGTGGAAAATCCAAGCAGTACAAAAATCCAGAAGCACGTACCTTTACATATGGAAAAGAAAATACAATCAGCATTAATCTCTGTTTTTTACAAAGATGGTTTAGAGCCATTGGCTAGAACACTTCACCAACATAATATCACCATCTACTCCACAGGAGGCACCCAAAAATTTTTAGAAGATTTAGGTATCCCTTGTGTCGCTGTAGAGTCTGTGACTGGATATCCTTCCATTTTAGGTGGGCGTGTAAAAACCCTACACCCTTCTATTTTTGGGGGTATTTTAGGAAGAAGGTACGAGGAGCAAGATTTAAAAGAAATGGAGGAATTTAAAATACCAGCCATTGATCTTGTTATTGTTGATTTGTACCCATTTGAAGAAACATTAAGGACCACGACCGAAGAAAAAGCAATCATCGAGAAAATTGATATTGGAGGTCCTTCTATGATTAGAGCTGCCGCTAAAAACTTCAGCGATTTAACTGTACTTGCTGCTAAAGAGGATTACGAAGTACTGAATAATATATTGATTGCCCAAGCAGGAAGCACGAGCTTAGATCAAAGAAAAGCTTTTGCTGCAAAGGCTTTTGAAGTGGTGATGCATTATGATATTGCAATTAGCAATTATTTTAATCCTGTAACTGGTAAGACATTGAGATACGGAGAGAATCCACATCAGGTAGCCACTTTCTATGGTGATTTAGATGCTTGGTTTACGCAATTAAATGGAAAAGAATTATCCTATAATAATTTAGTAGATGTAGATGCAGCAATTGCACTCATACAAGATTTACCGACTACGAGTTTTGCTATCATTAAGCATACCAATGTATGTGGTGTAGCGCAAAGGGATACGGTATTTGCAAGCTGGGAAGCTGCATTGGCCGGAGACCCAGAGAGTGCATTTGGAGGGGTGTTGGTCACCAATGGTACCATCGATAAAGCCACAGCAGAAGCCATTCAAGAAATATTTTTTGAGGTATTGATTGCACCTGCCTTCGAAGCCGAAGCTTTGACAATTTTAACTGCAAAGAAAAATAGAATCTTACTTGAAACAAAGCCAGGTATTCATTTTCATCCAGCACAAAAAAAATCAATCCTTAATGGAAGTCTTGAACAAGGCTTAGATACTGGAAATTATACCAATTGGGAGGAGGTAGGCGCAAGACCATGTACCGAAAATGAAAAAGCAGATTTAGTATTAGGAAATATCATTTGCAAACATTTAAAGAGCAACGCCATTGCCTTAATTAAAAATAAGCAACTAGTTGGAAAAGGCTGTGGGCAAACATCTAGGATTGATGCGTTGAGACAAGCCATTGAAAAAGCGAAACAATTTAATTTCGATCTTAAGGGCGCAAGCCTTGCTTCTGATGCTTTTTTCCCTTTTGATGATTGTGTCAAAATTGCACAAGAAGCAGGCATCGAAGCATTTATTCAGCCAGGAGGTTCTGTAAGAGACAAAGATAGTGTGGCGTATTGCCAAGCAGGTGGATTAGCCATGGTAATGACTGGGCTTAGACATTTCAAACACTAAGCATTTAAAATGGCCAATCAAAATAAAGCCTACCTCGCTTTAACGGTTACCAGTATTGTTTGGGGCACCACTTGGGTCGCAAGCAAGATGGGTGTGATGCATATGCCCGCATTTGAAATGGCAAGTATTCGACAATTTTTAGGAGGTTCTTTGTACATTAGTTTCTTTTTAATCAAAGGAGAAAAACTTCCTAACGCGCAACAATTCCTTTGGTTATTAGGTATGTCCTTATTGATGTTTGTCTCTTCCAATGGGATTGCCACTTATGGTTTAAAATTTATCACAAGTGGACTCGCTGCGTTAATTGCAGCCTTGTATCCTTTATCAGTTGTGTTGATTGAAAGATATTATTTTAAAGCAATCAAAATAACACCCAAAACCATGATTGGTTTAAGTCTTGGACTATTAGGCATTGGCTTTATTTTTTACAAAGACAGTTTAACAATGCATGGAAGTCATTATATATTAGGGGTTGTCCTATCCTTCTTAGCTATGATTACTTGGAGTATTGGTTCTATTATTATTTCCAGGACTACAATCAAGATTAATCCATACAATTCAATTGGATGGCAGATGCTAATTAGCGCATTCATTATGGGTACCATCACCTTCATTAGTGGTGACTATATCCCTTTAAATCAAATACCTAAAATATCTTGGGGTGTCATAGTATACATGGTAATAGGAGGATCTGTATTTGCATTTATGTCCTTCATTTATAGTATGAAGCATTTAAAATCATCTATTGCATCCTTATATGCTTATATCAATCCAATTGTAGCAATATGGGTAGGTTCACTATTATTAAATGAGCATATGACATGGAATAATATAGTAGGATCTGTGATTACCTTGGTTGGTGTTTACTTAGTCAACAATAGCTTAAAGGATCAAAAGGATCCAGTTCATGCAATTTCAGATGCGGATGGCATGTAAGTAAAATGTAGCTTAGTCGTTGTAGGAGTTTTATTTTTTATTTTTTTCTTTCCAAAGTTGATTGAATGTCTTAGAAGGAAATTGCAATGGGGCTCTTTGCTTGGCCCAACCTTTAAATATTTTATTGATCACCCAGTTTTTAATGGTGGCATTGCCTTGGTTCATTAACAATCGATTCATAGAAGCTTGTTTCCAAATCTTCCAGGCAAATTCTTCAGAAAAATTACTTTCGCCAGCCACAACAGACTCCCTTCTGTTTTCTAGTAAAAGTTCATGTAAATTAATTTTAACCGGGCATACTGCAGTACAGTTACCACATAAACTCGATGCAAAACTCAAATGCTTATAATCGTGCATGCCTCTTAAATGAGGTGTAATCACACTTCCAATTGGTCCACTATAAGTTGTGTCGTAAGCGTGTCCTCCTATATTTTTATAAATAGGACAGGCATTTAAACAAGCACCGCAACGAATACAATAAAGCGCTTCCCTGCTTTTTGCATTGGCTAGTAAATTGGTCCTTCCGTTGTCTAATAAAATCACATACATCTCCTCAGGACCATCTGCTTCATCTGCTTGTTTTGGTCCACTAATAATGCTATTGTACACGGTAACTTGTTGACCGGTGCCATAAGTAGATAACAAAGGCCATAGCAATCCTAAATCAGTCACAGAAGGAATTACTTTTTCAATGCCTACAATTACAATATGTGTTTTAGGAAATGAAGCAGACAGTCTTGCATTCCCTTCGTTTTCAGTCAATGCAATACCACCAATGTCTGGTAAAATGAAGTTGGCACCTGTGACCCCAATTTCTGCTTGTACGTATTTTTCTCTCAAATTTTTTCTTGCCACCAAGGTCATTTCTTCTGGTGTCATATTGATATCCGTACCCAGTTTTTCTGCAAATAATTTAGCGACATCCTCCTTGCTTTTATGCATGGCAGGTGTCACAATATGATAAGGCGCTTCCCCGTCCAGTTGCTGAATGTATTCCCCTAAATCTGTTTCTACCGATTCAACACCAATGGATTCTAAGTATGCATTCAAATGGATTTCCTCTGTCACCATGCTCTTACTTTTCACCAAAGTCTTACATTCTTTTTTCTTACAAATAGACCCAATAAAATCAAGTGCTTGCTCGCTATCTTCTGCCCAAAAAACTTTTGCACCTCGCTTGGTAATCTGTTCCTCGAATTGGGTTAAATATAAATCCAAGTGTTCAATAGCCTCCCATTTAATATTTTTTGCTTGAGATCTTACTTTTTCTAAATCTACAAATTGCATCTTGCCCTTAGGTACCACAGCATTGTACTTGCCAATATTGAAATTAATTTTTTTTCTATGCTCCAGATCGAGGGCCTTCACGCTACTTTTTTGATCAAATGACTCTGAGTAAATACTTTCCATAAAAACTTATTTTTGCGCTAAATGTTTTGCAGAAGCTTCTAATGCTTCATAAAATTCATCGCCGTACTTTCTAATGATGGACTCTTTTAAAAACACATAAGCAGGCACTTTCAATTTAACACCAAGATTACAAGCCGCTTTGCACAAGTCCTCTCTAGGTTCATAGTTCATGTATTCAACAGATGGGTCAGACTTGCTTTGTTGAATTTTAATTGGAAATAAATGACAGCTTATTGGTTTTTTCCATGAAATTTTACCATCATTATAGGCTTGTTCAAAAGCACATTTAATAATATTTTTTTCATCCTTATAACCATAGGCACAAATACCACCATTAATGGTAGGCGTCACCCATCCAAACTCTCTGTCATATAAATATGGACCCACCGTTTCAACTTCTTTGATTCCCTGCTTGGTCATATAAGGTTTAACAGTTTCATAGAACTGCTTGACATATTCTTTTTCTTGATTGTCTAGGGGTGCACCTGCGTCACCATCCTCGCAACAGCCTCCTTTGCACTTTGTTAAATCACAAACAAATTGCTCCTCTATCACTTGGTCACTTACTAAAACCTGGTCTATTATAAACATACTAAAAGGGTTAAAACAAAGGTATTACTAAATGATTAAGATTTCCAATGAAAGGTCTGTACAAGCTGTTTTAAATCTTGGTTTAAAAAATCAATGACAGGAGCAAGTGAGTCCGCATTGGGCGTGGTATCAAAATAAAGTGCAGCCCTTAAAAAATGATGGCTAGAGTCTGTAATGAAGAATTGATAGGGGCTTGCAACATCTCCACCCAGGTGAAAAAATACCCCTTTAAGCCCTATTGGATTTTCAAAAGTGGAGTCTTCAATGAAACTAGCCTTATTGGAATGGTTATTGGCAAAATTATAAGCATCCCGAACCAAAACGTTCAACTTATCTTTTTGAATGGTATTATAACTTATGTATAAAGTTGCATTCAGGGTTGGAAATTGAAGGTTCATCCAACCTATATTTTGATGACCCACACCCATAGGTGAAACATTTTTATCGACTACTGCATAAGAAGGTATATCAAAAGCATAAGGCATTCCATGGATGGCACCAGTAATGTATGTTTTTTTTGGAAGCGCTATTGCTGGGTAACCAGTCTGTTTAGGTGTAAATTTTGAATTACAAGCAGTAAAGCCAATGGTCAAGGATACCCCTAGAATGAAAAAGAATTTAAACATTTTCCTGGCTAATAGTAGTGATAGGTGTAATGATGGATTGTACTTTATAAATTCGATTTTTCTGTATATCTAATGCTGTAAAGCTAAATTGCTTGTATTTAACTACTTGTTGTATAGTTGGAAATTCACCCGCAAGTTCTAATATCAATCCAGCAACAGTATCGCTTTCTCCTTTCACGGCATCAAAGAAATTAGTTGGGATATCAATAAAATTACAAAAATCTATAATGGCTGTCTTGCCTTCTATGATATAATGAAAATCATCTATTTTTTTGATCATCGATTCTTCTTCATCAAACTCATCTTTAATATCGCCAACAATTTCTTCTAAAATATCTTCCAAAGTAATGATCCCACTTGTTCCTCCAAATTCATCTACCACAATTGCAAAGTGAATGCGTTTAGATTGAAATTCTTTCAATAAATCTTCAATCATTTTTTGTTCATGTACAAACAACGCGGGACGAATAAGCTTTTGCCATTGATAGCTCGCTTCTTCTTGTAAATGTGGTATTAAATCCTTCGTATGTATGATACCAGCAATTGTATCTAGGTCTTCTGTATAGACAGGGAATCGACTATAATTATGCTCTTTAACACTTTCCAATAATTCGTTGTAGGTAATCGTGTCTTCCACACCATATACATCCAGCCTGGTTTTCATAATTTGACGAACAGTGATATTGCCGAATTTTACTATTCCTTTTAAAATTTTCTTTTCGCTGTCCAACTGATTTGGAGATGTTGTGAGTTCAATTGCTTGGTCAAGTTCCTCCATACTATAGGTATTTCCAGTGTCTTTCTGCGCTAACTTTTTCTCAATTACATTGGTGTATTTCACCATCAATCCACTCATTCTAGAAAAAATAAAATACACCACTTGAATGATGCCCCCAAAGTCATTTGCAAATCGAATATTATTTTGAGTTGCCATCACTTTTGGCATGATTTCGCCAAAAAATAAAAGCAATAAAGTAACCGCTACCACTTTAATCATAAACTCGATTCCAGGAACAGGAATTTGATCAAATAAAAACAGATCGTCAATGAGAATATTAGAAACTAGGATGATGCAAATATTAATAGCGCTATTTGCAATTAACATCGAAGTCAAAAGTTGTTTTGGGTTTTCTAATAAGTCTACAATTCTTTTAAGTGGCTTTTGATTTTTTGTTTTTAAAACTTGAATGTCCTTATAAGACAGAGAGAAAAATGCCACTTCTGAACCTGCAATAGCAAAAGATAAAAAAAGTAAGACAAAAAGAAGTAATAGCAACAATGCATCCTGTTGCATTTTTGAGACATCAAAATAAGTGGCTGCAAAAAATATAAACTTACTCGAGTGCGCTTCCATTATGGAAAGTTACTAAAAAATCATTAATGATTTTTGGAAATGCATATTTTGACAATTGCTTAGGCTTAACCCACAAAGCATTTTGAAGCATTTTAGGCATTTTTGTTAACTGTATACAAATAAAACGTGCTTGGATGGTTTGATGGGTTAAAATTTGCTTGAACAATTTGGGTTGTTTATCGGCACCAATAAACTTCCATTGTTTTTTAGGCACCCCAAACTGATGCAATAAAATGGTTTCTAAATAACTATCCGAAAACGACGGAATTCGATCCTGTTCCAAAATATAAAATTGAAACAACCCATTCCACACATCCCCTTCCCCTCTTTGTTGCAACATCCAAGTACCATTATAATTGAAACAGAAAAAATCGAAATGTCTTTTCTTTTTAGTGATGCGCTTTAACTTAACAGGTAATTGATTGACTTGATTGAGGTTAAACGCTACACATTTAGATGACAAGTTACAAGATATACAGTCAGGATTACTTGGTGTGCAAACTGTTGCTCCAAAATCCATGATTGCTTGATTGTATAAGCCGGGTTGGTCTTTCGCTAAGTGTTGATTTGCTAGTGAATTAAATATTGCAATGCCCTCATTCGTATCTGTAGGTGTTGAAATGCCATGAAATCTTGCAAGCACTCTAAATACATTTCCATCCACTACAGCAAAAGGCAAATTGAATGCAAAAGATGCAATGGCAGAAGCAGTATAAGGTCCAATTCCTTTTAATGCAAGCAGGCCCTCATAGGTATTTGGAAAAATACCTTTTAAATGATGGGTGATATGTCTAGCTGTATGTAACAAATTTCTGCACCGGTTATAATACCCCAAACCTTCCCATAATTTAAATACTTTTTCGTCTTTTGCTTTTGCTAGATCTTGTATCGTTGGATAGGCTTGAATGAACTTTTCGTAGTAGGCCCAGCCTTGGTCTACCCTTGTTTGTTGCAATATGACCTCGCTCAACCAAATTTTATAGGGGTCGGACTCCCCTTTCCAAGGCATAATTCTATGATTGGCGGTTTGATTCCAGATAAGCAGTTGTTGGGTGAAATAGATAGACATTCAACGCAAAATTGCCTAAAAATAGGGAGATCTCCCATTGTTTATGTAGAAAATAAGCATAGATCCAAGGCATTATTCTTTATATTTATTTTATTTTAATATATACGAGCTTAAAAATATGTCTGTAAATGTGTAAAAAAATTGGACATATCATTGTTAAAAGTTAAAATTTCATATATTTAGTGTACAAAAACCCCAAAACCAAACTCCATGAGAAAATCTGATCTCATCAATCAAATCTCTGAGAAAACGGGAATTCCTAAAGTTGATGTTTTAGTCACTTTAGAAACCATGTTCAAAGAAGTAAAAGAAAGTTTAGCAA
>Ga0214921_10003704_pt1 | contig 23118 bp, 23 predicted proteins | sample LL1505_MetaG_FD_177992 | JGI IMG/M metagenome (GOLD analysis project Ga0214921, IMG submission 177992) | Freshwater microbial communities from Lake Lanier, Atlanta, Georgia, United States - LL-1505 | ecosystem: Environmental > Aquatic > Freshwater > Lake | place: USA: Georgia | collected... | reverse complement strand
GGGTGTGGAAGCGTGGTAACACGTTAAGCTTACCGTTACTAATAGCTCAATTGGCTTGATTTATGCACTGAAAAAATTTTTCGATACAAATTACAATGCTAAACACTATATAATTTTTATTTTAATATTAATAAAATATAATTTTGAATGAAGATTGGTTTTATTCAGGGCAGATTATTAGATTCGGAAAAAAAAAATACAATACAATTTTTCCCCTCTAAAAACTGGAAAAAAGAAATTAAAATTGCAATAAAAAATAAGATAAATTTAATTGAGTGGACTATAAATCTTGAAAATATAAAAAAAAATCCAATTTATAATGAAAAACTCTTGCATCAGTTAATAGAGTTTAAGAAGAAGAATAATATTAAAATCAATTCAGTTACTTGTGATTTTTTTATGCAAAATCCGTTTTATAAATTAAGAAATAAAAAAGATAAGATTAAAAATTTAGAGATATTAAAAAAAGTAATAAATAATGGTCAAAAAATCGGAATACAATTATTTGTTCTTCCTTTAGTTGACAATTCAAGTATTAAAAATTTTCATCAAGAGAAAGAATTAAGATCAACTCTTAATGATAAAAAATTTTTAAAATTATTAAGAAAAAAAAGCCAGATATTATTTGAATCGGATTATTCACCGGAGAAAATTATAAAATTTATAAAAAAATTCAATTTAAAAAAATTTGGAATTAATTATGACACAGGAAATAGCGCTTGTTGCGATTATGATATTAATAAAGAAAAAATTTATTTTAAATATGTAAAAAATATTCATATAAAAGATAGATTGAAAAATGGACCAAGCGTTAGACTTGGGAATGGAAATTGGGATTATCTTACCTTTTTTAATATTTTAAAAAAAATTAAATATAATAATAATCTAATATTGCAGACAGTCAGAGTGAAAAACGGTAATCATATTGAAGAAATAAATTTTTCAAAAAAGTTTATTTTAAATTTATTATGAAAAAAAATATTTTAGTTTCTGGAGCATCTAGAAATTTAGGAAAATTTATAGCTGAAAAATTTGCAAAAGAAGGTCATAATGTTTTTGCAATTTCTAGATCAATTCCAAAGTCATTTAAAAATATACGTAATATCAAATGTGATCTCTTAAAAATTAAACAAGTAAACTTATCTTTAAAAAGTATTAAAATTAAATTCAAAAAAATAGACGTAATGATATTATGTGCTGGCGACAGTAAAAAATATTATGTTACAAATGAAAAAAATGTAGACTGGCAACGTTCTTTTAGCAATAACTTTTACGTGTGCACAAATTTAATTGAAAGTTATTTAAAAATTTTTAATTACAACAAAACAAAGATTATTATTTTTTCATCTATAGCCGCAAATAAAGTCACAAAAGCACCAATCACATACTCAGTGGCAAAAGCTGGTTTAAATTTTTACGCAAAGTATAAAGCTAAAGAACTTTCAAAATACAATATAAATTTAAATGTGATATCCCCAGGAAATATAATTATGAAGAATAATAATTGGGGAAAAAAATTAATTAGTAATAAAAAAAATGTATTAAATTACATAAGACAAAATGTACCTCTAAACACTTTTTGCAGTCCAGAAGAAATATTTAATTTGTGCAAATATTTATCGATAGAGAATAATTCTGCAATAACAGGCTCAAATTTTATAATTGATGGAGGAGAAACGCTGTGAGTAAAAAATATTGTTTAATAACTGGAGCGGCAGGATTTCTGGGCATGCACTATTGTCAATTATTACTGCAAAACGGTTATAATGTTATTGGCGTTGATATTAATATCAATCCTTTAAAAAAAATAAAAAATAAAAGTTTTGTAAGTTATTACTGCGATATCTCAAATGAACAAGAAGTGAATATAATGTTTTTAAATTTTAAAAAAAAAAAATATTTTATAAATTTATTAATTAATAATGCGGCCATAGATTCTGTTCCTATAAAAAAATCAAAAAAAATTAGTAGATTGTCTGATATCTATGATTGGGACAAAGAGTTGAACGTTGGCCTTAAAGGATCTTATTTGATGATAAAATATTTTGGTGAAGAAATGTCAAAAAAAAAAAATGGAAATATTATCAACATAGGATCTGATTTATCTGTGATAGCTCCAAATCAAGATATATATAAAAAAGCTTATAAAAATTTTATTAAACCAGTGACTTATTCTGTCATTAAGCATGGTATTTATGGAATGACTAAATATTTTTCTTCGCTATATGCAAAAGATAAAGTCAGAGTAAATATGCTATCACCAGGACCAGTATTTAGAAATCATAAAAAAAATTTTATAAACGAAATTAAAACCCAAATTCCTATGGGTAGAATGGCCAATAAAAGCGATCTAAATTCTTCATTATTATTTCTTGCTGATGAAAAAAATATATATCTAACTGGTCAAAATATTGTAGTTGACGGTGGTAGAACTGTAATTTAGTTTTTCATGTCAAAAGTTTCTTTAATTATACAAGCAAGAATTGGCTCAAAGCGATTACCAGGAAAAACCTTATTACCTTTAGCGGGCAAACCTTTAATTTACAGAATTGTAGAAAGAGTTAAGCGATGCAAGCAAATAGATAATTTAATTTTAGCAATACCAGATACAGAGGTCGATGCGAAAATTACAAAAATTAACTTCGGATGTAATCTGAAAATATTTAGAGGATCAGAAAATGATCTTGTTTCGAGATATTTTTTTGCTGCAAAAAAATATAATTCTAAGATAGTTGTTCGATTGCCTGGGGATAATTGCATGCCAGAACCTTCAGAGATTGATAGAATTATTTTGTTTTATAAAAAATTTAAAAATCCCTTTTTTGCTTCAAATTTATCAAATATTTTAAATAATCAATATCCAGACGGAATTGGAGCAGAAGTATTTGGTTTTAACTATCTTGATGATCTTATAAATATGAAATTAAGTAAAAAAAAAAAAGAGCATATTCATTTAAATTTTTTTGATTACAAACTAAATAGTCCGATTGATGAAAAATGGTGCAAAATTAGGACAATTAAATGTCCTGCACAATTTAGAAGACCTGATATTTGTTTAGATGTAAATACTATAGAAGATTATAAATTTATTAGTGATATTTATAAAGATCTTTATTACATTAACTCTGAATTTAAAATAACTGATATTATAAATTATCTAGATAAAAAAAAATGAAAAAAAACAAAAGCAGACTAGTTTTTTTTAACGAAAAATTTATTCCTGAAACTGAAGCAAAGGTATCTATATATGACTCAGCTTTAATGTTTGGAGATATGATCTTTGAAATGACAAGATCATTTAAAGGTAAACAATTTTTATTAGAGAAGCATATTGATAGACTATTACTAGGAATAAAAATTTTAAGAGTGCCATTTAAATATAACAAAAAACAAATTATTAAATTTTGTTATGAGACAATTGAAAAAAATAAATATGTGTTTGAAAAAGATGATGAACATAGATTAATGATTGATGTAAGCAGAGGCTTGCTTGGTATTTATAATGGAATAGAAGGATTGCACACAGGCTCAAATCTTATTATTGCAGATTTTCCACTTAGATGGACAGTTAGAAATATGGGAAAATTATTTGATGATGGAATTAATGCAGTCATTACTTCGCAAAGAGCAATACCCTCAATGTTCATGGATCCAAAAATAAAAAATAGAAGTAGATTATTTTATTTAACGGCAAATATTGAAGCTAGTCTTTTTAAAGGGGAAAACAACTGGGCTCTGTTATTAGATGTTAATGGTTTTATTTCAGAGGGAACTGGTGACAATTTTTTTATAGTTAAAGATAATAAAGTTTTTACTCCTAAGGGAAAAGATATTCTTAGGGGCATATCAAGAGATTATGTAATGAATAATTTGTGCAAGAAATTAAAAATTCAAATTTATGAAAAAAATTTCGAACCTTACGATGTATATGCTGCAGATGAAGCCTTTATGACTGGAACCCCATTTTGCATGTTACCAGTTACCTCGCTTAATGGATTAAAAATTGGGGACGGCACAAGAGGTAAAATTTTTAACAAACTTTTATCTAAATGGAGTGAAAATGTAGGTTTAGATATAGAGCTGCAAATAAAAAATTGGGATAAAAAAAACAAGAAAAGCATATCCGGTATTACACCGTATAAATTTTAAATTAAATGAACAAACCTTTTTTAATCGCTGAGATTGGTATTAATCATAATGGAGATATTAATATTGCAAAAAAATTGATAGACGAAGCTACTTTAGCAGGTTTCGATGCAGTAAAATTTCAAAAAAGAGATGTGAACTTAGTATATTCTAAAGAGATTTTAGATACTCCAAGAGAAAGTCCATGGGGAACAACTACTAGGGAACAAAAAAATGCACTTGAATTTAATTTTGATGATTACAAAAAAATTGATAATTATTGTAAATCAAAAAATATTGATTGGTTTGCTTCGGCTTGGGATTTAAATAGCTTAAAATTTTTAAATAAATTTAATTTAAAATATAATAAAATTGCCTCAGCAATGATTGTAGATAAGGTTTTTCTCAATGAAGTTGCAAAAGATAGAAAATATACTTTTATATCTACTGGAATGTCGACACTTAAAAATATTGAAGTAGCTGTAGATATTTTTAAGAAAAATAATTGTCCATTTGAATTAATGCATTCAGTATCAACTTATCCTATGGCAGTTGAGGATGCAAATTTGCTAACGATTAATTCCTTAAAAAAATATTTCAATTGCAAAGTTGGTTATAGTGGTCACGAAGATGGAGTTGCAGTTTCTCTAGCAGCAACTAGTCTTGGAATATCTTCTTTGGAAAGACATATAACTTTAAATAGATCAATGTACGGATCTGATCAAGCCGCATCTTTAGAACCTAGGGGTATGAGAGAGTTAGTTAGTAGCTTAACAATCATGATAAAGGCATTTGGACAAGAAAAACTTGGCTTTGTTACAGCAGAAGAAGAAAAAGTAGCAAAAAAACTTAGAGCACACATTAAACATTAGACTAAATAAATTGAAAAAAATAAACTCTTTAAAATTTTCGATTGAGAACTCTAACAACTGTAAGTTATCTTTACTAAATATAGAGCAAGATATTATCAAAACAATAAAACTGATTTACTTTAGTTTAAAAAAGGGGGGGAAAATAATTATTTGTGGAAACGGTGGATCAGCAGCAGATGCACAGCATTTAGTTGCAGAATTTATAGTAAGATTAAGACCTAAAGTTAATAGAAGGCCATTACCGGCTATAGTTCTTGCATCAGACTCATCAACTATAACTGCGTGCGGAAATGATTATAATTTTGCGGAAATTTTTTCTAGACCCTTTCTTGCATTAGCAAATAAAGCAGATGTTTTGATCGCAATTTCAACTTCAGGAAATTCTAAAAATATTTTAAATGTTTTAAAAGTTGCAAGAAAAATGAAAATTAGAACGATTGGGTTTTTAGGCTGCAAAGGTGGGTTGGCAAAAAAGATTTGTGATATAAAGTTAGTAGTAGATAGTAACGAAACAGCAAGAATTCAGGAGTCTCATATATTTTTAGGACATTATATTTTTGAACAGGTCGAAAATCTAATTATTAATCAATAGTATGCATTTATTTGCAAAAAAAATTATTAAATTTATTTGCATAAATAAAAATTTCTTTATTCCCAAAAATATAGACATTATTATTTTTGATGGGGAGGGAGATTCGGTAGATAGATTGTCAGAAATATGCAATAATTATAAAGTTTTTGTATTAGAAACAAGAGATTATAGAGTTAAAAAGATTTATTTTAATTTCAAAATAATTTTAAAATTTATTAAGTATTTCCTTTTATCAAAAAAATTATGGATTTCATATTTATCCTCAGTAATTGAGTGTTTGAATCCAAAGTTAATTGTTACGTGCGTCGATAATTCTTATCATTTTTCCAGAATTGCAAAAATGTTAGATAAAAAATATAATTTTTTAGCAATACAAAAAGCCGCCAGATATGAGTTTGAGGAGGACCCAGAAGGTATTAAAAAAATATATATTCCAAACTTTATTTGTTTTAGTCAGTTTGAAGTAGATTATTACCAATCAAAAAAGATTAATATAAATAATTTTTATATTGGTGGTTCTTTAAAAGCAGCATTATTTTAAGATTTTTTAAAAAAAAAAAAAAATAAGAGCAGTATACTAATTGAAAAATTTGATATTTGTTTAATATCAGAGCCATCTCCGGGTTGGAATAAAAAATTTCCTTATTTTGAAGAAAGTATAGCCAGAATTGCAGAATATACTATTAAATTTTCTAAAATTCATAAAAAAAAAATTGCATTCGCCGGAAAAAGAGTAGGAGTAGCGGCGCATGAAGAAATAAATTTTTATAAGAGATATCTTAAAGAAGATTTTAAAATTATTCCAAGAAACCTAAACAATTTTTCTAGTTACCAGCTCATGGAGAATAGCGAATTAACAATAGCAATGATGTCTACTATGTTGAGGGAAAATATCGGTAAAAAAAAAAAAATATTATCATGCAACTTCACAAATAACCCAATTTGGGATTTTCCTATTTCTGGAGTATGTTTTTTGAAAGATTGTGAATTTGATGAATTTGAGAAACGTGTCTTAGAAATTTTAAAAGCTACTACTGATGAATATTTTTCAAAGCTGAATAAAAGTCCAAATTATATTATGCATTATTCAAAAGTTCATTCAGCAGATAAGTTGATATCAAGTAGAATAAGTTCATTTTTAATCTAACAAGCAAATAAAACTTATGTTTTCTTAATAAGACATTAAAAACAATTTTTTCTCTTCTGTTGCTCACTTAATATAAATCTTATAAAAATTAAAAACATCAAAACAATTAAATTCTTAATTTATATATAAAATAATATTTATGATTGGCGACATTAAACTAAAATTAATTTTTAATTTGTTTGACTACCGTGAAAAAAAAAATTTTTTTTTGTTAACTTCTTTTATGTTTATAAATTCTTTACTAGAGATTTTTAGCTTAGGGTTAATTATTCCAATTATTGGATTAATGTTTCAGCAAAATATAGATCTTGAATTATTGAAATATTTATTAAACTTTTTTAATATATCAGAATTAAATATCTTCACATCCATAATCTATTTTTTTTTGATTTTTCAAATAATTAAAATTCTTTTTTCTATTTATTACTTATTTTATGAAACAAAATATATTCATTCTTTTAAAGAGAGGATTGCTTCTAGACTTATGCATAATTATTTTTCACAAAATTATATATTTTTCATTAAAAATAATAGTGCAAAATTATTGAGAAATATTACTTATGGGGTTGATATGTCCGTAGTATTTTTGTTTCAATTCTTAAAAGTTTTGCTTGATCTAATAATGCTTTCATTTATTTTTATATTTTTAAGTTTTTATAATTTTCAAATCACTTTTTTTTTAATTTCAGGTGTTTTGCTTTTTTTTTATATTTACTCTTTTAATTTCAAAAATAAACTTTCAGAATATGGCTATAAAAAACAAAAACATTTGAATAAAAAAATCCAATATTTTCAAGAAAGTATAGAGAATATTAAGATTATTAAATTGTTTATTAAAGAAAAATTTTTTTTTAATAAATTTAAATTTGAAAATTCTCAAATTTCAAAACTTTCAATAAGTTCAGAATTTTTTAGAAGCTTGCCAAAACCTTTGATAGAACTTTTTTTAATTTTTTGTATTTCCTTAATTTTGCTAAACTATGCTTACAGCGAAAATTATATTGCTCCTAAAATATTTGAAACATTGGCAGTTTATTTGGCCGCCGCATTAAGAGTTATGCCATCTACCAGCAGAATTTTAAGTGGATATTTAGCATTAAAAAATTCATATCCAGAGATTGAAAATATTTCTAAAGAAATTAAAAAAGAAATAAAAATTTCAGAAAAAAAATATAAAAAATTTGAATTTAAAAAATATATTGATATCCGAATAAAGAAATTCTTTTATACTAATGACAAGGATTTTTTTTTAAAAAATATTATTTTTAAGATTGCTAAGGGAGAAAAAGTAGGAATCGTAGGAAAAAGTGGTTCAGGTAAGAGTTCTATTATAGATTTAATACTAGGACTAATTAAAACAGATAATGGCTTTGTAAAAGTTGATGGAAGGCCAATTCATGAAAATATTAAATCTTGGCATAATTTAATCGGTTATGTGCCGCAAAGAATCACAATGATCGAAGACACAATTAGGAATAACATTTTATTTGGTAGAAATTCTAATGATTATAATGAAAAAAAATTATTAGAGTTGATTAGAAATTTCCGTTTATCTAAATTTGTAAATTCACTACCAAACGGCTTGGACAGTATTATCAGTGAAAAAGGACTTAATATATCCGGCGGGGAGATGCAAAGAATCGCAATTTGTAGAGCCATGTTGCATAATCCCGATATTTTGATTATGGATGAAGCTACAAGTTCATTAGACTCGGCAACTGAAGATCAAATACTTGATTATATTAATAAATTGTCAGATAAAACTGTAATTTTTATTTCACATAAAATGAACACATTAAAATATTGTGATAGTATATATAAATTGGATAATTATAAATTCCTTAAAATCTAATTTTAAAAAATTATGAATATTTTTAAGAATAAAGTAATTTTTATAACTGGAGGCACAGGCTCGTTTGGGCAGATGTGCTCAGAGATATTGTTAAAATATAAGCCAAAAAAAATAATTATTTTTTCTAGAGATGAACTTAAGCAATTTGAAATGAATAATAGATTTAAAAATAAAATTTTTAGATTTTTTCTTGGCGATATCAGAGATCTTGAAAGATTAAAAATTGCGATGATAGATGTTGATTTTGTCATTCATGCTGCGGCTTTGAAACAGGTTCCTGCCGCAGAATACAATCCTATGGAATGTATAAAAACGAACATTATAGGAGCCGAGAATGTAATTAAGTCAGCTCTAAGCAACAAAGTAAAACAAGTAATAGCATTGTCTACCGATAAAGCAGCTAACCCAATAAATTTATATGGAGCTACTAAATTATGTTCTGACAAATTATTTATTAATGCAAATTATTTTAATAGAAAAACAGGAACAATTTTTTCAGTAGTTCGATATGGAAATGTTGTAGGCTCGCGAGGATCCGTCCTTCCGTATTTTAAGACTTTAATAAAAAATGGCTCTAACTCCTTGCCCGTTACAGATGTTAGGATGACAAGATTTTGGATAACTTTAGATGCCGGAGTAAAATTTGTTCTTAAATCTTTTAATCTAATGTATGGTGGAGAAATTTTTATACCCAAGATGCCATCGGTGAAAATAATGGACATAGTAAAATCATTAGGAAAAAATATGAAATTTCATATTATTGGAATTAGACCTGGAGAAAAAATACACGAAACTTTGTGTCCATGCGAATCATCAAGAGAAACTATTGAATTTAAAGATTATTTTGTTATAAGACCTTCTTCAGACTTTTCAAAAAATAAATCATCTAATTATACTATTAGTAGATCTGGAAGAAAAGGTAAAATAGTAAAGGAAAATTTTGTCTACAGTTCTGATAATAATCAGTTTTTTTTAAAACCCAATGAAATAAAAAAAATTAATTAAATTATTTTTAATGTGCTTAGCCATAATCACTGCAAGATTGGGAAGTAAAAGATTAAAATTAAAAAATATTAAAAATTTTTTTGGGAAACCAGTTATTAGCTATCCAATTAAGGCATGTTTGAAAAGTAATATTTTCGATAAAGTTGTTGTTTCAACAGAAAGTAAATTAATATCCAGAATATCAAATAAATATAATGCAGAAGTTCCATTTTTAAGATCAAAGAAATTTGCTGACGACAAAACAGGCACCTCTAAATTAATGAGATATTTAATAAAAAAGATGAGGATACCCAAGAATGAAGTTATATGTTGCATATACCCGGTAACCCCTTTGTTAACTCCTAAACTCTTAGAAAAATCATTAAAAATTTTTACTAAATCAAAATGTAAATTTTTAATACCTATTCAAAAAGCAAACAAATTAGACAGAAAGAAATTTCAATTAGACAATAAAAATGTAATCGTTAATAACAACAGTACAAAAAAATATTACAAAGATTCAGGACAGTTTTATTTTGGTACAGCTGATAGTTTTTTAAAAAATAAATCTATAATATTTAGTGGTTTATCTAAAGGATTGATAATTTCTAAAAATACCGCAGTTGATGTAAATACTATAGAAGATTGGAAGAAATTAAAAAAAAATTATCAAAAATTAAATAATAAAAAATATGCTTAGATATAGTCGGCAAACAATCAGTAAAAAGGATATAGAAGGAGTGACAAGTGTACTTCGGTCAGATTTTCTTACACAAGGACCAAAAGTACCTGAGTTTGAAAAAAAAATTATAAAATATACTTCAGCAAGATATTGTGCCGCTGTTAACAGTGCTTCTTCCGCATTGTATATTGCTTGCAAAGCTTTAAAATTAAAAAATAATGATATTATTTGGACTGTCACAAATTCATTTGTTGCTTCAGCAAATTGTATTTTACTTAGTGGACATAAAATTGATTTCGTAGATATTGATAATGAAACATGGAATATTTCTTTAGATAAACTTGAAAAGAAATTAGTCAAAACAAAAAGAAATAAAAAATTACCAAAAGCAGTTATTATTGTTCATTTAGCTGGTTTGCCGGTAGATCCTAAAAAAATTAAATTGTTGTCAAAAAAGTATAAATTCAAAATTATAGAAGATGCATCGCATTCAATTGGTTCGGAATATTACGGGGAAAAAGTAGGCAGTTGTAAGTGGTCAGATATGTGTGTTTTTAGTTTTCATCCTGTTAAAATAATTACGACCGGCGAAGGTGGTTGTGTAATGACAAATAATAAAATTTATTACGAACGAATGAAGCTAATTAGAAATAATGGAATAACTAATGAGACTAAAAATTTTAAGAATAAAAAAATTGGGCCATGGTATTACGAACAGCAGGATATAGGATTTAATTTTAGAATGAATGATATGCAGGCTGCCTTAGGCATAAGCCAATTAAAAAGGATAAATCTTTTTGTAAGATTAAGAAATAAAATAGCAGATATATACAAAAAGGAATTAAAAGAATTGCCATTAAACTTTCAAAGAATAGATAAATATTATTTAAGCTCTTATCATTTATTTATAATAAAAATCAAAAATAAAATAATTTATAAAAGTTTTTTCGAATATTTAAGAAAAAATAAAATTTTTACAAACCTACATTATTTGCCGATTCATTTGCATCCATTTTACCAAAATCTTGGATATAAAAAAAATGATTTTCCTAATTCTGAAAATTATAGTTCTCGAGCCTTATCCATTCCAATTTATCCAAATTTAAAATACAAAGATCAATTCAAGGTTATCAATTTAATAAAAAATTTTTTTAAAAAAAATAACTAATGAAAAAAAATATATTAGTTGTAGCAGCCCATCCCGATGATGAAATTTTAGGATGTGGCGGAACTTTAATAAAATTAAAAAACAGAGGTTATAAAATTCAATGCATTTTTTTAGCTGATGGAGAAACTTCTAGAAGTTTTAAAAAAAAAATTATTTTTACTAAAGAAATAAATTTGAGAGAAAAGCAAGCAATTAAAATTTCTAGAATGCTAAAATTTAACTATCCAAAATTTTTTAGATTTCCAGATAATAAAATTGATGAAATACCTCTAATTAATTTGGTAAAAGTTATTGAAAATGAAATAAAGCATTTTAAACCCTCAATAATTTTTACTCACTCGTCTTGTGATTTAAATATTGACCACAGTAGAACTTGTAAGGCTGTTTTGACGGCCACAAGACCCTTTTCAAAAAGCTTTGTAAAAAAAATATACAGTTTTGAGATAGCATCTAATTCTGAAATGTATTTTAAAAATAATAAAAAAATATTTATACCTAATTTATTTTCTGATATTGATAAGCAAATCAGAAAAAAAATAAAATTAATCAAAATATATTCAAAAGAAATAAGAAAATTTCCTCATCCAAGATCTGCCGAAGGAGTTAAAGTTTTAGCAAGATATCGAGCATCACAGTCTGGATTAAAGTACGCCGAGGCATTTGAGATACTTAGAGATTTTGTTTAAAATGAAAGTTGGATTTAGAGTTGATAGTTCAGATAAAATTGGTTTAGGTCATATTAATAGAACCCTCGCTTTAGCTAAAGAGTTTAGAATATTAAATATTGAAGTTTTCTTTTTAAATAGCAATCATCAAAATAATTTTGATAGTTTAATTGCAAATAATGGTTTTAAAAATATCAGATTAAAAAAAAAAGTAACCGAAAAAATAAATTTCAATAAAAAGTTTATTAAAGAAGATGCTTTTCAAACAGTCGAAGTAGTTAAAAAAAAAAAAATAGATTTAATTATTATAGACCATTATTTTATTAATTCATATTGGGAAAAGGTAGTTGGTTCAGTTTGTAAAATTGTTTTAATTAGTGATTACTTAAATAGAAAAACTTATGCCGATATTGTTGTTTCTTATCATTTAGGTTTAAAGAAAAATTTTAAAAAATTCTTACTTAAAAAAAACTGCAAGTTATTAACTGATTCTCAATATACTATAATAAAGAAAAATAATTTTCATAAAAATAATAGAACTAAAAAAAAAAATATATTAATCACAATGGGGAGTGTAGACAGCAATTTTTATACGGAAAAATTAGTAAAAATTTTCAGTAGACCGGTCTTCAAAAATTTTTTTTTTACAGTCTTAACTAATGAAAAAAGAATTTTAGGTTTAAAAAAAACGTGCAAAAATAATAAAAATTTTAAATTTAATATAATAAATAAAAAAAGTCTTTATTCTCTAGCTTGTAAAAATAGTGTTGTAATCTCAAATATGGGTACCAGCATGTACGAATTTTCTTATATAGGTTCTAAAATAATTTTAGTGCCACAATCTTATATACATAAAAAAATTTTAGAAAATATTAAACCTTTTAATCTTTTTAATTTTGAGAGAAAAATTACTAATTTTAATAATCCTAAAAAAATTTTGAATATTATAAGAACAGACCTAGATAGAGTAAAAACTAGAAAAATTTTGTTTGACGGGTTCGGAACCAAAAGATTAGCCAAATATATTACTAAGAATTATGATTCAGCTAAATTAACAAATTATTCAAATAAAGATCTTTATTTTTTATTTAATTTAGTAAATCAGACTGATGTAAGAAGATCATCATTTAATTCTAAAGAAATAACTTTTAAAAGTCATCAGAAGTGGATTAAAAATTTTATGAATAAAAAAAGTAATAAAATTTTAATTTTTAAATCTAAAAATTTAAAAATAGGTCAAGTAAGATTAGAAAAGAAAAATAATTTTTATATACTTGACTATTCTATATCCAATGAATTTAGAGGCATGAATTATGGTAGCAAGATGTTAAAATTATTAATTAAAAATTACAAAATAAATAATATTAGCGCTTCAGTAAAAAGTAATAATATAAGTTCGATTATTACTTTGAAAAAAGCTGGCTTTATAAAAATTCAACCAAAAAAAAATCAAAATAGATATAATTTTTTATTTAAAAGAAATTAAAGTTATATCTTTAAAATTATTAAAAATTACAAATTGAAAAGTAATCTGAAATAGTTAACTTCAATAATCGCAATGATATTAATTTAATAATAAATTTAGAACAGTAAAATAAAAATTATAGAAATAAATCTAATTTAATAGTCATTTGGTGTATATTTGTTCATTCAGTGTTAATTTATTTTTAGATATAATAAACAATTATTTTAATAACAATGTGAAAAAGTTTTGGGATTATTAATTCTAAATTAAAGATAATATCATATAAACAATTTAAGGAATTTCTTTTAAATAAAAAAAAGAATAATAAATATGAATGTATAAGAATCTTTTTGATATAAAATCTTTATATTCGTACAAAAAAAACAATTTAAAAAATATGAAATATATTCATATTTTGTCAAGACCATCTAAAGCCCAAATTAGAATTTTAAATGTTTTTTGTAATAAAAAAAAAAAAGAAATAATAAATTTTATTATCTCAGAAAATGGTTTTAAATTTGATTATAATTTTTGGGATAATATAATTTTGTCATGGTTAATTAAAAATTTCGACTATATAAAAACTTATTATCACTTTCTAGAAGAGAGCTTACCTAAAAAAAAGGTATTTAAAATTTATAAGATTAACTATAATGATTTTTCAGATGAAGAACACAAGTGTCACTCAAACCCTGAAAAATTTACACTTTGGTTAACCGGTGAGTATATAAAATTTAAAAAATTTGAATATCAAGAATTTGATTATCAAGATTCAAAAAAGCAAAAAAAATTTAATATTTTTTATAAAAAAATCCAAAATAAAAAAAATTATAAATTTAGGCTATATTCGTTAATAAATTTTTTTATTAATAAAATTTTTAAACCAAAACTAATTATTGACGATATCGGACTTCCAATTAAAAAAATAATATTTTTAAATTTGAAATTTATGCAATTACCATCTTTATGGATGAAATTAGGATATAATAAAAATATTTATGATAATTTTTTAAGAAAAAAATTTTTATCAAGTTTAAAATATGAGAATGAATTCGAATTTTTTTTAAATCAAATTATTGTTAAAATTTTTCCGAAAGCATATCTGGAAGATTTTGCAAATATTATATCAGTTTATTTAGATCATTATCATATACCGAAAGTATACCTTACTCAAAATGTTTGGACCCCTATAGAAAAAAGAATTTTTATTAATTTATTAAAAGCTAAAGGTTCAAAAATCGTTATTTCTCAACATGGAGGTAATTATGGCACAGGACTATATTCGCATGGAGAGCATATAGAAAGAATTTTAGCCGATAATTTGCTTACTTGGGGATGGAAAAAAAATGTTAAAGATATAAAATTTATTTCGTTAAAGTTTTCTAATTATAAAAAAGAAATTAAAAATAATGAAGAGAGTAAAAAAATTTTATTTTGTAGCAATTTAAGTACTTTTTTTTTAAACAAGCCATATATACTTCCCAGATCAAGCGTCGATAGTTTAGAAACAGTGGACTTAATTAATAATTTATCAAAATTTCTCAAAACAAAAGATTATCAAATTGTACTAAGGTATTTATTAAATTCGCAAAATTCAGGTAATTTTATAGATAAAAAACTTTATGATAAAAAAATAATTTTTGATAATTTTAATCTTAGTTTAAAAAATGAATTATATAAATATAAATTAGTAATACATGAAAATTTATCTACCACTACTTATCTGGAGACATTAGCCTTAGACTTTCCTAGCATAATTTTCATGAGTCAAAAAAATAAAATTTTTCTTAGAGATTCATTTAATATTTATTTAGATGATTTAGTTAAAGCAAAGATAGTTCATACTAATTTAAAGAGTTTAGAAGAATTTTTAAACTTAAACCTTTCATCAATTGAAGCGTGGTGGTATTCTGAATCAGTGAGAAATATTCTTAAAACTTTTAAAAAAAATTATATTCGTACAGATAAAAATGTTATTCCTTTTTTAGTTAAATTTTTAAAAAAATACAATTAATATACAGTGAAAAGTTTTAATATTTTAGATTGCACTTTAAGAGATGGAGGCTACTATAATAATTGGACATTCTCTAATTCATTTATTCAAGAATATATTAATAAAATTTCTAAAACAAACATAAGTTATGTTGAACTTGGTTTTAGATTTAAAGAAAATAAAAGTTTTAAAGGAAATACGGCCTATACAAGTGATAAATTGCTTTCATCATTAAATATTCCAAAAAATTTAAATATAGGAATTATGATTAATGCGAGTGATTTGTGCGATAACGGATCAGTATTAAATAATTTAAAAAATATTTTAGGTAAAAAAAATAGATTAATCAAATTTATAAGACTTGCATGTCATTTTGAAGAGGCATTTAAATTAGGAGCCTGTTTAAAATGGCTTCATAATCAAAATTATGAAGTTTTTCTAAATATTATGCAAATATCAGAGGCAAATGAAAAATATATAAAAAATGTTTGCAATTTTCTAAAAAATTATAATTTAAAGGCCCTGTATCTTGCTGATAGTTTGGGATCATTAAATAATTCTGATATAGCTCAAATTATAAAAAAATTTAATAAGTATTGGACCCAACCTTTGGGATTGCATGCTCACAACAACCTTGGATTAGCGTTTTCCAATTCTATTGCTGCGGTCAAGCATGGAGTAAAATGGATTGATAGCACAATTTTAGGAATGGGAAGGGGGCCAGGAAATTTATTAACTGAAAAAATTTTAAAATTCAAATCAGAAAAAAATATTAAATATATAAATCAATTAAATTCTCTTTTTTTTAATTCATTGCTAAAAAAATATAATTGGGGGCCAAATAAATACTATAAATACGCAGCGATTAATAAGATACATCCTACTTTTGTTCAAGAAATTCTCTCAGATAAAAGATACACCACAAAAGATTATATGAGAATACTAGAGAGTTTAAAAGATAAAGAATCAAAAAAATATAATCCAAATAAATTATTTACACCAAATAATATTTTTTTCGGAAAAGCCTCGGGATCTTTTTTGCCAATAAACTTTTTTATAGGAAAGAAAATTTTAATTTTAGGACCTGGTAACTCAGTTGAAAAAATAAAAAACAAACTAGAAACATATATTGAAAAAGAAAAATTATTTGTAGTTGCATTAAATACAACAAGTAACATTGACGAGAAGTATATTAACTTAAGAGTTGCATGTCATCCTTTAAGATTAAATTCTGATAGCATTTTTTACAAAAATTCAAAAATACCGTTAGCAATTCCCTTTTCTATGTTGCCATCAAAGTTAAAAGATTTTATCCCAATAGAGAATAAAATTATTTTTGACTATGGTTTAAAATTATCAAAGAATAATAAAATTAAGATCAGATCTAGTTATTGTGAAATACCAACTCCATTGGCAGTAATTTACTCTTTATGTATTTTTATATCTGGTAAAGCAAAGTCTATATTTTTAGCGGGTATTGATGGTCACACTTTAGGTGACCCACATAATGATGAAACATTTTTTTATTTAAAAAAAATAAAATTTTTTATTAAAAATATTTCATTAGTTTCTTTAACAAAATCAAATTTGCCAATTGCATATAGAAATTTATGAAAAAAAAAATATTGATTGTTATTCCAGCAAGATTTCATTCGACAAGATTTAATGGAAAGCCTTTGTATAAAATTTTAGGCAAAGAAATGATTTTAAGAGTTGCTGAGGCCTGTTCCAATGTAATTAAGAAGGATAATGTAATTATAGCAACAGATAATAAAAAAATTTTTAACTTAGTTAAAAAAAAAAATTTTAAATGCATAATGACATCTAAAAATAATACTACAGGCACCGATAGAGTTGCAGAGGTCGCAAAAAAAATTAAAGCAAGCATATATATTAATGTCCAAGGTGATGAGCCATTAGTTAAACCCACTGATATAAAATCAATAATTAATGAAAAAATTAAATATCCAAATAAAATAATTTGCGGCTATTCTAGAATAAAAAATATTCATGAATTTAATAATTTAAATGTTCCAAAAGTTGTATTTGATAAAAATAATGAATTAATTTATATTTCTAGAGCTCCAATTCCCTCATCTAAAAAATTAATAAACACTCATCATCGTTTTAAACAAGTTTGTATTTATGCTTTTAATAAAAAAGAATTAATGAAATTTAAAGAAGAAGGGAAAAAAAGTATAATTGAAAAAACTGAAGATATTGAAATTTTGAGATTCTTAACTTTAGGACTTAAGGTAAAAATGAAAATTATAAGATCAAATACTTATGCAGTTGATGTTAAAAAAGATATTCCAATAATTGAAAGTTTTCTAAGATAATGAAAAAATTTTTTTTTTTAGACACAAATTTGAAGAATAAATCTAGCACCGTTGAAGAAAGAATTCAGTTTTATTCCTTCAAAGGAAAAAATCTACCATTACCAACAGAAATAGAAATTAGTGAATCTGGTATTTGCAATAGAAAGTGCTCATTTTGTCCTCGAAGCGATCCAACTTTTGATGAAAAAAAAGAGTTTATTAAAGATAGCCTTCATGAAAAAATGTGCAAAGAACTTAAAGATTTAAATTATTCTGGAACGGTACGGTATAGTGGATTTGTTGAGCCCCTTCTAGATAAAAACATTTATAAATTAATTAATATGACAAGAGTATATTTGTCTGAATCTAATATAGAATTAGTTACAAACGGGGATGTCTTAAGTAAAAAAAGATTAGAAAAACTTTTTGATAGTGGCTTAAATAGAATTCTAATTAGCGCTTATGATGGAAAAGATCAGGCTAAAAGTTTTGAGAAATTGTGCGAAAGTTTAAAACTATCGGAAAAACAATTTATAGTTAGACATAGGTATTATAGTAAGGAAGAAAATTTTGGTATTACATTAAGCAATCGTGCAGGAATGATGGAGAACGCGGAATATAAAATTAAATCTTTATCAGAATCTTTAAAACAACCTTGTTTTATCCCCTCTTATACATTTTTTTTAGATTACCAAGGTGATGTTCTTATGTGCCCACATGATTGGGGAAAAAAAATTATTTTAGGCAATTTAAATAAAGAAAAATTAATAGACATTTGGTTTTCTAATAAATCAATACATTTAAGAAAGAGTCTAAATAATTCTAATAGAAATTTTGCACCATGCAATGTCTGCGATGTTGATGGCACATTTATGGGTAAAAAAAATTCTGAATATTTTAATTAAATAATAATGCAAAAAAAAGTTTTAATCTTAGGGGGAAGTTCGGATATTGGGATTTCAGTTATAAAAAAATTTATCAAAAGTAATTATTTCGTTACGGCTCATTTTAACTCTAATTTAAAAGTCTTACTTGATCTAAAGAATGAAAATAAAAATTTAAATACAATAAAAAAAGATTTTTCAAAACTGACTTCTTTGAATATTAATTTATTTATAAAAAAAGAAAAATTAGACCAATTTGATGTAGTTATTAATTTAATTGGTTTTTTAGACAATTGTAGTCTTTTTAAGACTGATTTAGATAAAACTATTTCTTCACTTAAAATAAATGCATTAATTCCAAATATAATAATAAAACAAAATGTTAAACAAATGAGTAAAAAAAAATATGGAAGAATTTTAAATTGTAGTTCGATTGGTGTAAAATTTGGTGGTGGAAGATTCTCATACAATTATAGTCTCTCCAAACATTTACTTGAGTTTATTCCAATTGAGATTCGGGAGCTTGCTAAAAATAATATTTTAATAAATAATCTTAGAGTTGGAGTAGTGCAAACAAAAATCCATAAAAAAATTAAAAATAAAAATTTAAAAGATAGAGTTAAGTTAATACCTATTAAGAGAATAGCTACTGTAGATGAAATATCAGAATTTGTTTATAATTTATCTTCCGAGAAAAATACATATATAACCGGACAAACAATTGCTATTGCTGGAGGGGAATAAAATAAAATGAATATTAAAGATGAATATAAAAATTTTGTTGAAAATTATAAGCCTTTTCCATGGGAGATAGATAAAGATGAGATTAGAGATTTATATGCCAACCAAAACACATTTGAGATTAATTATAAGAGGTTTTTTTATGTATTTAAAAAGTTAAACGAAATTAAAAATATTATAAAAAACCCGAGCATTTTAGATGTCGGTTCTTACCCAGGAAATATGATAAAAATGTGTGAATATATCTTTAATAAATATTCTAATTTTGTCTCTATTGGTCTTGATTTAGATCAAACATTTATTTCTGAGGTAAAAAAATTAAATGTTGATTGTATAAATACAGAAATAGATCCTGAGTTTCCTCATGCGAAAGAAGTGAAAGAGTGGAATCTTAAAAACTTCGATATATGCTTACTATTAGATACGGTAGAGCATCTTGTAAATCCAGTCTATTGCTTTGATAATGCTAATAAATCATTAAAGATTGGGGGTTATTTAATTCTTACAACTGATAATATTACAAATTTTTCATATATCTTAAAAATGCTTCTTAGAGGTGAAAGTCCTAACATAAAATTTATTTTGTCTTCTATTTTTTATATTGGGAATCACAGACCTCATCATAGAGAATTTAGCAAAGATGAATTATTTTTTTTGTTAGAATATTCTGGTTTTAAAATTCTTAATCATGAATATTTTAATAGAGAACAGGGAAATTATTTTGTCGTAAAAAAAAAACTTATTAAAAAAAATAAAAGTTTTAATTTAAAAGTATCAGTAAAAAATCTATTTAATTATATTTTTAATTTAGTACCCCATTTTCGTAATCATCAAATTTTAGTTGCTCAAAAAGTGAAAAATATTGAAGAAAATGAAAGATTTCAACCAACAGCCTCAAAAAAACAATGGTTAGAATACAGATTAAATTCTTTAGGATATTAAAACAGGCATTTTAAAATTTTTATAGTAAAAATGAAACTGCACAAGAGTACAATTAAATGGCTTAAAACTAATAAACTTTATAATAAGTGGGTTAGTAAAAAAGAAATTAGAAATTTTTTTTCTGAAAATATATGCTACGAAGGATTATCCTTGTGGTGGATATCAAGAATAGTTGCTAAAGACAATGTAATCGAGAATGACTGGTATATTAGAATTAACAAAATTTTATATGGTGAAAAAAGCAACCATAAATATAACTGGGTAATATTTTTTTTAAAATTATGTAAAAATTTTTCAAAAAATTTAATAAATTTATCTTTTTTTAAAATTATTTTTTTTTATAATTCAAAATTTGAATTTAAAAATTTTAATTATAACAATTGCTTTCACTCCATCGATTATAATTTGCAAGAATTTAATCGAAATGAGTATATTGATAGACTTTATGGAAAATCTACCTTTACTAACACAAAAGAAAATTTTTATTTAATTACTGCTACTAATAAAATTTTAAGTTTTTTAAAAAAAAAAATAAGAATTAATTTTTATGTTTCTAATTCATATTTAAACTACTTTGATTTATTAAAAATTTATTTTGTAAGTTTATTCAAATTAATAAAAGTCATAAATTTTTGTAATCAAAATCCTCAATTATTTTTTATTAACAAAAAGGATTGTGGATCAGTATTAAAACCTATGATTTTTGATTCATTTTGCGGTTATATACAGGATTCTTTAATACAAGGTATCTCAATTGGTAATTTTCTAAAAAAAAAAAACATTAAAAATTTTATATGTTACGGTGAATTTAACCAGGGTTATAGAGCTGTATATTATTTTGTAAAAAATAAAAACCCCTCCATCAAAGTTATCTCTGTCCATCATGGATATGCAAATGAAAATTTACTATTTTTTAATCATCATAAAGAAGAATTTAATCTTAAAAATAAAGAAGGTAAAAATTGCTCGCCAATGCCAGATAAATATTTAGTGCAGGGCTCGCAATATGCAAATATTTTGAAAAAATATTATCCCAAAAAAATCGTAATTATTGGATGCTTAAAGTATGATCTTTTAGATTTTAAAAAAACAAAAAATAGAATAAAAAAAAATAAAATTTGTAATATTGTTATTGCACCATCTATTGGAGATGAAAAAGATATACTTGAGTATCTAAAATACTTTTCTTCAAAAGAAAAAAATAATTTAAAAAAATTTAAATTTTACCTTAGTCCACATCCAGTTATTAAAGATAAAACTATTAAATTTTATAAAGATAATTTGCCGGATTTAAATTTGAATACCTCACATAATAATACTTTTCAGAAAATTAAAAAATGTGATTTATTAATTTGCGGATTTTCAACTGTAGCGTATGAAGCTGCAATTATTGGAAAGCCATCAATTAGATTAGTTAATCCTTCGTCGCCTATACTATTTCATATTAAAGACAAAATAAAAAAAATATTTAATTTTGAAAGCTTTATTAATGAAATAAAAAAAAATAATCATAAATTGATAAATAGAGATAATATAATAAAATATTTTTATTTTAAACTTGACGGAAACACGCATAAAAGATTTTGGAACAGTATAAATTAAAATGAATTATCTAATATTGCCAAAGTTTTTGAAGCCTAGGTTTTTTTCATCCAAGATAAGAATTGGTCGAGAATATGATGGTGGTTATGTAGTATCAAAAAATGCTATAAAAAAATCAAACATATTATTAAGTCTTGGATTGTATGACGACTGGTCATTTGAAGAAAACTTCTTAAAAATTAATAAAAAAGCTAAAGTATATATATTTGATGGAAGTATAAATTTATTTTTTTGGTTAAAGTATTTACTTAAAAATTTATTTTATTTTTTAAAAAAAGAAATTAGTTTTCATCAGCTATTTAAAAATTATTATCAATTTATTTTATTTCCATTTTTTTTTATAAGGAGAAACATAAAGTTTATTCAGAAAAATATTGTTGGTTCTTATATAAATTTAAACAACAAAGAAGTTTCAATTTTAGATCTTAAACATATACATAAAAATAAAAATCTTTTTATCAAAATCGATATTGAAGGTAACGAGTATGAAATCCTGGATGACATAATAAAGATTAAGGATAGCATCGAATGTTTAGTTATTGAGTTTCATGATCTTAAAAAAAATTTAAAAAAAATTAGAAAATTTATTAATAAATTAGATTTAAGGTTGATTCATTTGCATGTAAATAATTATGGAAAAATTAGTAAAACTGGTTTTCCATCAGTAGTCGAGTTAACTTTTGCAAAAAAAATTTATTGTAAAAAAAAAATTACAATAAATTTTCCTATCAAAAATTTAGATTTTCCAAATAATCCATTTTCTTTAGATAAAAAAATAAAATTTAAAAACTAATAAAATAAATGAACAATTTAGTTATAGTATTAGAAAATTTTGAATATGGAGGAGTTTCTACGCATATAGAAATTTTGTTAAATAATAAAAATTTTTTTAAAAAAAAAATAAAAATTTATACCAACCAAGACAATAGAGCGTTAAAAAAATTAAAAAATAAAATAAAAAATCCGAATGTTACTTTTGTTAAATTTAAAAATTTTAATTGTTTATTTTTTAAGAATAAAATTTTAAAATTTTTTTATCATATTTTAAGACCATTTTTTTTTTTTATTTTAATTATTTTTTTTTTT
>Ga0214921_10003703_pt1 | contig 23120 bp, 27 predicted proteins | sample LL1505_MetaG_FD_177992 | JGI IMG/M metagenome (GOLD analysis project Ga0214921, IMG submission 177992) | Freshwater microbial communities from Lake Lanier, Atlanta, Georgia, United States - LL-1505 | ecosystem: Environmental > Aquatic > Freshwater > Lake | place: USA: Georgia | collected... | reverse complement strand
CGGCTCGTGCCTCACCGCCCTTGACAGATTTTGAGCAATATTCTAAAAAGCATTTAGGAGTTGATTCCAAAAAAATGTATATTTGAATAACAGAAAAGAAACAGACAGAGTTTAGTTTACACTCCCACAAAGAATGAAATGTTCTGATTTAAATAAACCTTGATTAAGAGATTAATATACTCAACTATTCTTTGATTTTTCCTAGACGGTTTTAAAATTTCAAAAACGAATTCCCTTTTTATTAAATTGCTATTTTTAAAATTTAGGTCAAATTCTTTCCACCCTCCCCACCTCATTAAACCAAATGCCATTTCCTTCTAGTTTTTCTAAAATTGGCAAATAAATACTTTCTTTGGTAGGGGTTTGAACGCCTTTTTCAGTAATTGTGCCATTTATAAACAGCTCTATTGCAATAGCTAATGGCAAACCTACTGTTTTTCCCATGGCGGTATCGCTTTCATTTCCAGTTATTTCTAAAGAAGAACTAATTGCATGTTTTTTATTTTCCAATACATATTCAATTTCGTGCACCATTACCACTTGGTCAAAATCACCAGTTTGTAACTTCCATTTTTCTTCTAACAAAGCTTGCAAAACTTCAGCAGGGGTGGTGCTTTGGCTTTCAATTTTTATAGTTTCAAAAATACCTATTTCTTCAAGCATTTTAAACACAATACTTTCTTTGTTGATTTTTAAATACTTGCACAAGTCTGTTTCTATGGTTTCAATGCTTGAATGGGGGACAAAAGTGAGTAAAAATGCTCTCCATGTGGTAGCTTCAATATTGATTTTGGTAACACCATCGGTTAGTCCTAAATCAATTAAACATGCCCATGCTTGGCAGAAGTTTTCGCCTCTCAAAGTGCCTCTCACAAAGTTTTGTACTTCATTTTCAAGATGGTAAGTAGAAATGTAAGAGATGGAATCACGGTTGGGGTAGCCTTCAAATTTTTGTCCACTTGGCAAAGTAAAAGCACTTGTATTTTTGAATAATTGATGATAAGGAACCAATTTTAACTGTTTGTTTTGTAAAAATTGTGCTGTGCCTTGCCCTGCCAAAATTACATTTCTAGGGTTCCAACTAAATTTATAATGCCATAAATTGGTGTCTGAAATAGGGGCAACTAAACCTCCACAAAATGAACGGAATGATTCTATTTTGGCTCCTTTATTTTTTAATTTTTGTATCAATGCCAATGCCGACATGTGGTCTATGCCTGGGTCTAGCCCACATTCCATCAAAATAAATAAATTATTTTTAAGTGCTTCAGCGTGCAATTCTTTTATTTCTGGTGAAACATAAGAGGCTGTAAATAAATGCTTTTTCTGATTTATGCAGGCTTTAGCAACATAAATATGCAAAAAAGCGGGCACCATAGAAACTACAATATCAGCTTTTGAAATTTCACTTTGTAATTCTTTTTCATTGCTTACTTCTATTGCAATGGCTTCTGCATGTGTAAATTGACTTATTTTGGCTTTGGCTATCTCCACTTGTGGGTCGGCAACTATTAATTTCCAATTGAGCTCTTGTGTTAAATTACCTAAATAGCTGATTAGGGTGGTGGTAGATTTTCCGGCACCAATTACAAGTATGGTTTTTAAATTGAATAGTTGCATTACTAATTTTTTTTTGTAAAATAAGAATTGTTTTTGTTAATTCTACTTTAACACATATTTTATTTTACTGAAAACGTAGTTTTCAATTTGAGAAATTTTATTAAAAATTTTAGTTTTCACGAAGTGAAAACCTAATTTTCTGCCACGAATTCACGAATTTAATTTTAATTCGTGAATTCGTGGCAGATTTTTTTTATCGAATTTTCAATCTGTAAAAGATGAAAAAATATAAACTACCATCGCTTTTTAAGTTTTATTCATTCATCTAAGCTTGGTATGTGAGGCTATTTTTTTATATTTGAGTTTATAATTAAGATAATTTATAGATGAAGAAATATTTCTTTTGTATTGCAGTGGCTTTGTTTCAAATAGGTTTGGCAAATGCACAAATGTATGGTGTGCCTAATTTTAAAACAGTTTATGAATTTACTAAAAATAAGGAATTTACAGAAGGAATTGAGGGGCCAGCAGTGGACAAAAAAGGCTTAATTTATGTAGTGAATTATCAAAAAGAAGGTACTATAGGGGTGGTGGATTATTTTGGAAAAGTAAGCAAATATTTAGATTTGCCAGAAGGTAGTATTGGGAATAGTATTGTAATTGATACCCTCTCAAATACTATGTACATTGCTGACTACAAAGGGCATAAGATTTATAAATGTGACATGGCAACCAAGCAACTTACTGTTTGGGTAGAGGATGCAAGATTTAATCAGCCTAATGATATTGTGCTGAGAAACAATGGTGATTTGTATGCCACTGATCCAGATTGGAATACAGGATTGGGCAATATTTGGTTAATTAAAAGTGATGGGAGAGTAGAGATGCTAGAATCATCAATGGGTGCTACTAACGGAATTGCGTTTAGTCCTGACCATAAAATATTGTATGTAACCGAAGAAATGCAAAGAAATGAAATTAAGCAACGCAATATTTGGGCCTTTGATATTGACAATATGGGGAGGTTAGAAAATAAAAGATTGTTGATTCGTTTTCTTGATTTTGGGCTCGATGGTATGAAAGTGGACAAATGGGGCAATATTTATTTGGCAAGATATGGCAAAGGAAATATTACCGTAATAAGCCCCAAAGGATATGTGATTAGAGAAATTTCTTTATTAGGTAAAAAACCAACCAATTTGGTTTTTGGTGGCATTGACAAAAAAACAGTGTATGTTACCATGCAAGATACTGGTGGAATTCAGGCTTTTAGAATGCCTTTTTTAGGGTTAAAATAAAATTACTTTGAAAATATTTATTATTACTTTTATTGCATTTTTCGGTTTATTGCAAGTAAAACCCCTTACTGAAAAACAAAAAATCAATTTGTTAGTTTCTTATGTTGAACAATTGAAAGATGCAAAATTTATTAGAAATGGATCTGAACATACTTGCAAAGAAGCCGCAAATCATTTAAAATTGAAGTTGAAAAATGCTGGTGATGAGATTAAAACTGCCAAACAATTTATTCAAGAACTGGCCACAAAATCTTCACTCACTGGCAAGCCTTATGAGATTTTACTTCCTAATGGGAAAAAAGTAAAATCAGAAACATTTTTTTTAGAAAAATTAAAAGAAATTGAAAGTAAACAATAGTTAAATACATTATAATGAGTAAAATATCATTTAGTAAAAAAAGTGACGAAGGCTTTTATAGCACCGTAAAAAAAAGAGTAGATGATTATTTTTCTTCCAGAAACATGTCAAAAAAAGCCAATTTATTTATGGTTTTGAAAAGTGTGTTCTTTTTGGGAGGAGCTCTTACTTGTTATCTACTTATCATTACAGGTCAATTTAATTATTCTTTAAATGCAATGTGGGGCGTAACACTCTTGTTAGGAGCATTTTCTGCTTTTATTGGGTTCAATGTCAGTCATGATGCCATACATGGTTCTTATTCTTCAAATTCGTTTATAAACAATTTTTTATCGTATTCATTTTGCTTTATTGGCGCTAATCCTTACATGTGGAGTATTACGCATAATATTGTGCATCACACCTTTACAAACATTCCTGGTCATGATGAGGATATTGATGTAGCCAAAGGGCTTGTTCGTTTATCACCAATCGAACCTCGCACACCAATTATTAAATACCAACATTATTATGCCTTTTTGTTGTATGGTTTTGCAGCCATTTCTTGGGTATTTAGAAAAGATTTTAAAAAGTTTTTTCAAAAACAAATTGGTAATTATGACAATACCAATCATCCTAAAAATGAAGCTTTTAAATTGTTTTTCTTTAAAGGATTGTATTATTTTTTAACCATTGTTTTACCGTTGTATTTATTACCCATCACATGGTACCAGTTTTTGATTGGTTATATCACCATGCAATTACTAAAAGGATTTATTATTGGTTTGGTTTTTCAATTGGCGCATGTGGTAGAAGGTACTGAGTTTCCAGAACCAGATGAAAATGGAAGTGTAGAAGATTCATGGGCTGTGCACCAAATGAAAACTACTGCCAATTTTGCTACTAAATCTTGGTTGGCTAGTTTTCTTTGTGGAGGATTAAATTTTCAGGTAGAGCATCATTTATTTCCTAAAATTTGTCACATACATTACCCAGCACTCAACAAAATTGTAAGAAACACAGCTTTTGAATTTGGAGTGCCGTACCTTGAAAATGAAACATTTATATTAGCTTTACAATCGCATTACAGAGTGTTAAAACATTTTGCACAAAATGATTAACATTTCACAAAATACTATAAATCTTAAAAAATAATTATGTCAAAATTCAAATTACCCCGTAAATTAAAGAAAGAACTTAAAAAAGGTTTTTGGTTATATCCAGCAGATGGTGATGGTAGCTCAGATGTAGCTTGGCCAGCAACTGACGAAAAAGATTACAAAGCCTTTAAAGAAGGTGTTGTGAAAGATTTTCTAGATAGATTTAAAAATAACTAATTAATAATAAGTTTTATAACAAAAAAAGACAGCTGCTTGGCTGTCTTTTTTTTGTTATTTCTAATTGAAAAATTCTTTCATTCTTTCAAAAAAACCTTTGTCAGATTTCCCCGGATTAGGAGTGAAATTTTCAGAATTTCTTAGTTTTTCAAGTATATCTTTTTCTTCTTTTGTCAATTCTTTTGGCGTCCAGATGTTTACATGCACCAATTGGTCACCTTTGCCATATCCATTTACATCTTTTATACCTTTGTCTCTTAATCTCAGTACTTTACCACTTTGTGTGCCGCCATCAATTTTGATTTTTACTTTGCCATCGATGGTGGGTACTTCTACCTGAGTGCCAAGTGCAGCATCGGCAAAGTTTAAGTATAAATCATAAATAATGTTAGTGCCGTCTCTTTTCAAGAATTCATGTTCTTCTTCCTCAATCACTATCAATAAATCTCCAGCAACGCCACCTTTTGGAGGGAAATTTCCTTTTCCGCTCATACTCAGCTGCATACCATCTGTTACACCAGCTGGTATTTTTATGCTTATCACTTCTTCTTCAGCATTTACACCACTACCTCTGCAAGTGTCACAAGCTTTTTCAATTATTTTACCTTCACCTTGGCAAGTTGGGCATGCACTAGCAGAAACCATTTGACCAAGCATGGTGTTTACCACACGTTTTACCTGTCCGTTACCATTACAAGTACCACAAGTTTTTAGTGAAGTACCGTTATATGCTCCAGTTCCATTACAAGGTTTGCAACTTACATTGCGTTTTACTTTTATTTTTTTCTCAGCGCCATTTGCTATTTCATCAAGGTCAAGTTTTAGTTTAATTCTTAAATTAGAACCTCTTCTCTGACCTCTACCGCCGCCGCCGCCAAAGAAACTACCAAAACCGCCGCCACTTTCGCCAAAAACATCTCCAAAACGAGAAAAAATGTCATCCATGCTAAAGCCGCCGCCACCGCCACCGCCGTAGCCTCCTTCAAATGCTTGATGTCCGTATTGGTCGTATTTTTGTTTTTTCTCAGCATTGCTTAAAATTTCGTAAGCTTCTGCTGCTTCTTTAAATTTATCTTCTGCTGCTGGGTTGTCAGGGTTTTTATCTGGGTGATATTGGATAGCCAATTTTCTGTAGGCTTTTTTAATTTCATCTGCAGATGCTGATCTTGCAATACCCAGTACTTCGTAATAATCTCTTTTCGCTGCCATATATTATTGTAATTGTTATAGACTTAATGTTGATAATTAGGCCCCTATAACTACTTTTGAAAATCTAACTACTGTATCGTTTAAAAAATATCCTTTTTCTACTTCGTCAATTACTTTTCCTTTTAGGTTCTCGGTAGGAGCAGGAATTTGAGTAATTGCTTCGTGTAATTCAGGGTCGAAAGCGCTGTCTTTTGCATTTATTGGTTTTAAGCCTTTGCTTTCTAGTGTTTTATATAATTTGTTATGAATAAGTAGTATTCCTTCTGTAAGAGGAGCTACCTCTGTTGCTGTTTCAAAACTTTTTAGTCCTCTTTCAAAATCATCTATAACTGGTAAAAGGTTTACTATTAAATCTTTAGAGGCAGAGTTGATAAGGTCTATTCTTTCTTTGGCAGTTCTACGTCTAAAATTGTCAAATTCAGCTTGCAAACGTAAATATTTATCTTTTATATCAGAAAGTTCAGCTTCAAGTTTTTCAGTTGGTGAAACTTCTGTTTCTGCTTCTATTTCAAGTGTAGCTTCATTATTTATTACTTCTTCATTTTCAGAAGCTTCCTTTGTATTTTCAGTAGTATTCATTGTTGATTTTTTTATATAGAAATTATTTAGGCAAAATGTATAAATTGCCTTTACAAGTAAAATTCCAAAATGTGGTTTTCTGACAGATTGTCTGTCTAGGCGTGTAACTCCTGCCAAATTTTATCTTTTAAAGGTTGTATTCCAAATCCTGTCACTGACGAAATAAACAAGTGAGGCAAGTTGTTTGGTAATTCTTTTGAAATTGCAGTCATTAATTCTTCATCAAGCATATCAGCTTTTGAAATTGCCAAAATTCTTCTTTTATCAAGTAATTCAGGATTAAATTCTTTTAACTCTTCTAACAAAATTTGATATTGTTTGTAAACGTCATCAGCATCTGCAGGTACTAAAAATAATAAAATTGAGTTGCGTTCTATGTGTCGTAAAAACCTTAATCCTAGTCCTTTACCTTGCGATGCGCCTTCAATTATTCCGGGAATATCTGCCATTACAAACGAAGTATGATTTCTGTATCCAACCACTCCTAAATTTGGTACTAGGGTAGTGAAAGGATAATCTGCAATTTCGGGTTTTGCAGCAGATATACTCGCTAAAAGTGTGCTTTTACCAGCATTTGGGAAACCAACCAGCCCCACATCTGCCAAAAGTTTCAACTCAATTATCATCCACTCCTCAAGCCCTTGCTCACCAGGTTGGGCATAAGTAGGAGATTGATTTACAGAATTTTTGAAGTTTGAATTACCAAGACCACCTCTACCTCCGGGGGTAACCACTACTTCTTGACCATCTTCTGAAATTTCACATCTTATTTCTCCAGTTTCTGCATCTCTAATTACAGAGCCAAGAGGCACTTCTATAATTGCATCTTCGCCTTCTGCACCAGTTCTATTGCTATCGCCACCATTTACACCATCTTTTGCAATTATATGTTTACGGTATTTTAAATGCAACAATGTCCATAATTGCTTGTTTCCACGCACTGTTATGTGCCCACCTCTGCCTCCATCTCCGCCGTCGGGTCCACCGAGCATAACTAATTTATCTCTCCAAAAGTGAGAGCACCCCGCACCACCTTTACCAGATCGGAAGCATACTTTTACGTAGTCAATAAAATTAGATGAAGCCAATTGAATATAAATTATGAATGTTAAATAAGTAATTTTGAATGCTATCAAAATCAATTTTGAAGTTCAAAAATACAAAAAATAAGCTTGAAATTGCTAAAAAAGTAAATAACAAATTACCAAGGGTTTAATTTCTTGCCTTTTGCTTCGCCTCTAAATGCAATTACACATGCCATGCATTTGCTGTTGTCTTTGGCTTGCATGGTGATATAATACATTTTTGTACTGGGACATTTATAAATCAATGTATTTGTATAAGTATTTGTTTTTTCGTTAAAATTAGTGGCAATTAGTTTTTTATTATTGTTGTACAGTGATATTAATACCTTTTGATTATCACCATTTTCCGAGTTTAATGCAAACATATATTCAACATCTTTGCCTAAAACATAGGAGAATTCTTCGTTATTTTGGCTTGTGTACAAGTCTAATTTCAGCGTTTTAATTGAAATCATTTTGTTTGCTCTTGCCTCTGCTGTTTTTTCTATTTCTTTCATATTGCACTGCCCAAAAATTGAGATGGAAGAAATGGTAAATAAGAGTATCAGAATTGTATTTTTCATATCAACTGGTAAGAGCTTTATTTCATAATTGTGGTATTGCAATTTAATGATTTGCTTAAAAAAATAAAATAAATCTTTTAGTTTAATATGTATTTTAATATTTCTTCTTTTTGATTTGGGCTAAACCATTGAATTCCATCTTGTTTGTTAAACCAAGTAATTTGCTTTTTAGCATAAATTCTTGAGTTTTGTTTAATTTTATCAATGGCTTCTTCAATTGTAATTTCTTTGTTCAAAAAAGAAAAAATTTCTTTATAACCTACAGTATTCAAGGAAGTTAAGTTTTTATATGGTAACAAATTTGCCACTTCATTGAGCAATCCCTCTTGTATCATTAAATCTACTCTCAAGTTGATTCTTGAATAAAGTTCTTCTCTTGGTAAATTTAAACCTATTATTTTTGAGTTGAAATTTCTATTTGCTTTTGTATGGCTTAAAATAGAAGAGTAAGTGTTCCCTGTTTCAAAAAATACTTCCAACGCTCTTATTACTCTTCTTGGATTTTGGATTTCTATACTTGTATAACTTTGAAAATCCTTTTCTTTTAGTAAATTTTGTATAAATTCAAGACCATGTTTTTGAAATAAATCATCAGTATAATTTCTGGTGGTTGTTGAAATAGGGGGGAGGTTATCTAAGCCGTCTAAAATTGCTTTTACAAAAAGTCCTGAGCCACCAACTAATATAACTTTTGAATGCTTAGTGAATAATTCATCAAGCAATGGAATTGCTTCTCTTTCGTAATCCCCTACAGAATAATTTTGATGAATGCTGTGAGAGTCAATGAAGTAGTGGGTGATGTTGTCTTGCTCTTCTTTGCTAGGTTTGGCAGTACCTATGCTCATTTCTTGGTAAATTTGTCGTGAATCTGCCGAAACTACAACAGTATCAAAATGTTTTGCCAATTGAATTGACATGCTCGTTTTGCCTACAGCAGTAGGGCCTACAATGCATATCAATTGATTATTTACACTCATTACAAATCCTCAGGATAAGGAATGAAAATAAAATTAGTGAAATCCATATCAATCACAAAAAGGCAACAAAATTCTTCTGGGTCTTTATAGATATTTTTAAATTGCTCTAAATTTTCTTCTGCAATTAATTGACGCTGAGTAAATTCATCAATATATGAAATGTTGAAATTCCATTTAGCTTCAATTCGTTCTTTAGGGATTAAAATTGATCCGATTTCAGTTAAAGTTCTACAAACTGGAAAAATAGGATATTCAGAAAAACCTTGTGCTTTAATTTGATAGGCAGCTTCTTTCAAAATATCAGCCACTTTTACAAAGTCCGTTGATATGATACCTAAATATTTTCCACTTAATTCTGGTGAATTTTCCATATTAAAAGCTAGGGTTGAAAGCAAAATTGTTTTTGAAAGTTTCTATTTCTTGTTTAAAATCAGAAGGTGCAATTTGGATATATTTGGATAGTTTTTCTGAAGGAGCTATTTTTAAATCTCTCAAAGCCAAATGTTGATTCATAAAAATAAATTCTAAACTTGGGTATATTTCTTTTAAAACATCCACAATATCAAGTATTTGCAAGTTTTTGTCTGACAAATTGTAGGTGCCAGATGCTATTTCATTGGTGATAGCGGAAGTGATTGTATCGGTAACTTTGTCAATAGAAATAAAACCCCTTGATTGTAAGCCATTTCCATGAATTGATATTCTGTTTTTAAAATGCGCATCAAAAAGAAACTTATTTATTACAGTTTCAAAACTCATTGCAGGCGAAAATCCATACACATTGCCCACTCTAAAAGTGATAGTATTTATTTTTTCTTCCAATCTTTTAATGTGTTCTTCTCCACGTAGTTTAGAAATTCCATAAAAGTTTTTAGGATTTGGTTGTGCTGCTTCACCTAAAGGTTCGGCAGAACTTCCATAAACAGATGTACTGCTTAGATGAATTACTTTTTCTATGGGTGCTTGTTCTATAGCATACGCTAATTCAGCTGTTCCCCAGTGATTTACTTGCTCATAATTATGAGAATCAACATCTGCATAAGCAGGAGCAACTTTTGCAGCCAAGTGAATTACATTGTTGTGTTTTTTTACAACTTTTTGTAATTTTCTAGAGTCCAACATATCGCCCAACTCAAACTGCACTTTATTGGATAGTTCACCAAATTGTTTCCAAAAAATATTGTAATTTCCATTGCTTAAATTATCATAAACAGTAATTTGAGTAATTGAATCAATTTTTGATAATTTGTGTAAAAGAGCAGCCCCAATATAGCCTGCACCACCTGTAATTAAAACTTTCATAAATATTTATTTCTGCACTAAATCAGTATTTAAGCCACATTCTGTTTTGTTTAAGCCATACCATCTGGCCTCTCTTTCGGCCATATCTGGGTCCAGTCTTCTTGTACATGGTTCACAACCAATACTTAAATAGCCTTTGTCTTCCAAAGGATGTTTAGGTAAATTATTTTCTCTTATATATTGATGTATGTCCCTTGCAGACCAATCCAACATTGGATGGAATCGTATTGTGTTGTATTTTGATTTTTCTTCAACTTTAAATTCTTTTCTTACAGCACTTTGGTCGCCCCTCACACCATTTATCCAAACATCATGTTGCATTAATATTGGTTCCATTGGCAAAACTTTGTTCAAATGGCAGCAATAGTCTGGGTCTGAAGTGAAAAATAATCTACCTTGTGCATCTTTTTGCATTGATTTTGGCGTTTCAGGCAAAACATTTATAATATTCAGGCCAAATAATTCGCTAATTTGGTCTTTAAAACTTACTGTTTCAGCAAAAAGATAACCTGTATTTAAAAAATATACAGGAATAGAATTGTCAATTTTACTCAAAATATGCAACAAAACTATAGAGTGAGTTTGAAAAGAAGAAGTAGTAAAAACTTTTTTATTTTCTTCTTTATATTTTTGCAATTGTATTTTTATTTCTTCTATTTTCATAAGGTATGTTCTAAACTTTGGAAAGATTTTGGTTCATCCTCTTTTTTCTCAACTTTTTCCATAACTTCATCTACATTGAAAAAAGTTCTTTTACCTTTCATCTTTTTCTTTATTATAAAACTTTCCATAATGATAAGTGCTGAAACATAAAAAGGTAATAACGGGATTTTATATCTTACAAGTGTGCCAAAATTATAACTAGAAATACCCACTGCAAAAGCAAAAGTTACTGAGAATATTACAGAAAAAAGTACAATTGGAGTACTACCAATAATTTTAAAAGTTTCAAAAAAACCTACTTTTCTAAATATATAAAGTGTAAACCCAAGAAGAAATAAACTTTCTAGCGCAGAGATAAATACTGCTGGTTTTCTTGCTTCCCACAAATAAGGTCTAAATAAAGATACATTGATTGCTTGGGGAGCAAGTTTCATCATTCCTCCAAATGAACCATCTAATTCTCCTAAATCGTAACTAGATCCCCTTTCAACATCACTTACATATTTTATCCATTCAGCGGTTGACTTAGTTGTTTGACCTAAATTGTTTAAAGAGTATTGTGAGTCATTTTTAGTAATTTGTGTAACTGAATAAAGTGCACCTGCCGAACCAGCAAAGAAAAATATTGGTCCAATTACATACTTTACAATTTTATTTTTAATCCTAGCTGTTCTTTCAATAAAAACCCAAAAAACTACAGCAGGCAAGAAACAAAGCAAAATATATACTTTAATAGATTTTAACATTAGTGCAGAAATAACAATAATAATAATATACAAAGGATGAATTTTAAAAGTAAAAACCACCTTGTATATACCCCAAAAAAGCCAACCCATAGCACCAATACAAAGGGAATCTTTCAATAAACCTGAGCTCCAGAAGACCAAGGAAGGAATACAAAAGAATGCGTAATATAATTTTTTTTCTGCAATTGGGTAGTATTTAACAAAGATTGTAAACACTGCCCACATTCCACTTAAAGCAAAAATAGAATAAAAGAGAGCTATCCCCAAATAAGTATCAAAAGTGATAAAACTTATAAAAGTGCCTATAATTACTACCAAACCTTCTCTACTATCAAGTCCAAAATAGAGTACTCTGGCTATTGCAAATTGCTGAGGATCATCAGGATTATAAGCTGTAAGCATATTAAAAATAAGTTCCGGATTATGAAAAAAATTAGAATATAGCCATGAAATACACATTTTATATACATTGGTGTCTCCACCATAAAGAGTTGAATGTATAATCATAAACGCCAATGAACAAGAGGCTTTTATCCAAAATGCTTTATTTGAATATTTTAATAAAGATTTATCTTCAGTGAATTTTTTGGTGAAAGCAGTAAATAGATTATATAAAATTACTGAATATACAATTCCTATAAATATTTCTAATAACCAATCTCTCTGCATTTAAATAATTAATTCTAAATTTGAAGTATGAAAATTCTGTTTATTTGTCCCTATCCACCTAGTTCGGCTCCTTCGCAGAGGTTTAGGTTTGAACAATATTTTACTTTCTTATGCGAAAATAACTATTATTTCGAACAACACTCTTTTATTGATGATTTTTCTTGGAAAATATTATACAAAAAAGGATACAAGTTTCAGAAAATCAGCGGAGTATTGCGTGGTTTTTTCAGAAGATTTTTATTGCTGTTTTCTGTATCAAAATTTGATTTTGTTTTTATTCATAGAGAAGCTACTCCAATTGGTCCTCCTATTTTTGAATGGGTAGTTGCTAAAATTTTGAGAAAAAAAATAATTTATGATTTTGATGACGCTATCTGGATTCCAAATACTTCCACCAATAACAAAATTGTAGCAAGTATAAAATTTCACCATAAAGTAAAATATATTTGTTCTTGGGCATACAAAGTAAGTGCAGGTAATCAATTTCTACAAACTTATGCGCAACAGTTTTGTAAAAATGCAGTTTTTAATCCTACCACTATTGACACCATAAATGTTCATAATTTAACGAGTAATCATTTTACAAATAAAGTAATCATTGGCTGGACTGGTACTCACTCTACGCTGTTTTATTTACAACCTTTAGTGCCTGTTATAGAAAAACTTGCATTGAAATTTAATTTCGAATTCAGATTAATTTCTAATCAAGCACCAGATTTTGAAATTCCTAATTTGAACTTTGTAAAATGGAATTTAGATTCTGAGATTGAAGATTTATCTCAAATTCAAATTGGATTAATGCCACTTGAAGAAGATGCTTGGGCAAAAGGTAAATGTGGGTTTAAAGCCTTGCAATACATGGCTTTAGGTACACCTGCACTCGTTTCTCCTGTGGGTGTAAATAGTATTATTGTTCAAAATGATTATAATGGATTTGTTTGTAACACTCCTGAGGATTGGTACAAACATTTGTCAGACTTAATTCAAAATGCTGAAAAGAGAAATACTTTAGGAAGCAATGCGAAGTTGTTTATTGAAAATAATTATTCAGTCAATGCAAATAAAATTAACTTTTTGAGTCTTTTTTCGTGATATAATTTAGTTTTTTCGTAATATTGCGGAATAATATTCTGTGCAATGATAAAGTTAGACATAATTGATAAAAAAATATTGGAGTGTTTACAAAGAGATTCCAGCATTACTAATGCCCAGCTTGCCAAAGATATCGGACTTTCACCAGCTCCTACTCTTGAAAGGGTTAAAAAATTAGAAGCTACTGGAATTATTAAAAGTTATCATGCAGTTTTAGATGTTAAAAAAGTAGGTCTAGGAGTAAGTATATTTTTATTGGTTTCATTATCAAGCCATAAATTAAATCAAATTCAAACTTTTATTAATAAAATCAATTTAATTGATGATGTAATTGAATGTCATCATATTACTGGGTCAGGCGATTTTTTATTAAAAGTTTTGGTGCCTGATATTGCCGATTATCAAAAATTAATACTCGAAAAATTGAGTCAAATTGAAGAAATAGGAAATATGAAATCTATGGTGGTTTTGTCCACTTTTAAAGATTCTAAAGTAATGCCAATTTAACAATCAAAAAAAAGAGGTTGAAAATATTTCAACCTCTTTTTTGATTTTTTTACAATTATTTATTTTGATAATTCTTCGGCTCTGTCTCTTGCTGCTTTTAGGGCCAAAATTATATTTTTACCAATTTCGGCTTCTTCAAATTTATTCAAAGCAGCTTCTGTTGTGCCCCCTTTAGATTTTACTGCAGCAATAAGTTCATCAAGATTTTTATTCGCATTGTTCATCAAATGATAAGATCCAAACATAGTTTGTTTTACCAAAAGTGAAGAAATACTTTCGTCCAATCCCATTGCTTTTCCTGCCTCAATCATGTGTTTCACAATATAATAAAAATAGGCAGGCCCGCTTCCGCTCAATGCAGTTACAGCATCAAGCATACTTTCTTCTTCCACCATTATTTCTCTACCTGTTGTGCTCAACATTTTTTCCACTTTTCTTATGTGGTCCATTTTTACCGCTTTACCTGCTACATAAGCAGTTATTCCCATGCCAATTTGGGCAGGAGTGTTGGGCATTGCTCTTACTACCGTTTTATGTTTTAAGCTTTTTTCAATTTTATCTATAGAAATACCTGCCATAATTGAAAATACTAAATGATTGGCATTTAATACTCTTTCTAATGGACTTGCAATAGTATTGAAATCTTGAGGTTTAACAGCCAATATAATTACTTCATAATCTTTTAGTTTGCTATCGATATTGGTGGTGATTTTACCTAAATTTTGGGTTTCTAAAAATTTAATATGGTCATCGTTTTTTTCAACAAGTAATAAATCTTCTCTTGTGACCAAATCATACGACAAAAATGAACGGGCAAAAGTTAAGCCCATATTTCCACAACCAATAATAGCAATTTTCATTTTCATAAATTATATCATTTTTAATATTTACAAATTTAATAATTAATATTTAACACAGAATAGTATCGCTTATAAATCATTAAAATACCTGATATATAAATTGTAAATTTGATTTGAAGAAAGTTTTTTTCCTTAATCAAAATAAAAAAATGTATTTTTAGCCATACATATTAAGATATTTTATATTTTTACGAGGTTTTATATTTTAAGCAATCAATGAGAGAAATTCAATTTAGAGAAGCCCTTCGTGAGGCTATGAACGAGGAAATGCGTAAAGACGAAAACATTTTCTTGATGGGCGAAGAGGTGGCAGAATATAATGGAGCATACAAAGTAAGCCAAGGAATGTTGGCTGAATATGGTGCTAAAAGAGTGATAGACACCCCTATAGCTGAGCTTGGCTTTGCTGGTATTGCCATAGGAGCTGCAATGAATGGTTTAAGACCCATTGTAGAGTTTATGACTTTCAACTTTTCATTGGTTGCCATCGACCAAATTATTAACGGAGCTGCAAAGCTAATGTCAATGTCGGGTGGGCAATATTCTGCTCCCATTGTATTTAGAGGCCCAACTGGGAATGCAGGTCAATTAAGTTCTCAGCACTCACAAAATTTTGAAAACTGGTTTGCCAATTGCCCAGGTTTAAAAGTAGTTATTCCTTCAAACCCTTATGATGCCAAAGGCTTACTAAAAGCATCTATCAGAGACAATGACCCTGTAATTTTTATGGAGTCGGAATTAATGTATGGGGACAAAGGGGAAGTGCCTGAAGGAGAATATATTATACCAATTGGCGTAGCCAATGTAGTGAAAGAAGGAAAAGATGTAACCATTGTTTCTTTTGGTAAAATGATGAAAGTGGCAATTCAAGCTGCTGAAGAATTGGCTAAAGAAGGAATTTCTGCAGAGGTAATTGATTTAAGAACTGTTCGCCCAATTGATTATGCAACAATTATTAACTCTGTAAAGAAAACCAACAGATTAGTTGTGGTAGAAGAAGCTTGGCCTGTTGCTTCATTATCAGGAGAAATAGCATATACAGTTCAAAGTCAAGCATTTGATTATTTAGATGCGCCAGTGAAACGTGTTACAAGTAGAGATTTACCTTTACCGTATGCACCAACATTGATTCAAGAAATTTTACCAAATGTAGAAAGAACTGTAGCCGCTGCCAAAGCAGCTTTGTATAAAAAATAGTATTTGTAATGATATGATAATGAAAGGCTTTTCGAAAGGAAAGCCTTTTTTTGTATTAGTTATACCCATAAAAACTTTATTCACTATTCGATTCGTAGGCTTTTTAAAATTTATATTTTTTCAAAGAACTATTTGGCTAAAGATTAAAAATGGATTGCAAATCCAAGGATAAAGATTCGGTTTTGCAAAAATCAAATAGCCCTAATGTTTTAATTATTAGCTGTTTGGGATTTCAAGAATAGCTAAGTAGTAAAAGTCTAAATAATTACATAAAAATATTAGCTTTGTTGTAACAACGGCAAGATGCCTTAATGATAACAGTCACTCGGCAGGAGCCGAGCGACGGCGGAGATCTATTTTTCTAAAGTTTAAAAATGGATTGCAAATCCAAGTATACGGATTCGGTTTTGCAAAAATCAAATAGCCCTAACGTTTAAATTATTAGCTATTTGGGATATTAGGAACAGCTGATTAAGTCTTGCGCCATCCCAACATTTCATCAATTTCATATAGAATTTCTTCTAAAGGGTCTGACTCAAAAAACCTATGAACAGCAGCCATGTGTTCATTCCATTTTTGTTTTATTTCAATACTTATTGTTTCATTAAATTTTAGTTTTAATCTAATTTCTGACAACGCTTGATGAAATGAACCTACAAGACCTGAATTTAAAATACCTTGATTTTCAATCACTTTCATTCTAATTTCAAGCTCTGCAATTGCTTTATCAATTTTATTTATACTGTTTTCATTTTGTTTCATTGACTAAAGTTTTTATTTTGATACAGGAGCTATTTTTCGCCCCGCAAGGTCTTCCTCTTTACTTTCGATACTGCACTCCGTGCAAAAGTGTTTTCCACCTTGCACTCTAAATCTCTCCTCTACACAAATGTAAGAAATATAATAATTCAGTTTTACTAATTGGCTCTGAATTAAATTTTAGAAATACCGCAGACAGGGTTCAAAACCATGACTGTGGTAACTCTGCTGTTCCGAGTGTCCCAAACAGCTAATAATTAAAACGTTAGGGCTATTCGGTTTTTGCAATACCGAATCTGTATCCTTGAGCTTGCCCTGCCTTAGCAGGGATTTGTCATCCATTTTAATCATTATCAAAATTGTAATACATTTCTCTTTTACACCTTGATAGGAGCAACAAGAAAAACAAAACATTTCCCTCGGTGTCTCACAAACCGATTTGCAATAGATGAATGTAGCCAATTATCAAAGCAAAAAGATTGAAATAAGCTATCAACAAACGGTTTAAAAGCAGATGAAGAGACGAACTTTGGTTGAAAACTATATCAAAATTAAAAATAACGAAAATAATGGATGCTAGATTTATTTTGAAAAATAAAAATTCAAAATCTCCACCCAAAATTCTTATCTTTACTTTTCAAAAATTAATTACATAATGGAAAAACCAGTTATCATTTTCGGAGCCAAAGGCTTGGGGTCAGTTGCCCTAGATATTTTTAAAGCAAATGATGTAATTGTGTACGGATTTTTAGACGATGACAAATCATTGCATGGCAAAGAAGTGGAGGAAGTGCCTATTTATGGTAGCACTGATGATGAAGGTTTTACCAAATTAATTGGGCAAAAAGCAGAGGTATTTGTAGCCACTGACGATAATAAATTACGCAAAGCACATGTAGAATATATTTTAGAAGTGCGTAAAGTAATGCCTGTAAATGCCATACATTCAAAAGCTTACATTGCCAGTTCAGCCTTAATTGGGCATGGAAATTTAATTGGAAATGCAGTAGTTTTGGGCACCAATGTTAAAATAGGCAATCATTGCATTTTAAACACCAGAGCCATTATTGACTACGATGCAGAATTAGCTGATTTTGTACAAATTGGAGCAGGAGCCATTATTAATTCTGGTGTAAAAATAGAAGAAGGCGCTTATATTGGCTCAGGAGCTGTAATTGTAAGTGGTGTTACCATTGGCAAAGATGCACAAATTGGTGCTGGTTCTGTGGTAATTGCAAGTGTGCCAGCCAAAGCAAAAATGTTTGGAAACCCCGCTGCGAAAGTTTAAATTAGTGTTGAGTGTTAAGTGTTGAGTTGTGAGTATAATTCTAAAAACTAAACACTCAAAACTCAAAACTTTATAAAATATGATAAAAATAGGAACTAATCTAGGAACAGAATTTCAGGCATTTTTAGCCCAACTAAAAGCTACAGCCATTGTGGTAATTACAGATTCAAATACCATCAATTTTTGTTACCCTAAATTAAAAGACTATTTACCTGCGCATCAAGTAATTACAGTGCCTGCAGGCGAAGAAAACAAACATTTAGGCACCTGCACCTCTATTTGGGAAAAACTTACCGAATTCGGATTAGACAGAAAAGCCTTGGTTATCAATCTTGGTGGTGGTGTAATTGGCGATATGGGAGGTTTTTGTGCCGCTACTTACAAGCGTGGCATTAGATTTATTCAAATGCCTACTTCCCTACTTTCTATGGTAGATGCAAGTGTAGGAGGCAAATTAGGTGTTGATTTTAAGGGGTTTAAAAACCATATTGGTGTTTTTCAAATTCCAGAAGCAGTTTTTATTGATACCCAATTTTTAGCAACTTTACCTGAAAACGAGAAAAGAAGTGGCTATGCCGAAGTACTAAAACATACTTTGATTGCTGATGCAGAAGAATGGCATAGAATAAAAAACAAATCCATTGCTGATTTTGATTGGGCTACCCAAATAAAACACCAAGTAGCTATAAAAGAAGCAGTTGTAACAGCAGACCCTACAGAAAAAGGTTTAAGAAAAATTCTCAATTTTGGTCACACTTTGGGTCATGCCATAGAAAGTTTTTATTTAGAAACCCCCAATAGACTTTTGCATGGTGAAGCAATTGCCATTGGCATGATTACAGAAGCATTTTTGAGCCAACAACTTGGCTATATTTCTCAAAATGATTTGGAAGAAATCACAGCAGTATTGTTAAGAATTTATGGAAAAGTAGAGATTGATTCTGCTTATTTAGAAGAAATTTTACAACTTACCTTACAAGATAAAAAGAACGAAAGTGCACAAGTTCAATTTGCTTTATTAGAAAAAATAGGCAAAGCCAATTATGACCAAGTAATTTCTAAAGAAGTTATGAATGAGGCACTTGAATATTATATCCAGCTTTCATGAGAGGGAAAGTAATAAAATCTACAGGCTTATGGTGTGAACTACTCACCGAAGAAGGCGAAAAAATAAAAGCCAGGTTAAAAGGTATTTTCAAACAAGATGATTTGAAAACCACCAATCCCATTGCAGTGGGAGACGAGGTGCAATACGAACTCACTGGCGATGGCATGGGTACCATTTACGACATTGTGCTGCGCAAAAATTACATCATTCGTAAATCTACCCACAAATCAGAACACACCCACATCATCGCATCCAATATAGACCAAGCCATTCTTATTGCTACCATAGATTTTCCTAGAACAAGTATTGGTTTTATTGATAGATTTTTGGTTTCGGCAGAAAGCTTCAGAATTCCTACAGTGCTGGTAATCAATAAAATTGATTTATTAATTAAGAAAAAACATGTTGAAGCATTGGCTCATTTTAAACAGGTGTACGAAAGTGCTGGTTATAAAGTATTGCTAACTTCAGTAGTAACAGGTGAAGGCATAGATGAATTTAAACAACTTTTTAAACAAAAAACATCTTTAGTAAGTGGACATTCGGGCGTTGGGAAATCAACTTTGGTAAACACCATCAACAAAGATTTACACCTCAAAACAGGGGAAATTTCAACTTTTGCCAACAAAGGAAAACACACCACCACTTTTGCAGAAATGTTTTGTTTAGAAGATGGCGTAAACATTATAGACACTCCTGGCATAAAAGAATTAGGAATTAACGACATTGCAGACACTGAACTTGGTCATTATTTCCCTGAAATGAGAGCCTTATTGGGGCAATGTAAATTTAACAATTGCACCCACACCCACGAACCAGATTGTGCAGTTTTAAGAGCTGTAAATGAAGGCACTATTCACAAAGCCAGGTACGAAAGTTATTTGGGTATTTTGTTTGAAGAAGATGATAGAAGGTAAATGAAAAATTGAAAAAAAATGTAACAAAAAAATAATATTGAATTAACACATAATAGCATTACTATTTTTACTTTAGAAAAAAAATCCCTTTTTATGAAAAAAATACAATTATCGAGCCTCTTGACATTAAAGAAACGCACAAAAAAAATCTTTTTATGCTGCACTTCTTTCTCTTTACTATTTATAAGTGCTTGTAAAAAAGACCAAATTGAAAAATTAGAAGATTCAAGTTCTACTAACCAAGTAAATTCTCAAATAATCCTTGGTAAAAGAGTGGATAACCCTTACTCTGTAGAAAACATGAAAAAGGCATATCAAGCACTTTCACGAAATGCCAAATTAGAAAATGAAGATTCTCCCGTACGAACAACCCACTTATATGTTCGATTTTTACCTAAAGATTGGGCGCAGTACGATACATTAATTGCAGATACAAGCCTAGAACTTTATAATATTCCCCTAGATTATGAAATAGTTTCACAAGGAAGTAATTATCACGACCCAAGCATTTCTTCAGATTTACCTACTTGGCAATACACTACAGTACCTGTTGATTATAAATTTAATCCACAAATTAAATATGAAGTAATTACAGAAGCTTATATCCCCGAACTTGACCCTCAATTAAATACACGTAACACAAATCAACGAAATACTTTTCAGGGAAAAAGCTTCAAAGATGCCTTGCTTGACCAAGCTTTTATCATTACAAAAAATTATGATGATACACTTAAAAATTATAAAGGAGCAAAAATGAGTTGGACTCCAAGTGGAACTATAAAAGTATATGACTCCAAATTAGGTGATATACCTTTGGAAGGTGTAAAAATTAGGGTAAGACGATGGATTTTTGTAAAAGTAAGAGAAGCAACAACCAATGCGAATGGATATTACCAAACAGAAAGTTTTGACCGACCTGTAAATTATTCACTTATATGGGAAACCAACCATTTTGATGTAAGAACTGGCACTTTTGGTCAAGCAATGTTTGACGGCAGGAAACAGAGTTCTCCCTGGAACATTACTTTTTCAGTAGATGATGCCAACCGTTTTTATTGCCATGTATTTAGAGGTGCATATAGATATCACTATAAGGATATAGGAGGATTGAAAAGACCCCATTTTGGTTTTAAGCTTAAGTACGCCGCATACGACAAAGCTAGCTCAGAAGGAGATCAAGGAGTAAATGTTGGGAACTGGTCTTATTTCGCATTAAATCCAAACATATTTATTTATCGTTTTGGACAATATGGACAATTTGATTCAGATGAAATATTTTCTACCACCATTCATGAAACCTGTCATAGTACTCATGCAAGTTTAATGAATGCAAGTTATGTTCAATATTTACAAGTTGATGAAACAATTGCCGAAAGTTGGCCAGTTGCAGTGGAGTGGTTTATTACAAGTATGGAATATAGAGAAAGAGGAATATCTAATTATGGGAAAGAAAATTATTATAATGTAACCAAAAGAGGATACTATGCATCCTATCCTTTACATAGAGGCTATCAGTATTGGACAAAAAGTATAGATCCAAAATATTCATCTATTTTCATTGATTTAGTTGATAATTTCAATCAGAATAATGAAACATATCAAGATAGCAAAGGTTTTAATTATTTAGGGATAAAGGACCAAGTTTCAGGGTACACATTGTCAAATATTGAATCTGTTTTTCTAAAATACTGCTATGGTATTAGTTCGCTTAAAGAGCAATGTAAGAAAAATAAACCAAGTGGTATAACTGATTCTCAACTAGATGAACTTTTAAGTAACTTCTAAATATGAAACCAAAGTTAATTTTTTGGATGTTTTTAATTCTAAATTTGAATTCTTGCATCAATAAGGAATATAACGTAAATTATAATGTATTTTTCTGTAACCAAAGCGGTAAAAATCTTAGTATTGAGTATTACAAAAATGGTATAATTAATATAAATCAATCGATAAAAAATATTAAAAATAATGAATGCAGAAATGTATTTTCAATAGTAAGTAGAGGAAGTTCTCCAACTTATGGTAGCGAAATCATAGACAATGATTCTGCAGTAATTATTTTTGATGATGGAAGAAAACTTACTCATTATGGTTATTTTCAGAAAAATGGACCCAATCCAAAAGCTTATCCCAACAACCATAATAGAAATATATTCGGTGATGGTACAGGATACAAAGATAATTGGGTATATACGTTAGTTTCTGAAACGAAAAATAGTAAAAGCGAAGAAATGAAATACACCTTCACAGAACAAGATTATTTAGATGCTCAGAAGTAGAATGTAAATAGTGGTACTTCTAACCCTCCAAAAGTTTTGAACTTTTGGAGGGTTTTTATAAAATTAGTCTCAAGTAATGATTATTGATTCAGATGAAATATTTTCTACCACCATTCATGAAACCTGTCATAGTACTCATGCAAGTTTAATGAATGCAAGTTATGTTCAATATTTACAAGTTGATGAAACAATTGCCGAAAGTTGGCCTGTTGCTGTGGAGTGGTTTATTACAAGTATGGGATATAGAGAAAGAGGAATAACTGATTATGGGAAAGAAAATTATGTTAATTCAACTAAAAGAGGCTATTATGCTTCATTTCCATTGCATCGTTCATATCAGTATTGGCCATTGAATAGCAAGAATAGAGAATACTCTTCAGTATTTATTGATTTATTTGATAATTTTAATCAAAAAGGAGTTTACTTTATTGATTTTGGAACTTCAATAATTAATGACAATGTATCAGGATATACTTTTGCTGGGATAGAATCCACATTCTTAAAACATTCTTATGGTATAAGTTCCCTCAAAGCCCAATGTAAAACATATAAACCAAATGGTGTGTCCGACTTTCAGCTAGATTTATTGTTTAACAATTTTTAAATAATGTTTATGAAAAATCTATTTATAAAATTATTTATATCAATATCATCAATCCATAGGGAGTGTAAACTAAACTCTGTCTGTTTCTTTTCTGTTATTCAAATATACATTTTTTTGGAATCAACTCCTAAATGCTTTTTAGAATATTGCTCAAAATCTGTCAAGGGCGGTGAGGCACGAGCCG
>Ga0214921_10003702_pt1 | contig 23122 bp, 22 predicted proteins | sample LL1505_MetaG_FD_177992 | JGI IMG/M metagenome (GOLD analysis project Ga0214921, IMG submission 177992) | Freshwater microbial communities from Lake Lanier, Atlanta, Georgia, United States - LL-1505 | ecosystem: Environmental > Aquatic > Freshwater > Lake | place: USA: Georgia | collected... | reverse complement strand
GAGGTTGAGCTAGGTACGTTAGATCATGTGATTGAAACAGCCAGCCACTTACTTCGCAGTCGTTTTGAGATGGATATCCCAAAAACCCGTCAAACGAGTCAAACGAGCATGGTTTTGGGAAATTCCATACCCAATTTGTCCTCTCATAAATAGTGGGATGAGAGGCATAGCAAAAATGAACCTAACGAAATCCCAGCTTTTGAATCATTTGGAGCAATTTATTGGTACGGAGTACTACTACCCTCTGTGGCCTAACATCATGCTCACGGATGGAACGCGGTATCTTGCAGACACAGCAGGCTGCTATTGGCTGATGGATGCGATTAGTAGCCATCTTCAACGTCTACCCAAAGACGAAACATTCATTAGCAGCAAACTGACAGTAGATAACGGTAAAGCACGACTGAATATCGAAGATGGCAATGGTAGGGTATTAGCTACCCAACAGATACCCTATACGGATTTTCCGCTAGAGGAGATCATGCTCTTTGCCTGCTGGGATCAGAAACACTGGGTCATCATGCTACCAGGTGAATACTAAATACACGATGCGTTTTTATGAATTTAAATCTTCCCCAGCTAAACCCCTCACCCCCGCACAAGCACGAATCAAAGCCCTAAAAGATCAGGCTAAACGTGCACAAGCAGCAGTTAAAGCGGAGCGGGCTAGGCAAAAGATCCAAGCAGCACACACCACCCTCAATCAATTAGAAGGTAATTCAATGAGAAGCAAATCCTTCAAGGCACTGCATAAGACCAATAACCACTACTCCGCTTGGATTGCTATTGGAACCTATGGCTCATTTAATGATGCGCTAGCAGCAGTACTAAGAAAGAAAAAACAAGGCTCCATTGCAGCACAGATCCAAGATAGCGCTGAGATGGTGGTGTATTCCGCTTAATCATAATTACATGTCTAAATCCATCATTTTCGATATTGAAGCTACAGGCATTAAAGAGCCCGTATTAATAGAAGCGGCATGGCTTGAGCTTGAGTCTATCGAGCCCTTCTTAGTTGCCAATCCTTTCGTAAAGCGTTACAACCCTGGTAAACCTATTACTCTTGGCGCCCTAGCCACACACCACATCATGGATGAGGAATTAGTAAACTCCCCGCCCGCCAGTAGCTTTATTCTTCCCGATGATGTTGAATACCTAATTGGGCATAACGTTGATTTTGATTGGGAAGTGATTGGTAAACCAGAAGTCAAACGGATTTGCACGTTAGCGCTAGCACGGAAACTTTGGCCCGATTTAGATAGTCACACTCAAAGTGCCTTACTTTATTTCTTAGAACGTAGTACTGCACGTGAGCAATTGCGAAATGCACACTCAGCGATCACCGATGTGGGGATCTGTGCTGTCATCCTAGATCATATTTGTCAGCAGTTAAACGTTAAAACGGTTGAGGATTTATATACAGAGTCTGAAAAGGCAAGGATCCCAACGACCATGCCATTTGGCAAACATAAAGGTATTTTGTTAGCTGATATTCCTAGTGACTATAAACAGTGGCTGCTAGGACAAGGGGATATTGATCCCTATTTGCGGAAAGCTGTACAGCAGTAATCTACTTTATTACATCGTAGATATCATTAAAAATTAATAAAATTAACGATTTACTAATGTCTAGAGTTGAAATAAAGACTATTTTTGTCTAGAGCAAAAGCTTAAATTGATCAAAGACCCCAAACAGATAAGGCATAGTTACTTACTAGATCTGATTGTCTGCTTTCAATACTTTTAAAATCCCAGAACCCATTATTTAAATAGCCCTTAGCCAATTTTGGAAAAGTTAAACCACTATTTGCATAATCTAGGTTAGAGGCATTGGAGCTTTTATAGTCAAAAGATTTATTCTTAATATGACTATTTTTATCTGCTTCAAGAATTAAGAGATTGCCAATACGATTGACAAAATCGCCATAATTGTGATCATTTATGACATGACCCCAGTCATTGGGCGTAGGTCTTTTGGGCATTATATGTTCTAAATGCTGACTTCCAGATTGCCTTCTAACAAACATCCCGGCATTATTATTGATGTAGTTTTCTATCATCTCCAAGACATAAAATCCCACCTTATTATTTGGAGCACTGTAAGATCTTAGCTTATCCATAAAAATACTGTCTTTAGACAGACCTCTAAACCTGTCCCTCAATAGACTAATGTCAGCCAATCTACCATTAGAAAAATCTCTAGCGACCTCGCTTATTTCATGAGCATATGTACTCATTGGTAATCCCTCAATGACGAATCTTCTAAAAACATAATGGTGAGTTAATTTTATTACCTCCCAAAGATCCGGGGAGTTAACTGCGTATCTTGAAATCCCCGCAATGATCATTGTCAAAGAAAATTTATTTGTAATTAGATCTCTTAGACTAAAAACATCTCGCTCTAGATTACCCGGCAGACCTGAACCAGCCTCCAGAATTACCTGTAGACTCTCTGCGCATTTAGCAGCATCCTGCATATAATTTAATGGGCTATTACCATGCGAGGAAACAATTTTAATAACATCTCTATATAAATCTGATTGCCTTAGGAAGTGGTACCTAGCTATCGTGTAAAAATAAAAAAACTCATTTAGGTTAATCATGGATTGCTGCTGGATAGACCTAACTACCTTCTCCCAAGCTTCTGTTACTGTTTTTTTAGTACCTTGCGTATCTGATATTGAAAAAAGTTTATTTTTAAGCAGGTCAGCCTGCTGAAGATCTAACCCGCGTGCGTTCAAGCTCTCAAAAACTTCATATGCAACCCCATGCTCTGATACCTTCATCTGAAGAACCACGCATAACTCAAGCAAAGATATAACTAGATTTGATAACCTGGTATCCCTATCAAGTTCCTGAAGCCCATCCAAATAACTAGTTATTTCCTGATGAAAGAAGTCAGAGCATTCTTTAATTCGATTAATTACTGCATGCTTGGGGGTTCTGGAGGATATATTGGCCTGCCAATAAGCATTCTTATCTGTCAAACTAAGCCGCTTGCAAACCATTTCTTCAAAATGATTCTGATCTCGAGCTAGGCACATGTGATATTCAACACCATTAGATATATAGCTCATCAATAGTGTGGAGATAGAATTTAGCAACTGGGTGCGCTTATCTAAGTCGCTTATTTTCGCGCAAAACTCATGCGAAACACTCAAAAATATGCTTGAGGTAACTAACCGCTGCTGTCCGTCCATAACCTCTAGACGCCTATCCGAATCTCCGGGAAATTCTTGCAGAACAATCGGGCCAAGAAAGTGAGGCGTAGGGTTGGCTACTAAAGTCCCAAAATTATTAAAGGATTTGTTCGCTAATGCTGAAATATCCTCCCAAAAATCCTTGAATTCATTCTTAGTCCAGCTGAAGTCCCTTTGATAATCAGGGACTAAATAAAAATTTCGTAAAACATCTCCAAGACGCTCAGTTGTGGGTTTTAGAAATGTATTTGGGTGAATTAGCCTTGGCATGCCATACATTTTAGGCTTTTTAGCGAACATCTAATTAACGATTTTTGTTTGTCATATGGTTGACAAACAAATCACTTGTTTGTTATTATTTTAACAAACAAACTTACAAACAATTTATGTCATCAATAACAGATCATCACTTTACTTTTCCAGCGATTAGAGGCGTGCAAGCGGGGCGTGAATACTACGTTTCTATGTGCCCCCTGAGCTTGGTGCATAAAATTTTTAAATTCGATGAGGAAGAACTTAGCCCAGAGTTAAGGGCCCAGAGGATACTGAATAAAGGGCGCATACCGGAAATTGCAAGATACATAAGTAGCAATCCCGACAACTATGTCTTTTCAGCTATCACCGCTTCCATAGATGGGGAAGTCAAATTTACAACTATTAACAATACACCCGAAGCATTACGTAATGGCTTTTTACGCATCGATATGAATGCCCGAATTATCGTAAATGATGGTCAACATAGAAGAGCAGCAATCGAAATGGCAATAAAAGAGGATAGCACTCTAGCCAATGAATCAATTGCTGTTGTCTTTTTTATTGATAGAGGTTTAGCAAGGAGTCAGCAAATGTTTGCGGACTTAAACCGACATGCAATCAGACCAAGTCGCTCGTTAGGGCTTCTATATGATCACAGGAATGACATGTCAAAAATTGCAAAATTAGTTTCAATTAAAGCAAATGCATTCAAGGGTTTAGTTGAAATGGAAAGAAGTACCCTATCAGAGCGCTCAAAAAAACTCTTTACTCTCAGCTCAATCTATACAGGATGTCATGCACTTTTGGATGGCAGTCATGTTGTTGACCTTGAAGCGGCATCGAACATTTGTATTGCATATTGGGATGAGGTTGCAAAGTATATGCCTGAATGGGAATTGGTCCGTAAAAGTAGGCTGACATCAGGAGAAATAAGAAAAGATTTCTTACATTCACATGGAGTAGCTATTCAATCATTAGCAATCACCGGGAATCAACTGCTTAATGAAAATCCAAAAGATTGGAAAAAGAAATTAGGCCTTATCAAAAATATTGATTGGTCAAGACAAAATACTAAGGTCTGGGAAGGAAGAGCCTTGATAGCGGGAAAGGTATCTAAAAATTCAACCAATGTGTCATTGACTACTAATGTAATTAAACAAAAATTAGGCTTAGAACTTTCTCCTGAGGAGAAAAGACTAGAGCAAGCATTTAAGCGGGGATAAGATGAATAAAAAAATAATTGATATCAAAATTGATAAACCTAATAATCCGGATGCAATTGAAAATCAAGTTTTAAAAATTACATCGCAAATTAAAGAGCTCTATCAAAGTGATAATCTTCCGTGGGTCATTGGATATAGCGGGGGGAAAGACTCTACCGCCTGTCTACAGCTTGTATGGAATGCCCTACTTGAATTACCTGAAGACAAAAGATCCAAAAAAATTTATGTAATTAGCACGGATACATTAGTTGAAAATCCAGTTGTGGCAATTTCAGTAGAAATTTCCCTTCAAAACATGAAAATCTCAGCCCTCAAACAGAAAATGCCAATTGAGCCAAAGAGATTAATTCCCTCCTTAGAAGATAGGTTTTGGGTAAACCTTATTGGACGAGGATATCCAGCACCAAGACCTATGTTTAGATGGTGCACCAGTAGACTAAAAATTAACCCGTCCAATGACTTCATTATGGATGTTGTGGATAGAAACGGCGAAGCTATTCTGGTTTTAGGCACAAGGAAAGCCGAAAGTGGAGCTAGAAAGAAATCAATGGAGAGCTATGAGGGCTCAACAAGAGAGCTGCTTAGTAGAAATGGGAACCCAAAGCTAGATAGAGTGTGGATATATCCCCCAATCGTTGATTGGTCAAATGATGATGTGTGGGAGTACTTAGTAACTTATAAAAATCCATGGGGAAATGAAAATCGAGACCTCCTAAATATGTATAGAGGCGCCACTCAAGATAATGAGTGTCCACTGGTTGTCGATACATCAACTCCAAGTTGCGGGGATAGTCGATTTGGATGTTTCGTTTGCACCTTAGTAGACAAAGATAAGTCTATGCAAGCAATGATTACTAACGATAAGGAAAAAGAGTGGATGATTCCACTTGCTAGATTTAGGGATCAATACCTCGATATAAGTGATGATTTTCCAAAAAGAGATTTTAGGAGAATGAATGGGGGGTTAACACTAATGAAAGATAAGGAGACCGGTAGCGATAAATTAATCCATGGGCCCTACCTACAAAGTTACCGCGAAAAAATGCTACTTGAACTTCTTAAAGCTCAAGAGGAGGTTAGGAGTAAGGATGTTCCGGGAATTGAAGGGTTTCAGTTAATTACCGATGAAGAAGTGGAAGAGATCAGAAGAATCTGGGTTAAAGAGAAGAATGAGATTGAAGACAGTGTGCCTCAAATTTATCATGAAGCCACTGGCAAGGAATATGCATTTGAAAGCATTGATGAAGGTCAGTTATTTAAGGGTGAAGACATTAAATTGTTAAGAAAAATATCAAACGAATCAGATAGCCCAGATGACTTACATTACCAACTAGTGAGAAACCTCTTAAACATAGAACGCAATTATTCAACCGCTTCAAGAAGAAATGGCATTTACGAGGAACTTGAAAAAGCTCTAACAAATGGTGCTTTCGAGAATAAAGAAGAGGCTCTGGAATTCGCAAAGCTAAGAGCAAGTGGCATAGAAAACGCTCATGAAGAAACTCAAAAAATAATTGATCAATTTGGCATATATGAAACACATGAAGAAACTGATACAAAGGACTCAAATTGATTCTTGATCAAATTAAGCTTACTAATTTCGCCATTTATAAGGGCGAACACTCGATTAGCCTCACCCCAAAAAATAAAAAGCCAATTATTCTTTTTGGTGCCTATAACGGCTCAGGAAAAACTACCTTACTAGAGGGGTTGCAGCTGGTTTTGTATGGGAAATTAGCTAAAACTGCTGGACGAGGTAAACAACCCTATGAGCAATATCTCAGCAGCCTAATAAACAATAAAGTATCCAAGAAACAAGGTGCCGGTATAAGTCTTAACTTTAGAACCAGAGAAGGGGGAAAAGAAACAGCCATTGAAATTACCAGGACATGGCAGGAGGCAACTTCTGGAATTAAAGAAAATTTTGAAGTTATTAAAAATGGAGTCTTTGATCCAATTTCATCAGAGAGATGGGGTGAATTTGTCGAAGAATTTATGCCATCCGAAATCTCTGAACTCTTCTTCTTTGATGGAGAAAAAATTGAAGGCCTTGCAGACCCAATAAGCTCTTCATCAATGCTTAAAAGCGGGATTTACTCATTGCTTGGCATTAACTCTATCGATAATTTGATAAAAAGTCTTTCTCAGATTGAAAAGAGAAAAGCCCTTGAAATTGCAAATAAGGATGATAAATCCTCCATTGAGAATGAGGAGGCTTTAGCAAAAACATTAAGTAATAAGTTATCTGCAATTGAAACTGAAGCCGGATCATTGAGGACTGAACTAGATATTACAGAAAACAAAATTACAAAAATTGAAGGGGAAATGAAAGTTTCAGGTGCTGATCTTTTAATTAAGAGGCATCAACTTCAAGAAACACTAGCTACCCTTACAGAAAAGAAAAAATCTTTAAATAATGAGCTGATTGAGCTTGCATCTGGTCTTTCCCCACTGCTAATGATAAAAAATCTAATTACAAATCTTCGCAAAAAAATCAAAGATGGTTCAGGGCATAACCAAAAAACATTTGAAATTACTCAAAAGGAATTCAAATTATTAGAAAATTCATTTAGCAAGCAAGTAAATGACGTTAACTTTTCATCAATTCTAAATAAGCTAATATCAAGCAGAATTCAAGAAATCGATATTGAAAGTAAGAGCTCGTTAAATGATATTAACTTATCAGAGATCCCTACTGATGAGGAAATGGATGGCTGTTTAACAACTATCAAAACGAAACTAAGTGATCTTGAAAAAGTTAATTTTGAGCTAGAAACGACAAACAAAAATTTGCACGCAGTTCCAGCAGAAGAAAAAGTAAAGCACCTTATTGAAAGCTTGAATTCACTTAGAATCGAGAAAATAAAGCTTGAAACTAAAATCGCAATTGTTAACGAAAATCAATCTAGCGCTAAAGCTGAACTAGAAAAAGTTTCTAAGATTCTTACAAATAAATTTTCTGAGATTGCCAGTAAAAATACAGCAACAAAAATTGGTGAAAGGATTCTTTCCCACACTCAAAAATCTAGAAATACATTGCTTAAATTTAAAGAGGCTTTAATTGATAGCCATATTGAGTCTTTGGGTAGCTCAATTACATCTTGTTTTCAATCTCTCCACAGAAAAAAAGATCTCAACCTACATTTTAATATTCAACCTAGTGATTTTTCCTTACACATTATCACTAATGATGGCCAAGAGATGCCTTCAAGCAAATTATCGGCTGGTGAGCGTCAATTATTGGCTGTAGCTATTTTATGGGCTTTAGCAAAATCTTCAGGCAAAACGTTACCCACCGTTATTGATACTCCACTAGGCAGACTTGATGGACCTCACAGAGAAAAGCTAATTAAAAATTATTTCCCAATGGCTAGCTCTCAAGTCCTTATCTTCTCTACAGACGAAGAGGTTAATGAAAAGTACTACAAAGCATTAAAACCACATATATCTGCGGAATATAAAATTAATTATGATGAAAAATCACAATCCTCATCATTTGAAGAGGGATACTTTTAAATGAATAATCTCATTGATAGCGTAAAGGTTTCGGAGAAGGCAAGGATTCAACTTATTAGCCTTAAAAGAAGAACAGGGATTCAGAACTGGAACGTTCTATGTCGATGGGCATTCTGTCTCTCGCTTAGGGAGAAATCTCCACCACCTAGTGAAGTCATTGTTACTGATAGCTCTGTAGAGATGTCATGGAGAACTTTTACAGGCGGCGCTGAAAGCCTATATTTGAATTTGCTTCTAACAAGAGCTCAATCAGATGGAATAGAAATTTCAAAAAACGAAATTAACTCTTATTTCAAGCTACATTTGCATCGAGGAATTTCATATCTAAACAATGCTTCGACTGAGCCATTAGAAAAAATATTCGAGTTAATTTAATTTATTAGATATTTATCGGCTGAACCTGGGAATCTATTTTCAATGCAAAAGTTCGCAGAAATGATTCCAGGGTTCTAGGTCTCTCCTCAAACCAGCCAATGATTTCATCATATCCAGCTGCTGCATACTTATTCAGCTCCTTCATTCCCTCATCACTAAGGTAATTTGGTGAAGTTGGACTGATTAGCTTTGAAATCTGATTATGGGCCGTTTTTTTATCCGTAAGTGTGACGCCTAGGCTAGCTAAATATCTAGCTAAAAATAGGCTAACGATGATTTTCCCTTTTTCTTTATAGCGTCCCGGGAAGTGCTGCACCAACTCTGAAGTTTCAGTCGTAGTAAGATCGCCTCTTTTTTTTCCCGATGCAAGTCCTGCCATTAAACAGAAGTAGTAAACCTCAAAGTCAATAGTTAGACCTTCTTCCTTGGAGTAAATATCTTTAAACCAAGGCTTTGCATCTTTTAAAATTCTAAAATCAGCCACGTTCTTCTTCCTTGATTAAATCAAAGTTTTCAAAAAATTCTTTATCGTCAACTATTACGCCATCCTCAGTAATAGCAGTACCTTTAACCGAATTAGCCAAATCAAGATACTTTGAGATTCTCTTTCTAAATATTGTTACATATTGAATATCTGCTGTAACTTTTTGCAGTCCATTGTCTATAAATTTTTGTCTTTCGGAGGAAATAACAAATGTGACAAATTGCTTCGTTAATTTAGGAATGGTTTTTCCAATATTTTCACGGACAGGAAGATCTAACGCACCAGCCGGACTATCTACAATGAATGGAAGAGAGTGATTTGTTCGGTTAAATAGAGTAGATAAAAATCCATAGGCCACTGATAAATTTTCTCCAACGCTGCCTTTTTCTTTACCTTTGAGTCTTAAGTGTCCTCGAATACTTTCCACCTCAAGATTATTGTCAGGGAGCCATTGTTTTAAATTTTGATTAGTCTCTTCAACCAATTCTGAAGATATTATCTTTGTTGAACTATCGTACGCTGTGTTCAATATCGATTTAATTATGTCTGTTTTTTCTTTAATTTCTAATGTACCAGTAGATTCAGCCAAATCATGCTCTGCCTCCTCTAGCTTTTCTCTTAGCACTTTGAGTCCGAATATATTCCCAATAGGGCCACTACTTTCATCGCTGTCATACTTTTCCCTGTTAAGTTCCGCCACCTTCAACTCGCCTGTTAGAGCTTCAATCTTTTCTTGGGCTTCTTTAACTTTTGGATCAACCTGGCTTGCTTTACGACTCAGCTCTTCTACCAATGTTCGTGCTTCGTTAACAGACCTAACCTTATCTGTTAAGTTTTCAATTTGGCTATTTAACTCCAGTCGATGACTTAATGGATCATTACCTACAGCTTCATCAATGGATGTCTTCAAAGCATTCAGAAGCGACACATCATCTGAACCAAGATACTGAGAAGCTTTAGCTCTAATAGTATTTGCTATATCAGGATTTATTTCCCGCCCGCAGATACATTCTGGTTCATCGCATAACTCCTCGAAAAATTCCCTTGCCGCAGCTTCAGGAAGCTTAACCCTATCTAAACCTAGTTTCAAATTAAGAATTGATGATGCAAATATGCCAGAGAGATTTTGAGGTGACGCACAAAGCTCAAGAAGTACCGAAGTATTCTGAATTTGTTCATTTTTTAAGCTATGCAATCTTTCTTGAGCATTTAGCAAATCGGCATTTTGAGTTCTATTCTTTTCAATGGCTGTCTGATGCTCTAATTTTTTAGCAGTTAAATCAGCTTGTAAGGTAATTATTTTTTCGTCCAAGCTGTTGCACTCTAGCTCCAACATTCTTAGTCTGAGTTTTATTTCATCAACTTTATTCTTTTGTCTTGTAAGTCCCTGTGGTGTCTTGGTAGTAACACCAGCCGCATGCTCTGACCAATAATCCTCAACTTTTGCCGCGATTTTCTTTAATGAATCAACTTGAAATAATGCATCTATAACATCCTGAGCGGCTGCTTGATCATCGTTTAAAAGCTTTTCTGCCAACTCACCATCTAATATGAAGTAATTAATAAACTGCGGATTTAAGAAATTCTTAATTTCTTGAGGAGGAACAAATCCGGAATTTTGTCCAGATTTATAGGTAGTTTTATAGCTAGCCTTACCTTGTGAATAATCAAAAGTCATTACAAATGTAGCAACTTTTTTATCTACCAATATCCTTACTTCCATCACACCAGGTACAAAAGAATCTTCATCCTTAGCAAAAGCGCGAATATCCTGGGCTCTCAGATTCAGAGCGCCTCCAGATAGAGTTAGTCTCAGTAAATCTTTTGTAGTTGTTTTTCCTGTGCCGTTAGGCATTTGGATTAACGAGACAAGGTAAGGCTCATTATTATGATTTATTAGATCTACCTGATGATCTGGACAACGAAAGCCCTTAGCTGACCAGCCCATTAATTTTATTTCAGTTGCCATAATCGTCTATCTTAGTAGCATCTAGTAAAACTTCAATTCTTTGTAAATATGCATTTCTATCATCTATTGAAACTTGTCCGGAGTGAACTGCGTCTAGCCAGGATAAAATCCTATTTGCCAATTCACTACTCTGATTATATTTTTCTACAGTTTCTTTTACTGACGCAATAATTGAACTGTCTAGATTTTCAAAATTCATAATTAACTCGGCCTAATTTTCGAAAGTGCAGTCAACCAGTCACTTCTCTCTTCATCGGTAGACTTGGGACCACCGTCTTTCCTAATAAAATCTATAACATTCGCTATCTTACCCTTATTATTTGGATCGGCACGCAAGCACCTTCCTATACGCTGAATAGTCTCTAATTTAGCTTTTGCAGATGCGAATAGAATGACATTCTCCAAGCTTTTAATGTCTATACCCTCAGACACCTTATGACAGGTTACTAGACACTCCAGCTCTCCAGCGGCGAACCGCTTTAAAGTCTCTACCTCATCATCCGCATAATAAGTGTGAAAATCTGGGCGATATTGATGAATAATTTCCAGCACCTCTTCTCCATACTTCATCTCTTCAACAAATATGATCGACCTCTTTAAGAACTGCTGATTTTTTTTAATAAAGTCGTCAAATAGCGGTAACTTTGCTTTTGATAACTTATAAACCTTAGAAATTGAAATCGCCAATTCTTGATCTGACATCGGGTTGCCTTCTGCAGCTCTTGCAGCTTTCTGTGCATATACGGAACTAACTCCATTCCTGTCCTCTTGAGTGCTTTGATACTCAATAGGAAAATAATTAAACGGGCACAAAATTCCATCTTTAATTGCGCTCTCTAACCCATATTCGAAAATAATTGGCCCTATGTATTCATCAATAAATTTATTTCCATCTTGATCATATTCTCGCTCTGGCGTAGCACTTAAGCCAAGCACCCATGCAATATTGGCACTAAGACTCTCCAATGACCTCCTATTTGCCGGACTTCCAACCCGATGAACCTCATCATGAATTAATAATGTTTCGCGCATTTCTTGTGGCGTTAAATTTCGAAGTGCCTTATTTAGATTTTCATTGGAAGTGATGAATATTGCATTTTTCTTATCTAATAGAAAATTTTGTAAATCTCTATATGTTGGACCAAAGTGTCTATATAAACGGAGTTTTCTAGGTTCCTCAAGAACTAATTTGCTTACCTGTTCTGACCACTGGCTCAGTAGATCATTACCCTCTGTGGAAATGATGATTGTTTTTATAGTGCCTTCTTTAAATAGCTTTCTAATGATTTTTAACGATGTCTGTGTCTTGCCAGTTCCCGTAGCCATATTTAATATGCCACGTCTTTCAGCCATAAACTGCGCAATGGCCTCATCTTGATGCTTCCACATATTCTTGACAGGCTCTGGCTGTGGTACTGGCTTAGGAAGAACTCCTTTAGGAGGAAATGGACGCTTTTCAGGAGCACCAGTTTTTATAAGCTTTAGTGCTTTTTCGCTTAATTTAAAAACCTCTATATATTCATTTTTGGATTCCCAGTCGTTATCGACATCATCAATAACTGATAACCCCCTAGCCTTGTCTTCCTGTATCCAACTTCTGAATACCATCGTCCTATCAATATGATGTTGGTGTCCAGAATCACTTTCGTTGAATGATCCATCAAAAGCTACGAATTGATCATCTGTAAATTTAAAATAACCATTTTTCACATGGTATATATTTTGATCGTTAGCAGGCTCTTCTGGCCATTCATAATTCTTAGGGATTGCAAATCTTAACTCTAGCTGTCCTGAAGCAATTAAATAAGATAAAAGAATAGATCGATAATCACCCCTGGCTTGATCCATTCCAAAACCAACAGCAGATAAAGCAACTTGATCAGCTACGTCTTGTATTGTTTTTTGTCTTTTCTCAGGAGTGCTGTTTTCACGCAAAATTGAGATCAATTTTTTATCTTGAATTACTGGGCTACACAAAATTTCAATTTTGACACCCTCTTTTAATACATGGTCGATACCTGCGGCGTAAGCCTTTAGTGCACTTCCGCTAAAAAATCCTGTACCCCTTCTGTATAGACTGCACTCACTAAGACAAACCCCAACGAGATCCCTCCCAATGTTATCTCTACCGTTTTGGTACCGATCTTTTAGATTTTTTAGTTTTTCAGAAATCATTGTTAGAATTTATTTTTAGCGATTTAAATCAATGAGATATGGATTGCTGATTAAAAATTTCTATTTTAATCATAACTGATATAGTCGATTAGAATAAAAAGTATCAGACCTTTTAACCCTTATCCCAATGGAATGAAATTAATATGACGATGCTTGACGCTGCTTTAGCTGTTTTAAGGAAAACAAATTCTCCTTTGAGTGCTGAAGAAATATATTCCCAAATACAAAAAGAGAAACTATTTACTTTTAATGCAAAAGACCCTCTTTCCATATTAAAAGCACAGCTAAGAAAAAATACTCTCGGATTTCAAGGTAAATCTGCTGCCATCAAACCCACCCTTAGGCAATTAGATAATAAGAAATTTACACCATTAAATTAATTTAAACTTCCCAATCCCCAGTATGCTCCATTCTCTCTGTATCCTTAGGGCAGATAGGTGGGCCATATTTAAGATAACGTTTCATCATGACAATTTCGTAACCGCACTTGCTACACTTGGCTCCTGGTCGTTTTATACCTGCTCTTGATGCGCCTCTTGCTATTAAGAGTCTTGCATGAGGGAAATGTCCAAGTGCTTGTGCAAGTCTAATGAGATCTTGTTTGAGATGCTCACCAGCTCCTGCACTTCTCATTGGCCCAACTAGTCCAACATCAGTAGCAATCTTCTTAAAACCCTCTCCGTGGCCACTTTTGCAATCATCTACAGCGTGCACCAGTTCGTGGGTTAATGTATCTAGCACTTCTACGGGATCAGCTTGATTGGGCGCTATAAAGATCTGATTTATTCCATCTTCGGACGCCTTACTTCCCCAGCATTGGCCTAAGTGCCTCCCTTTTACTCCAGTACTAGGAAATCCAATGGATACCTTGACTTGAGGAATTTGATAGCCGCCTTTTTGAAAGATCGGCTCTAAATGAACTACAGCACGCATCAACCACTCCTCTCGCAACATTGTTATTGAAATAGTCATAAGCCTCCTAATTAAGACCCCTTTTTATGAGGGGAAGTCAGCATATGGAATTCTTAGCTCATAGGATGAGCTTTAAATACATTTTTGTCTTTTTCATATTATGACACAAATATTAACAGTATTAGTGTTAATATAACTTCATGTCAGAAAAAACCTATCTATTTGAAGAGCTGTGCGCCTTATCGGAAGTCAACTCCCGTACGGTGCGTTATTACATCCAGATCGGCTTGCTCGATAAGCCCATAGGACAAACCCGAGGGGCTCACTATACGAGCCTACATCTTGAGAAGCTACTCAGAATCAAGCAATTAAGCGAGTCTGGAATTTCGCTAGAGCGGATACGAGACATATTGACAGGTGATTCTCTGCTGTTACCGCAGCAGCAAAAACAGGCTGGGCATATTGAGGTGCGCACTCACCTTTGGGTTACGGATGGCATTGAGTTACAAGTATCAGCAGAAACAGCAGGACTAAACCCTGAGGAATTGCGTCACTTTTTCAAAGGGGTTTTATCAGTATATAAACAAATCAAAAAGGATAAACAATGATGGTAATTGAACGGGGCGACGATCAAATAAACCAAAATTCTGGAATGGCATTGCAATCGGTGCGTGCAACTGGCACGTTAGCAGGGCTGCTATTGGATATGACAATCCGCCAGCACTATAAAAATAACTCTGATAGAAACATTGAGACGGTTTACACCTTTCCGATGGGCTGGGGTGCTACGTTTATGGATTTGCATGTGGAAATCGCTGGCAAGCGTTTAACTGGAGTGGTTACTGAAAAACAAAAAGCCAGCCAACGCTATGAAAAGGCCATTGCTGAAGGTGATGCTCCGATCATGCTTGAAAAGAACTCTGATGGCTTGTATACCGTGAACCTTGGCAACCTTAAGGCAGGCGAAGAGGCTGTCATCGAGTACCGCTATAGTCAATTACTCCGTTTTGAGGAGGATTTAGTTCGCCTCACCTTGCCCACTGCTATTGCTCCCCGCTATGGTGATAGCGAGTTAGGTGGTATTCAAGAACATCAAACCACCGAACCGAATTTTTTGGTTGAATACCCATTCACCCTATCAGTCCTACTAAGTGGCGGTATGGAAAAGGCGACGGTTGAGTGTCCTTCACATCAATTACAAGTTACGCAAGTGGCTGAAGGCACGCAAGTGGAGTTAGTACGTGGCGCATTTTTAGATCGTGACTTTATCCTCAATCTCACAGAACTCAAAAACCAATCGTTTTGCATTGTTACACCAGATCCACAGTTAGGGCCTGAGGGCTGTACTGTACTAGCGAGCTTTTGCCCTCCAATGCCTGAGGTGTCTGAAAAAAATCCAGTTGAACTAAAGATCTTAGTTGACTGCTCTGGCTCAATGGAAGGCGATAGTATTTCGTCAGCAAAACGCGCCTTGCATCAGGTCCTCAGTCAATTGGATCCCCATGATCACTTTAGTTATTCTTGCTTTGGTAGCGAGGTTCAGCATCATCATTCAAGCTTAAAGCCTGCAAATCAGTTCAACATCTCTGCTTCCAGTGTCTTAATTAGCAACACGAAAGCTGATATGGGTGGAACCGAAACAGCTAAAGCGCTAGTCTCGACATTTGATATTAAATCTGAAAAAGAAAAGGCTGATGTTTTACTCATTACCGATGGAGAGGTTTGGGATACCGGCAATATTGTCAAAATTGCCCAGATGTCTGGTCATCGAATTTTCGCCATTGGTGTTGGCACTGCACCAGCCGACACCTTATTACAAGAACTTGCCGAAAAAACAGGTGGCGCTTGTGAACTAATCTCCCCTAAGGAAAATATTGCTGCAGCTATTATGCGGATGTTCAACCGGATTAGGCAAGCTCGCTCCACAGAAATTAAATTGGAATGGGGTCAAGCTGAAAAACCAACCTGGATTACTGGCAATAATCGAGCCATATTCTTTGGCAATACGGTACATGTAATGGCTGGCTTTACATCTGCTCCCAAACAGCCGCCTGTCTTATCGTATCAATTAGGTAAATCACCGCAGCGCATCCAGATAAGTGCAGATAAACTCACGCACGACATAACTAATCAGTCTTTACCCCGTTTAGGTGCTGGGCAACGTCTCAAATCACTTCCTAAAGGTGACAAAATTGCCCTTGCCCTACAGTATCAACTTGTAACTGAAGATACTAATTGCCTCCTAATCCACATTCGCGCAGAAAAGGAGAAGGCTGAAGGACTACCCGAATTACAGAAGGTCGCACAGATGCAGGTTGCTGGTTGGGGTGGTACCGGTACTGTGCATGAAACTACAAAGGTATATGCACATAAATCAATCAAGGCTAAACAGGCTATATCTAGCGGAATGCTTAACAGCGCACCAATGCAAGATGCGATGATGCCAAGCTACGATGCACTCGCTGTTCCAAAATTATTCCGTCATGCTAAACCAGCGCCCGGTGTCAAATTTGAAAGCGATGAGGATTATTACGAGATACCTGCATTCCTAAGAAAACAGGAAGATAAAGCTGAACCCGAAAGAATAAAGAAAGATCCTCTCAGACCAGAAGAAATAATGCAGATTGCAAATCAGGCGTTGAATCAGAAATCAAATCTTTCATTCTTTATTCGAGAGGTCAGGGATAAAGAATTATATAAAGACTTATTAGTCACAATTGAAAAGATAGCAAACGGGTCATCTTATGAAAATGCATGGATTATTGTCCTCTCGTGGATGTTATTTAAGTTAGAAAATGAAATTGAGTGGAATGAACACACTAAAGAAACAATTGAGTCTCTAGCCACCCAAATGGATCCAAATCAATTTCGAGCTGGTTTTGAAGTCGTTAGTCATTTTCTAAAAAATATAAACCTCACTCGTTGGGACTAAGAGTTTTGTGGTTGCGGTTGCTGTTCTTGTATTTGCTTTAGGTTTTGTAGCAGCTAAAAGGATCAGGTATGAGTGCCTTAAAGCTGGGGATGAAAATCCTTCATGAGAAAAACCATATCAACGTACTAGCTTTTTTACCTCAGGCATCTCCCAGAGTTTCCTCAAAGCTTGGGTACGCTGACAGCCGGGAAAGACCGGCTATTAACATTAAACTGTTGAAAATTTAAGAAATAAACTTATTATGCTAACGAGTTCCTGTGTAGACAAAGTAACAGGCATACCACTCTTGCCTCTAACTATGGAGGGTGCTATAAGGCATATATGTAATGAATGGGCTATAAAAAAAACAGCTCTAGAAAAATATAAGTGTAATAAATGTCCGTATTGGCACGTAATACAGGAGGATGTAACAAAAATTAATGATGAAAACAAACATGAATGTGAATATTGTCACTCAAAGAGAGCAAATAAATTTAAGAGGACATATCAAAATTCAATTCAAGCAAAAAAAATAGCGGACGATTATATAAAATCTACTGGAAATTTATTACGACCATACCCTTGTCCCCATGGGAATGGCTGGCATTTAACATCAGAAAAACAAAAATATCCAGGCTACTATGAGATTAGTAATTTAAAAAATAAAACTACAAAAGATTATTTTCAATCTAAATACGATAAATTTAATATTGAACAATTAGATACTAAATTAAATGAGGTTAAATCAAGCAAATCTAAACCCTTACCCCCAATAGGAATAAAGTTGGATAAACAAATAATTACAGATGATAAAGTGTTAGAAGAGAAAGATATATGCAAATGTCCTTCATGCTTTTTCTCGGGTAGTAGGTTTACTTTTACAAAAAGTATGATTGGGGAAAACTGGATAACGTGTCCAAACTGTAGAATGCAGTTTAAATAACTTTATCTTTTAAGAGTTATTCTCTACTCCCTCCTCCTATAATCTTCATACCGAAAGCCATACTCTGCTATCTTTTGACCAATTAGCTTCACCATTGCGTCTCTTATAAGTATCTTCTTGTTGGAGCTCTCAGGAGTTAGCTCATAACCTTGAATCATGAGTAATGGTAAGGTCTTACCCTTCTTCTCATAGGTTTCGATGGTGATTGGAGGTGCACTCACCTTTTGGTTTACCTCTTCGGAGAACACTTGATCAAAGAAGTTCATTCCATTTTTTGGGATTAGTAGTTTTTGCACTAGCTGGTGAAAGGTATCCAGTAAGGCCTGATCCATGGTGCACTCATGGTGCCTGGCCCACTCATCGATCTCTTCAAGGGTCTTTTCTTGGTTAGGGTAACTAAAGTAGATGGCAATACGTTTGAACGCGGTTGAGCCATTAAGTAAGCGATCAAAATGGATGCAGTCGATGGCTTCAATTTCGAGCTCATTGGCAAAGTCAATCCCTACTCGCACGATGTCTTCTTGACCCATTGGGATCTTTTCTTCTGTTTCTCGATCAATTAGATAATCTCGATCAAAGATGAGAGCGGCAAGCTCAAGCTCTTCGCACATTTCTCCTCGGTAGTAATAGTTGACTAACTCCAGCAGTTCGGTATCGCGCTCTTCCATGGGCTTATGAAACTGGGTACCTAGATCATCAAACTCATAGGTCAGTGAAGAAAACTTCACCCGTGGTGCCACCACAGGACGCTTGAGGTATTTACTAAAGGCCTCATCAAAATAAGAGTCGTTTGGATGGTTTGCCATGATTTGGTAAAAGCTGGCACGGATATGAGCTATGACCGCTTGCTCTGGGGTCAGTTTTTTGGCATAGGCCCAAAGATGTGCCTTACTGCTAACGGCATCCAATAGGTGTGCCCCAAAGAGGTATTGCAGTTCGTGTTTGACGATCATTTGGGGTGTAGATTTAATCCTTGATACGTTTAGTACGGTGTCCGACGGTAATTAAATAGCCGTCTTTCATGACAGCATAGCAGTCAAAATGGGACTCCAATTGCACGTATTGCTGCTTGGGTAAAACGGTCTTTAAGCGATTGCGTACGGGCTTGGGAAAGGTAATAACCTCTGCTCCCCGATGGTCATAATTAGGCTTACCAAATTGGATTAGGGATTCAATGACAAAGCCTGGGATCCCTCGTTGTTGTTGTCTGGCTTGGGCATGCCGTGAGTAGTGGGTCAGCGTGGTCATGGGGCGTCTCCTATCAAAAATGGTTGTTATTTTTGATAGATTAATGAGCCTTTGGCTCACCTAGTGAGCCTGTGAGGGTTCAAGATAGAGCCATGCTCTACCGATTCCTTATCCCCTTTATAGCCATTGGCTTCGTGGCCTGTTCCAACCCCACCACGGATTTTCATGCCTGCCGATATGACAGCAAAAAGACTGTGCTGCTTGTTGATGTCAAGCGTGATTTACGAGCTTTGGGACTAGGTGAGTATGACGAGGAAATTGTAGAAAATTTAGTGCTGCTTTGCATGAAAGCTAGAAAGTGGGAGTGGCATCCTGATAGGGCAAAGAATTACTCAACATTGGATCCTAGCTCTTATTCACGTAGTCACTATTATTCTGTAATTTCCGTTTGGTAGGATTAAATAAATCTTTGATCTAAAAACCCCCTCCTAAAGTGCTAATACATTCAACAGCTACCATAGCTTAATAATTTAAGCCTACCAATAGTATCCTTATAGTTTATATACCAAAGTAAATCTAAAGGACTTAATTCATGTGTGCAGTAATGCCTTCTCTTTGTTTAAAAACCTCTATTGATTCACTTAAAAAATATGAATGAAATTTTCCTTAAATCTTATAACCAGAATCTTAAAAACGCCCAAGACTTAATTAAATTTATTCCTGACAGACAGGCAGTAAATTTAATGCATACAGATCAATTTACTGAGAACTTTAAGAAAATGATGGGGGCTGGTGCTACACCACATGAATTAACTAAATATTATTGGTCTGATCAAATCAATACTGCAGAAGCGTGGCTCATGATCTCAATTCATAGATCTGCAGAGCTTCTCGATGCTGGCTCATCACTTTTATTAAATAATAAGATTCTTGCATCAAGTCCAATTGTTAGAGCTTTATTAGAGCTTACAATTTCTAATCTTGTCATTTCAGGAAGAGCGCAATTCGTTATAGATGGATTATTTGAAGAATATAAAAATACAAAAAGTATTGCATGGTCAAACTCTTTTGAAAAAGACTTTATACAGGCAATTTGGGGAACAAGAATACCGGGTATCTACAAAGAAAAAAGTCATCTCCATCAGGATATTGGTATAGGTAAATGGGTAAAAGAGATTTCTAAAAAATACCCTGAGGCTGATAGCCTCCAAGAAACATACGATATCTTATCTGATCTATGCCATCCTAATGCTGCTGGTAATAGATTCTTTTATACAGTTAATGCTCAAAATAACATGTCTGAAGTTAATAGAACGTATGATCCAATATGGCAAAATGAAGCCATAATAATCCTCAAAAAAACTTTGTCTTGGAGTTGTGTCGGTATCATAAATTATCACACCCAAATGACAATGCTTATCAATAAAATGAGACGCCTCTTGCAAGAAAATTTTCTTCATTAATTTTATGAACGCATGAGTCGATATTAAAAAATCTGTGTAGTACCTTATAAGCCCCTAATGTCTTCATTCATTCTTTTTGCCTGCTTTCGACTTTGATAGCTTTCACTAACTTTGCTATTAGATTCAATCAGCTTTCTTGTATTAGTGCCGCGTAATTGCTCAATCGCTTGAATCACCTGTAAGTGGCTGTAGTGTTTTTCAATCATTAAGACACTGGTACCCATTTGCTTAGCTAAGGTGTGAATGGGTACCCCATCATGGGTAAGTGATAAGGTTGCGTAGGTATGACGTAGACTATAAAACACCCGCTTTTGATTGGTCTTGGGATCAATGAGTAAGCCATGATCAGCTAAGAAGGTATCAAACATATGGTTTAGAACATCACTTAAATCCCTACCCTCTTTAGTTCTAAAGATGTAGTCATCATTGGTGGGTTTAATGAGCTCTGCCAATGGATCCTTAATTGAGCTCTTGACACCATAGTTACGAAGGGCGATACGCTCTAAGACTCGGATGCTTGGTAGACGTCCAATGATCTGCCGCTGCCCTGTTTTACCTTTGACGGTCATTTCGCAGCTACGATTTAAGCTATGTACTTCAATGGCTTCGCCATCCTCATCGATTTGATCGGTCACCGTACTAATTGGGTTCACCATGAAGCGGATCTGCTTCCATTTCATATCGAGTAGCTCGGTTCCGGGTCTAGCTCCGGTATCCACCAGCATCTCCACATAGTCTCTAAGGATTTCTCTGCGCTCACGTACATCCGCAGTTCGGCTTGATTCAATATAAGGACCCAATTGCTTGAGTAAGGCTCTGAGTTCATGAAGCTCAAAAGCAGGTCTGCGCTGACTTTCTTTGGTCTTGCCATCGAGCTTGGGTCGATTACTATCCGTCAAATACCCACGAACCACCGCTTCATCAAAAACTCGATTAAACGCAGCGTTTTGGGTTTTACGTTGACTATTGGAAAGTGCTGAGCCATACTTGGCTTCTCGGTCGTTGTAATAGTCTTGCAGAGCATCGTAATCAATATTAGTAATAAGTCGCTGCCCTAAACTAGGGATGAAATGCTCTTTGATGATACGAATATAGTCTTTGTAGATCACCTTACCCAAGCCACCCTGTAAATCTCGCTCCATGCGGTCAATGGCTAACATAGCGATATCTTTGAATCGTTTGGTTACTACTGGGATGCCCGATCGCTTACGTATTTCTGCTTCTACCAAAAGCTCTTTAGCTTTGGTCACAGCGAGGTCAAATTTTGTTTCTTTTGTCGTGGCTCGTATCCACTTGTTATCAACCTTAAAGCGGCACTGCCAGACTTGGCTATGTTCACGCTGATATAAGGTTAAGTTACGGTGTATTAATTGATGTGTATTTTCTTTCTTGATTGCCATATAGTTAATTTAGCTTCAGATACCCAGCGAGAGCAACCAAGTTGGCTGAATTTTATGGGGTCAATTTAGTCAAAAGAAAGTATGGCTAAGAGTGGGAATTAATGGAGGTTTGTCGAAGGGTGAGCGCTATCTAAAGTGAAGCTTAAAAGTCAATTTAATAGCCTTCATCTTTTCCGGGTTTATGAATATAGTGATCACCTAATGGCAAATCATCTGAAATCCAAAGTGGTAAGAATTTCTTAGATTCAACTCTTCTTTTGTAACCATCCCACTTTATCTCCTCACCATTTAAATCCTGGCAACTTAAATAGTCTGGGCGCCCTGCTGGATTTGAAATTACAACTCTATTAAAGAAGCCTCCATGCTTATCGAACCTTGTCCAATTACCCCATACAAATGCCTGCATAACTATAACTGAAGGTTTCTTTTTGTTAGAAAAATATAAAGCTTGATAGGTAGCAACTCCCTCGCCCGCTATGAACAAAAAACTTAATCTTTTCGGACCTATACCGGGATTTGCTGTATCTTGCCTTTGAAATATCATCCAAACTGCATATGGATTTTCTGAAACTGCACGCATCCTTGAGTAAGAAGATGGATCTTCATCTATGGTCAAATCTGGATACATACTTTTGTATTCCCTAAAGCATAACTCCTCTCTTTTAACTTCTCTTGATGCATAAACATAATAGCCATGAAAATTTATTGGCACCATCTCTAATAATGTTTCTTTGCTAATGCCTGGATCTACATATATAAAGCTATGCCCATACCCACTGAATGCTTCTATTACAGAGTAATCATAAGCAGATGCGGGATAATAAATTGAATCTGTAAGTAGGTCATCGATTGGCAAACGATCTAAATTTTCAATTTTCTCGAGCCATGAAGGCATTTCTCTTTGATAAAGCTGTTTTCTCGGCATAATTATTCAAATTAAACATTAATGTCATAATCCTATCGCGATTTTCACCCTCACTAGGTCAAGCGACCCCCAACCGTTACTTTAAGTAACCCTCAAAAGACAAAACCCCCACCATTTCTAGTGAGGGTTTGCTTTTCTGGTGGGCCCACCAGGACTTGAACCTGGGACCAAAGGATTCCGGTT
>Ga0214921_10003701_pt1 | contig 23128 bp, 17 predicted proteins | sample LL1505_MetaG_FD_177992 | JGI IMG/M metagenome (GOLD analysis project Ga0214921, IMG submission 177992) | Freshwater microbial communities from Lake Lanier, Atlanta, Georgia, United States - LL-1505 | ecosystem: Environmental > Aquatic > Freshwater > Lake | place: USA: Georgia | collected... | reverse complement strand
GTGAAGGCCGCCTGCCGAGAGAGCCAGCGACGATGATGGTGGCCTAACGACATCCCACCGCCCCCTGGATTGCCCCGTAAAAGCGGAACTTCGACCCAAACCTGCGGCGACTTCTCTCCCCACGCCGAACATAATTATTCGCCCTCGACCAGGGTGCGTCAACACGACGCGCGGCTGCGGTGGCCTCAGCCGGAACGGCCATCCCGGCCTGCTCGCCCCGCCGGCCGCACCATCCCCGCCCGGTCGCCTTGACCCCCGGGCCGCCTGACCGCGAGAATCATGGGTTGTCCCGCATTTTCCGCGGTCCCGGCGGCCCCGCGCCCGCCGGCCCCCGCCCTGCCCCGTGCCGGCCAGCCCCTCCGGCCGCCCGACCACAGCCCCCGAACACAGCCATGGAAACCCTCGAACGCCTCTGGGACTCGGTGACGAACGGTGCCTCCGCCTTGAGCGGCCGGGCCGAGCGGTTCATCACGGGGCTCTTCGGCTCCTCCAACGCCCGTTACATCCGCAGACTCGAGCCCAGGATCGAGGCCATCAACCTGCTCGAGCCCCGCTACCAGGCGATCAGCGACACCGAGCTCGCCGGCCAGACGGCCGACTTCAAGCGGCGGCTGGCCGCCGGCGAGACCCTCGACGACCTGCTCGTGGAAGCCTTCGCCGTCTGCCGCGAGGGGGGCCGGCGCTGGCTGCGGATGCGGCACTACGACGTGCAGCTGATCGGCGGCATGGTGCTCCACTCGGGGGCGATCGCCGAGATGATCACGGGCGAGGGCAAGACCCTCGTGGCCACGCTCCCGGCGTATCTCAACGCGCTCGAGGGGAAGGGCGTGCACGTCGTCACCGTCAACGACTACCTCGCCCGCCGCGACATGGAGTGGATGGCCCCGCTGTACATGGGCCTGGGGCTCACCGTGGGCGCGATCCAGTCGGGCATGGACTCCGGCCAGCGGCAGAAGGCCTACGCCTGCGACATCACCTACGGCACCAACAACGAGTTCGGTTTCGACTATCTCCGCGACAACATGCGGATGGCGGCCCGCGGCGACGACCGCTTCCCCAAGCACGCCCAGCAGGCCCAGGGGCCGCTCCACTTCGCGATCGTGGACGAGGTCGACAACATCCTGATCGACGAGGCCCGCACCCCGCTGATCATCTCCGGCCCCGCCCACGACGACGTGGCCAAGTATGCCCGGGCCGACCAGATCGCCCGCCAACTCAAGGCCGAGACCCACTTCGAGGTCAAGGAGAAGGAGCACACCGTCGCGCTCACCGAGGAGGGCGTGCGCACGGCCGAGAAGCTCGCCGGCGTGGAGAGCTTCTACACGGTGGGCAACATGGAGTGGCCCCACCTGATCGACAACGCCCTCAAGGCCCACCACCTCTACAGGCGCGACGTCAACTACGTCGTCCAGCAGGGGGAGGTGGTGATCGTCGACGAGTTCACCGGCCGCCTGATGCCGGGCCGGCAGTGGTCCGACGGGCTCCACCAGTCGGTCGAGGCCAAGGAGGGGGTGAAGATCAAGGAGGAGTCGCAGACCCTGGCCACGGTCACCCTCCAGAACTTCTTCAAGCTCTACAAGAAACTCTCCGGCATGACGGGCACGGCCATGACCGAGGCCACCGAGTTCTGGAAGATCTACAAGCTCGACGTGATCGCGATCCCGCCCAACCGGGGCCTGCAGCGGATCAACCATCCCGACGTCATCTACCGCACCGAGCGGGAGAAGTGGGTCGCCGTGGCCGACGAGGTGGAGCGGATCAACCGCTGGGACACGCTGGCCCTCGCCGACGGCTCCTGGAAGGTCGGCCGGATCGTGCGGGAAGCCGACGCCGAGGTGGTGTTCGAGGAAAAGGGAGGCAAGGACGCCGAAACGATCCTCCGCTCCAAGATCAGGGAGATCCAGCGGAAGGGCCTGCCCGTGCTCGTGGGCACCGTCTCGATCGAGAAGAGCGAGCGGCTCTCCGACCTGCTCGAGAAGCGGGGCGTCGATCACGCGGTGCTCAACGCCAAGCACCACAAGCGGGAGGCCGAGATCATCGCCCAGGCCGGCCGCCCCGCGGCCGTCACGATCGCCACCAACATGGCCGGCCGAGGCACCGACATCATCCTGGGCGGCAACGCCGAGACGCTCGCCTGGGCCAAGCTCCAGGACACCTATCCGACCAGGCTCGACGTGCCCAAGGAGGAGTGGGAGACGCTGGTCACGGAGATCGCCACCCGCGAAGACATGAAGGCCCAGGGGGAGACGGTCCGGCAGGCCGGGGGCCTGCAGATCATCGGCACCGAGCGGCACGAGGCCCGTCGCATCGACCTCCAGCTCCGCGGCCGCTGCGGGCGGCAGGGTGACCCGGGATCGAGCCGGTTCTTCCTCTCGCTGGAAGACGACCTGATGCGGATCTTCGCCGGCGAGTGGGTGAAGAACGTGCTCACCCGCCTGGGCATGCAGGACGGCGAGGCGATCGAGAGCCGGATGGTCACCCGCCGTGTCGAGGCGGCCCAGAAGAAGGTCGAGGAGCGGAACTTCGAGGTCCGGAAAAACTTGCTCGAATACGACGAGGTGATGGACGAGCAGCGGAAGCGGGTCTACGGCTTCCGCCAGCGGATCCTCGACTTCACCGACGGCGACGCCGACTGCCGGGAGATGATCCTGGAGATGGTCGACCGCCAGATCGACGAGAACATTGGCAGCTTCCTCGACAAGGATTACGGCCCCCAGACCTACGCCTCCTGGGCCGCCGGCCAGCTCTCCTGCGAGCTCGAAGGCAGCGACTTCCGCGGTCTCTCCCCCGAGGAGGCCGAGCGGCTCGCCGCCGACGAGGCGGCGCGGCAGTCGGAAACGCAGATCTTCGAGGCCGTCGAGGAGAACCTGCCGGAGGGCGAGGACGAGGGCGAGTGGAACTGGGGCGCGCTGGCCTCCTTCGCCAACGCGCGCTGGAAGCTGTCGCTCACGGATCGCGAGCTCAAGCGGGTGGGCCGCGACGACGTGGTCGGCCATCTCCAGGAGCGGGCCCGCGAGGCGATCCACAAGATCGACCTCAGCGACGGCCGCCGATTCCTCGACCCGGAGTTCAGCCTGCGGACGGCCCGCGGCTGGACGGAATGGCGGTTCGGCATCCCCGTGGACCAGGCCGAGGTCGACCGGCTCGGGGAGCGGGGCCTCGACGCCGAGGCCTTCAAGGCGCTGGTCCGCACGAAGGCCCGCGCGGCCTACGCCCACCGCGAGATCGAGTATCCCGTGCTCGTGGGCCTGGCCCACTTCTCCGGCCGCCAGCCCGACGGCTCGCGGCGGCTCGACCGCGAGGGCCTGCTGGCCTGGGCGCGGGAGCGGTTCGATCCCGCGCTCACCGAGGCCGACCTGGACTCGAGCGACCTCGATGAACTCCGGCGGGTGCTCGTGGCCGCAAGCACCCGGCGGCACGGCCGCGACGACGACTCGCGGGATGAGATGAAGCGGATGGAGCGGGCCGTGCTCCTCCAGATCCTCGACAACGCCTGGAAGGACCATCTCCTGGCGATGGACCACCTCCGCTCGAGCGTCGGCCTCCGCGGCTACGCCCAGGTGGATCCCAAGGTGGAGTACAAGCGGGAGGGGATGCGGACCTTCGACCTGATGTGGAAGGGCATCGCCGAGCGAGTGGTGGACGTGGTCTACCGGATCGAGCAGGTCGAGGAGAGCGCTCTCCGGAGCACCTGGCACGAGACGGCGGCCGTCCACGCCGAGGCGGCGAGCCCCGCGCAACTGGCCGCCCAGCAGGCCAGCCCCGCCGAGGTCCAGCGAGCCGAGCCGAACCGAACCGAGCCGATCCGCAACCTCGCCGAGAAGGTGGGCCGCAACGACCCCTGCCCCTGCGGCAGCGGCAAGAAGTTCAAGAACTGCTGCGGCAAGTCGAGCGGCGTGGCCGCGGGCTGACATTCACGGCTTCGCGGGCATCCCTGGCCCGCGAAGCCTTGGCTCGGCGGAGGGGCAGCCAAGGTGCCCCTCGCCTCGCGGGCTGCTCGCACCTCCGGGCTCGCAGGGCCGCCGCTGGGCGGCGGCTCACGGCCCGTGCCTGGCGGCACGGTGGCCGTGGCCGTGCGCGTTTTGCCGCGCCTGCTTTGTTCTGATGAATCCTGTCGCACCTCTGTCAACCGTTGGACTGCGAGGGGTTGCCCGTGCCCTCGAGCGAGCTGTGGAAGCGAGCGCAGGCAGGATGCCGAAGCGAGCGGACACGCAGTGAACGGAGGCCTGGAGGGCCGGAGTGAACGTCTAGCGAGAGGGCATGGGTAACCTCGAGCCCGCACGCAAGAGGCCGCGGGGACGTCCGGCGAGATGGCCCTGGCCCCCCGAGCCGACGCGTGAGGACGTGCCGACCACACGGCGAAACGGGATCACCCTAAACTGGCCACGATGCTGCTCAACGCTCTCTATCTTTCAGTCGCGCTGCTCGCCCTCCCCTGGGTGGCTTGGCGGAGATTCTCGGGCGGCCGGCCGGTGGCGGCGCCGTGGCGACGCTTCACCGGGCGTGTGGATGTCGCGCCGCCGGAGCCGGACGTGCCGCGGATCTGGCTGCATGGCGTGAGCGTGGGAGAGGTGCAGCTGCTCGCGACGCTTGCCGCGGAGATCGCCCGGCAGGCCGCGGCGGAGGGCCGACGAATCGAGTGCGTGATCTCGAGCTCGACGGCGACCGGGCTCGAGGTGGCGGGCCGGCGATTCGGCCCCGACCGCACGTTCCCCTGCCCGCTCGACTTCACCTGGGCCGTGGGCCGCGTCTTCGACCAGGTCCGGCCGGCGGCGATCGTCCTCGGCGAGCTCGAACTCTGGCCCAACCTGCTCGCCGCCGCCGCGCGGCGGGGCATCCCGGTCGTCGTCGCCAACGCGCGGATGAGCGAGCGGAGCGCCGGCGGCTACGCCCGCATCCGACCGCTGGTCCGCCGAATGCTCGGCCGGGTCACGGTCGTCAGTGCCCGGTCGCAAGCCGACGCCGCCCGGTTCGCGGCGCTCGGGGCGGCCGACGTCCGCGTGGCCGGCTCCATGAAGTTCGACGGCGTCCGCGGCGACCGGGCCGCGGACGAGGTGCGGCGGCTCCGCGAGCTGGCCGGCTTCGCGGCCGACGACGTGGTGTTCCTGGCCGGCAGCACGCAGGCCCCGGAGGAACGGCTCGCGGCGGAGACCTTCCTCGCCCTGCGCGGGCGGCAGCCTGCGCTGCGGCTGGTGATCGTGCCGCGGCACGTCGAACGAACGGCCGAGGTCGCCGCCTTGCTCGACGCGCTCGGGCTCCGCTGGCAGGCCCGCAGCCGCCTCGAGGCCGACGGCATCGATCCCGCCGCTCGCGTGCTCCTCGTGGACACGACCGGCGAGCTCGGCTCCTGGTGGGGCACCGCCACGATCGCCTTCGTGGGCGGCAGCCTCGACGGCGGCCGCGGCGGGCAGAACATGCTCGAGCCCGCGGCGTACGGGGCGGCGGTGAGCTTCGGCCCTCACACCAGGAACTTTCGCGACGAGGTGGCCCGGCTGCTCGCCGCCGACGCGGCGGTGGTGGTGGCCGACGGCCCGGAGCTCACCGCCTTCGTGGCCCGCTGCCTCGCCCAGCCCGCCTCGGCCGAGGCTCTTGGCCGCCGTGCGGCCGCCCTCGTCGCCAGCCAGCGGGGCGCGACCGCCGCCTCCACGCGGCTGGTGCTGGAGCAGGTCTTCGGGGAGCCGCCGGTTGCCGATCGGCGCTCGGATGCCCCATAATCTCGGGTCGCTCGGGCGGCAGGTGTGCCGCCCGCCATTTTCCCTCCAGCACGAGGCTCCAGTCGTGGCACAAGGCAAGTATCTGTTCACCAGCGAATCCGTCTCCATGGGCCACCCCGACAAGCTGGCCGACCAGATCTCCGACGGCGTGCTCGACGCCTACCTCGCCCAGGATCCCCACAGCCGCGTCGCCTGCGAAACGATGGTGACCACCGGCCTGGCCGTGATCGCCGGCGAGATCACCTCCAAGGGCACGATCGACTATCAGCAGGTGGTTCGCGACGTGATCCGCGAGGTCGGCTACACCGATGCCGAGATGGGGATCGCCGCCGACACCTGCTCCGTGCTCGTGGCCGTGGGCAAGCAGAGCGCCGACATCGCGATGGGCGTCAACGAAGACGCCACGACGGGCAAGGACGTGGGCGCCGGTGACCAGGGCCTGATGTTCGGCTACGCCTGCAACGAGACGCCCGAGTTCATGCCGCTGCCGATCGCGCTCTCGCACCGGATCCTCGACCGGCTGACCGACGCCCGGAAGAAGAAGGAAGTCGACTGGCTGCGGCCCGACTCCAAGAGCCAGGTGACGGTCGAGTACGAGGGCGACAAGCCGGTGCGGATCGACACCGTCGTGGTCTCGACGCAGCACGCGCCCCACGTCTCCAACGAGGACATCCGGAAGTTCGTGATCGAGAAGATCGTCAAGCCGCTGCTGCCGAAGGATCTCGACACCAGTGACATCACCTACCACATCAACCCCACGGGCCGGTTCGTGGTGGGCGGCCCCCACGGCGACTGCGGCCTCACCGGCCGGAAGATCATCGTCGACACCTACGGCGGCTGGGGCCGGCATGGCGGCGGCGCCTTCTCAGGCAAGGATCCGACCAAGGTCGATCGCTCGGCGGCCTACATGGCCCGCCACGTGGCCAAGAACATCGTCGCGGCCGGCCTCGCCGACCGCTGCGAGGTGCAGCTCGCCTACGCTATCGGCGTCAGCGAGCCGGTCAGCGTCCACGTCGACACCGAGGGCACGGGGAAGGTCGAAGACGAACGGCTCTGCGAGGTCGTCCGCGACGTCTTCCCGCTGACCCCACGCGGGATCATCGACTACCTCGACCTGCGGCGGCCGATCTTCCGACGCACCGCGGCCGGCGGCCACTTCGGCCGCGACGAGTTCCCGTGGGAGAAGACCGACAAGGCGAAGCAGCTGGCCCAGGCGGCCCGCGCGGCCGGTGCGGTGGCCTGAGGCGTTCATGACGGCAGGCCGCTCGTTGTCCGGAACCCCGGCCCTCGCGGGCCGCGCGACCCTGCAGAGTCCGGCCGACGCGGCGACCGGCTTGATGGCCACGGGCGCTGCGGCCCTCGGGATGGCCGTGGCCGCGGCGGGGGCCACGCTGCTGATCCGGCGGCTGAGCGGCGGATTTACCGCGGTGCCCTCGGCGGCGGTGCCCTGGGCCGTCGCGGTCGCAGGCATTCCGTTGGTGCTCGCGGTCGAGGCGGCGGCTCGGTTGGCCGGAGATCGCCGGCCTGCCGGGCTCGCCCGCGGCGGGCTGGTGGCGGCGGCGCTGGCCGTCGCCCCGCTCACCGCCGCCGTGTGGCCGACCCGGGCGATCGGCCTGATCGGCACCGCGGTGGCCCTGATCGCCGCCCTGCGTCCGGTCGCCGCCCTGCGGCCAGCCGCCGGCTGGCTGCCACCGCGGCTGCGGGGCTTTCGCACCGCGGGCCGCTCGGGCGGCGCGCCCTCGGCCACGCCGACGGCTGAGCCTGGTGGCCGCGGGGGCGAGGATCGCGACCGGCTCTTCCCCTCCGACCCGGTGCGGTTGCCCGGGCCTGCCGATCCGTCGAGCGGCGCTTTGCCTGCGGTTCTTCCGGCGGGCGTTCGGCAACGGCTCGAGCGGTACGAGACTCCCGCCGGCGAGGATTGCGTGCGCGGGCAGGTGATGATCTCCGTCACGTCGGGGAGCCGCACGGGCCACGCCCACGTCGGCTTCTGCCCTGCGTTCGCCACGCTGCCCGCCGTCGAGGTGACCACCGACTGTGACTTCGTCGAGGCCGAGGTGGCGGCGGCGGAGATCCTGCCCTGGGGCGTCCGCGTCGAGTGCCGGCTCTCCGAACCGGCCGAGGAGCCGCTCGAGATCCCCGTGGCCATCCGCGCCGTCCGACCTGCCTGACCCCCCACACCGCACCGAGCCCCCATGGCCCGCTGGCCGACCCACCTCTGGACCACGCTCTTCACCTACGGGGTGATCTTCGTGGGCTTTCCCCTGCTGTCCCTTCTGTTCTGGCTCTGGGTGCGCGGGGGCTGACCGTGGCCGGGCTTCATCCATCCTTCCTTCCCCACTCCAGGAGACCACGACGAGCATGCTCCACGCGATCGTGATGGCCGGCGGATCTGGCACGCGGTTTTGGCCCGCCAGCCGCGTGGCCCTCCCCAAGCAACTGCTGCCGCTGGCCGGCGACCAGACGCTCCTCGAAGACACGGTGGCGCGGCTCGACTCGCTCGTGCCGCCCGAGCGGACGATGGTGGTCACCGCCGCGCGGCTGCTCGACGCCGTCCGCACGCAGTTGCCGGGCGTGCCCGAGAGCGGCCTCGTCGGCGAGCCCTGCAAGCGAGACACCGCCCCCTGCATCGGACTGGCCGCCCTGCTCGTGGCCCGCCACGATCCCGACGCCACGATGGTGGTGATGCCCTCCGATCACGTGATCCGTCCGGCCGAGAAGTTCCGCGGGGCGATCCGTCAGGCCGAGGCGCTCGTCGCCGCCGCACCCGGCAGGCTCGTCACGTTCGGCATCCGCCCCACCTACCCGGCCGAGAGCTTCGGCTACATCCAGCAGGGCGCGCCGCTGCCGGTCGGCCCGGGCGCGGCTCCGGCCCACACGGTCGCCCGGTTCAAGGAGAAACCGCCGGCGGCGGTGGCCGCCGAATACCTGGCCGCCGGCACCTACCTCTGGAACGCGGGGATCTTCGTCTGGAAGGCGGCCACGATCCTGGCGGCGCTCGCGGAGCGGCAACCGGAGTGCCTGGCCCACCTCGAGCGGATCGCCGCCGCCTGGGACGGCCCCGACCGCGACCGGGTCTTCGACGAGGAGTTCGCCGCGATCAAGGGAACTTCGATCGACTACGCCGTGCTCGAAACCGCTCCCGACGTGGCCGTGATCGAGGCGCCGTTCGGCTGGGACGACCTCGGCGGCTGGTCGGCCGTGGCCCGGCAGCGGCCCGCCGACGCCGCCGGCAACACCTTCATCGGCCGCCACCTCGACCTCGGCTCGACGGGAACGATCGTCCAGACCGGCGACGACCATCTGGTCGTCACGCTCGGCCTCGAGGATATGCTGGTGGTGCACACGCCCGACGCCACCCTGGTGGCCTCCCGCTCCCGTGAGGAGGAGGTGAAGAAGGTGGTGGCCGAACTCGAGCGGCGCGGATGGTCGGAGTTTCTCTGATGCGTGGACCGGGACTCCTCCTGGCGGCCCTCGCGCTGGCGTGGCTTCCTGTGGTCTCTCTCCGCGCCGCGCCGGCTGCGGCCGAGGCCGCCGTGACCGCCCGCGACGCCGGGTGGCTGGCCGCGTTCCGCCGCTCGCGCGAGGCCCTCTGCTGGACCGATCTGGTGGTCCGTCACGACTGGCGGGTGCAGCGGCACTCGGGCGACGGCCGCTGCCGCATTCTCGACCCCGCCGACGGCACGATCCGCGAGGGCACCGAGGATGAATGCCGGCGCGGCTTCGCCGCCCTCGAGGCCGACGGCACGATCCCGCCCCATGTCGGGCCGACGGTGATCCTGCTCCACGGCCTGGGCGAAGGCCGCGACTCGATGCGGCCGCTGGCCGAGCACCTCGAGACCGCGCTCGACGCCGCCGTGATCTCGTTCGGCTACGCCAGCGTCACCTCGAAACTCGACGACCACGGCGCCGCGCTCGCCGAGGTCGTCGCCGGCCTGCCGGCCACCGCCCCGGTCAGCTTCGTCGGCCACAGCCTCGGCACCATCGTCGTGCGGCGCTGGCTCGCCATGGCCGACGAGTCGCAACTGGCGCGGGTGCATCGCGTGGTGATGCTCGGGCCGCCGAACCAGGGCTCGCGACTGGCCCGGATGGCGGCGGGGCTCGGCCTCCTGGCCGAGCACGTCGAGGGCTCCGCCCGCGAACTCGTCTTCGACTGGGCGAAGGTCGCGCCCCAGCTGGCGGTGCCCGCCTGCGACTTCGGGATCGTGGCCGGAGGCAAGGGCGACGACACCGGATACAGCACGCTGCTCGCGGGCGACGACGACGCCGTGGTGTGCGTGGACGAGACGCGGCTGCCCGGTGCCCGCGACTTTCTCCTGCTGCCGGTCCACCATGCCGCGATGATGCGGCATCCGGCGGTGCAGCGGGCCACGTCCGCGTTCCTGGAGACGGGCCGCTTTCCGACCGCGGGCGAAAAGGCGGCGCGATGAGCGACCCGCTGTCGCAGCCGATCCCCGCCGGCCGCGTGGCCGGCATCGACTACGGCCGCCGCCGGATCGGCGTGGCCGTGTGCGACGCCTGTCGGATCATCGCCAGCCCGCTCTGCCTGCACGAGACGACGGGCGACCATGCCGCCGACGCGGTGTTCTTCACGCGGCTCGCCGCCCGGGAGGAACTCGTCGGCTTCGTGGTGGGGCTGCCGCTCCATGCCGACGGCAGCCCGAGCGGGATGTCGGCCGAGGTGGAGCGGTTCGGCGCCTGGCTCGGCCGCGTCACCGGCCTGCCCGTCGCCTTCCAGGACGAGCGGTTCACCTCGCACGAGGCCGCCGGGAAGCTGGCCGGCGTGGGGTTGAGCCGCGGCCAGAAGAAGAGCCGCAGCGACGCCGTTGCGGCCCAGGTGGTGCTCACGTCGTGGCTCGAGCGACAGCAGGGCCTCTCGACCGATCCCTGACTGATTGCCGCCGTACCCGGGCTCGGGTTGCCATAGCGTCACGCCGTCTGGTTTGGGCTCGGGGTGGCCCGTGCCATCTCGCCGGACGCTCCCGGGGCCGCTTGCGTGCGGGCTCGGAGTGGCCCATGCCCTCTCGCTACACGTTCACTCCGGCCCTCCAGGCCTCCGTTCACTGCGTGTCCGCTCGCTTCGGCATCCTGCCTGCGCTCGCTTCCACAGCTCGCTCGAGGGCACGGGCCACCCCTCGCAGTCCAACGGTTGACCAGGCAGCCAGAGGATGCAGCAGATTCGTCTGAACGCACACGGCACGCCAGCTTGCGTACGAGCACGGCCGCCCGGAGGTGCGGCCGGCGGCCGGGGCCGAAGGCCCGCGGGCCGCGAAGGCTGCAGGGGGCAGGGATGCCCCTGCAGCCGTAAAGCTGGATGCCCGAAGCGAACGTCCGGCGATGGCATATGGGCAGCCCCGACGCGTAACCGGCGACGTTCCAACCCAAGTCCTTCGCGGTAAGATCAGGTGATGCCCCCTTCCACTCATCCCCTGCGGCTCGTCGTGGGCTGCGGCTATCTCGGCGAGCGGGTGGCCCGCCGTTGGCTGGCCCGCGGCGACCGGGTCGTGGCCGCCACACGCTCGCCCGCGCGGGCCGACGTGCTCGCAGCCGCCGGCATCGAGCCGCTCATCCTCGACGTCACTGCGAACAACCCTGGCTGGGAGCGCCAGTTCGGCCGGACCGACGAGCCGGTCGCCACGATCTTCTGGGGCGTCGGCTTCGACCGCGCGGCCGGGGCCTCCTCTGACGACGTGCACGTCGCCGGCCTGAGGAAACTGCTGGATGCGGCGGCCGCAGCCGGGCTTCGGCCCCGCGTCGTCTTTTCGAGCTCGACCGGCGTCTGGGGCGACGAGCGGGGAGGCATCGTCTCGGAAGCCACGCCCCCCGATCCCTCCCGCGAGGCGGGCCGCGTGCTCGTCGCTGCCGAGCGGATGCTGGCAACCCATCCGGTGGGCCCTGGTACGGCCCTGCGGTTCGCGGGCCTCTACGGCCCCGGGCGGCTGCCGCGGCTGGCCGACCTGCGGGCGGGCCGGCCGATCGCCGCCGACCCCGACAGCTGGCTCAACCTCGTGCACATCGACGACGCGGCGGATGTCGTCGTCGCCGTCGCCGACGCGCCGGCCCCGCGGCCGCTGTACGTCGTCTCCGACGGCACGCCCGTGCGCCGCCGAAACTGGTACGGCCGGCTCGCCGAACTCGCCGGCGGGCCGCCCCCCGTGTGGGACGAGTCGGCCCTGCGGAGCCGCGGCGGCGACAAGCGGATCGACTCGACGCTCGTCTGGGCCGACCTCGGCATCCGTCCCGCCCACCCCGACGCCCTCGCGGCTCTGCCGCAGCTCGTCGCGGCGCCGTGATCCGGCGGGGACTGGAACCGCCCGCTACTGGAGCGCGGGCACGGGAACCTTCTTCGGAGCCGCCTGGGCCGCCTCCGCGATTCCTCCGGCCTCCGCCAGCGACCGCAGGTAGTCGACCGTGACGTTCATCGCCTCGTCGAAGTAGTAGTCGCGCTTCACGACCGGCCGCTTGGAAAACTCGGACTGCTCCAGCCGCTCCTCTTCCTCCTTCTCGGCCTTCTTGCCCTCGTTCCACTGCTTCGTGAACTCGGACTCGGCCAACGAGATCGTCTTCTCGTCCTTCCGCTTGTTGTAGCGGTCGATGTCGACGGAGAGATCCTTGAACTTCTCGTCACCCGCCACCCGCTCGGCCGACCGTTTCCGCAACAGGTCGATCACCGTCTCGGTGACCTGGCCCGTCGGCTCGTAGCGGGCCGCCGGCACGCGGTCGAACGGGATCGCGTGGTCGAGGTCACTCTCGCCGACCGGGAGGTGGGTGGTGATGCTCGGCAGCGTCACGTCGCTCTTCACGCCCTCGAGCTGCGTGCTCGCGCCGCTCGGCCGGTAGAACTGCTGCATCGTGATCTTGATCGCCCCCAGCGACGGGGCGTTGTCGAACCGCCGGAACAGCTGCCGCCCCAGATCGAGCAGGCTCTGGACGGTGCCCTTGCCGTGGGTGGCGTCGTCGCCCACGATCAGCCCGCGGCGGTAGTCCTGGATCGCCCCCGCCAGGATCTCGCTGGCGCTGGCGCTGAACTTGTTGGTCAGCACGACGAGCGGCCCTTCCCAGACCACGCCGGGATCGACGTCGTCATACGGCCGCACCTGCTGGTCGGCGTCCTTGATCTGCACGACCGGGCCCCGGTCGATGAACAGCCCGGTCAGCTTGATCGCCTCGGGCAGCGACCCGCCGCCGTTGTTCCGCAGGTCGAGCACCACGCAGTCGACGCCCTTCTGCCGGAAGTCTTCGAGCAGCCGCTGGGTGTCGCGGGTGCTGCTCTTGAAGTCGGCCTGGCCCTGCTGAGCCCCCTCCATGTCCATGTAGAAGCTCGGCAGGTTGATCACGCCGATCCGGTAGGGGGAGCCGTCGCCCTTCTTGCCGTGCTCGATGATTTCGCCGCGGGCCTCGGCATCCTTGAGCTCGATCTTGTCCCGCGTGATGTCGTAGACCTTGGGTGCCGTCTCGCCGACCGGGATCACCTTGAGCCGCACGACGGTGCCCCGCTTGCCGCGGATCAGCTTCACCACCTCGTTGAGGTTCATGTCGACTGTGTCGGTCACATCCCCTTCATTGCCCTGCCCCACGCCGACCACGCGATCCTTGCTCTTGAGCCGACCATCCCGGTCGGCGGCCCCGCCCGGCGTCAGCTCCACGATCGTGGTGTAGCCGTCCTCGCTCTTGAGCTGGGCTCCGATGCCGTCAAGCTGGAGCCGCATCCCGATCTCGAAGTTTTCCAGGGTGCCGGGTGACATGAAGCTGGTGTGGGGGTCGAAACTTGCCGTGAGCGACGAGAGGTAGATCTCGAGCAGTTCGTCGGCCGTCATCTGGTGCATCCGCTTGGCGAAACTCTTGTAGCGACGATGAAGCTTGTCCTTGGCCTCCTCGGGGGGCGTCTCCTCCATCTTCTGCACGAGCAGGTCGTACTTGATCCGCTTCCGCCAGGTGTCCTCGAGTTCCGCCTCGGTCTTGGCCCAGGCGGTGTGGTCGCGGTCGATCACGATCGTCTCGTCCTTGGTGAAGTCGTGCGGCGCGTCGATCAGCCGCTCGATCACCGGCAGCTGCTGGTCGACCCGCTGCAGGAACCGCGCCAGCACCTCGTAGGCGAAGTTCACGTCACCCCGCTTGACGCCGTCGTCGAGCGTGTCCCGCTTGGCCGTGAACTGGTCGATGTCGGATTGCAGGAAGTAGACCTTCATCGGATCGAGCGCCTCGATGAACGCGTCGAACCAGAGCTTGGCGATCCCGTCGTCGATCGGGCGCCGCAAAAAATGCTCCCGCTCGAGGTGGCGGCGAACGGCGACCGCGATGTGGCGGTCGTTGGCTCCCGGCTGCGGGGCGCCGGCGGCGACGGGCGCCGCCGTGCCGGCCGGACGGGGCGGCTCCTCGGCGTCGCCCGACCAGGCGACGCAGGCCAGCACGAGGGCGACCGCGATGTCGCGACGGAAAGAATCGCCGAGCGGGGAAAACCGGACTCTCGAGGGGGAGATGCCGCTCACGCTCTGGCTCCTTGGGTGGTCTGTTGGCATGCGTCGTGGTCGATCATGCATTGTGACGACTCGCCGCCGGTTTGGCGAGCCAATATTCCCCGCCGATTCGCGTCGCTGTTCAGCCGCAGCCAACCACCGCTGCCGACGCCTCGACCGCCCGCTCGATCACGGCCCGTGCCACGAGCGGATCAGGGCCGAGTCGAGCCACCGTGAGCCACTCGAGCCCGGGCCGCGCGGCCCGGGCCGCGGTGACCGCGGCCGCGACCTGCTCCTCCACGTGACCGCGAAACAGCAGATGCGGCTGCACGATGATTCTTCGGATCTCGACGCCCGAAGGTTCGGCGGCCTGCGTGAGCGCTTCCTGGACACTTGGTCGCGCCGCGGCCACGAACCCCGCGTGCACGAGCCCCGGCCGGATCTCGCCCGCCAGCGTCGCCTCGGTGAAGTGGGCCAGTTGCGCCGGCGCCGTCGGATCGCTCGAACCGCGGCCCACCATCACGAGGGCCGTGTGCGCGGGAGCCACGGGCTCGCGGCCGGAGCACGCCCCGGCCCGGCGGCGGCTCGCGAGTTCGACGATCGCCGGATGGCAGCCCAGCGGCCCCGCGCGCACGACGGCGATGCCGAGCGCCGCAGCCGGCCCCGCGATCGCCTCGGGAACATCCCGCTTGGCATGCCCCGCCTCGAAGAGCAGGAGCGGCGCCGCGACCACCGAGTGGCACCCGGCCGAGGCGAGGCGGGCCAGCGCCTCCGCGATCGTGGGCCCGATCACCTCCAGAAATCCGAGCGCCACGGGAACATCCGGCAGTGACTCGCCGACGAGCTCGGCTACGCGGTGGGTCTCGGCGGCCCCGACCGAATCGGCCGTTCCATGCCCGACGACGAGCACGCCCCAGCCCGGCCCGAAGGCCCGGTTCGCGGACATGGGAGCCGGCCGGCAGATGGATCGCTCGGGTGACGTCATGCGATGCATGGTAGCCGCTTGAAGGCAGAGAGTCCCCGAACTTGAGCCCGGCATGGGGGCTGGGCCCGGTGGCATCGGGCAGGGCCATGGCTGGCCGCGATGGCCATCCCCCGGCGGGCGCGGGGGCTTGTATGGGACAGGTGTGCCGGAGGCTCGGGAGAGCCGCTTTGGATATAAACGGTCCTGCTGCGTCGCGCCTCCCCTTCCCGGCTGCCCGTGCCCGAGTCCCCGCCCCCCTCCGCCGACGCGGCCACGGTCGTGCTGCAGATCGCAGGGCGTCCCGGCCCGGCGTTTCGCCTCGACGCGGCCGGCGAGAACGTGCTCGGCCGAGCGAGCGGATCGCTCGTCACGCTCGCCGACCGGCTGGCCAGCCGCCACCATGCCGCGATCCGGTTCGACGCCGAGGCGGCGACCTGGATGCTCCGCGATCTCGGCAGCCGCAACGGCACCTGGCTCGACGGCGTTCGGATCAACACGGCGGTCCTCTCGCCGGGCTGCCAGATTCGGATCGGAACCACGGAACTCGTGTTCCAGCCGTTCGCGGCCGGCCGCCCGGAGCCGGATGACGAGCCCGACGCCGGCCGGATCGTCCGGCACGGCCCGCCGGACGAGTTCGTGGGCGCGGCCCTCGCCGCCGCGAGCGACGCCGGCGCAGGATCCCGCTGGCCGATGCTGCTCTATCAGGCGGGCATCCGCCTGCTGGCCGCCGGCTCCCGACGGGAGGTGATCTGCACGACGCTCGAACTGGCCGCGGAGTTCACCGCCGCGTCGAGCTTCGCCTGGCTCGAGCGCGCCGCCGACGGCAGCCCGCAGCCGGCCTGCGTCGTGCCCCCCGGCGACAGCCTGGCAACGCGGGTCGTCGGTTCGGCCTGGAGCCACGCCAGCGCCGGCCGCGCCCTCTGGCTGGAGAACGAGGCCCCGACCGCCGGAGACCTGGCCTGCGTGCCGCTCGTGGAGGGCGACGACGTGCGGGCGGTGCTGGCCGCCGCCGGAGGCATTCGCCCCGCGGACTTCGACCTGCTGCTGGCGTTGGCCGGACTTGCGGCCGCGGCGCTCGCCGCCCGGGGGTCGCGTGCCGATGCCCCGCCGGCCCCGACCGATCCGCTCGACGAGGCGGCCGGCTTCACCGCTGACGATGCGGTGGTCGACGGCACGCTCGCCCTCTCGACCGGGGAGTTCGAGCTTCTGCGCAGCGGGCAGCCGGCCGAGTGGCTGGCCGCCGCCGCGACGCTCCGGCTCGACGACTGGGAGCGGCTGCTCGCCGTGGAGGCGCTGAGGCGAACAGCGGGGGGCGTGCCGGAGGCCGCCGCGCTCCTGGGACTGAGCCGCGCGACGCTCTATCGCCGGCTCGAGGCCTTCGGGCTCACGCGGCCCTGCTCGCGGCCGGCTCCACCGTGAGCCGCGGCACGATCGCGGCCACCGCGAGCAGCAGCAGCACCGCGGCGGCATAGGGCAGCACGCGGGATGCGTGGAGCGAAAACAGGCTCATGCCCATCACCGGCCCGAGGATCCGGGCCAGCGACGCGAACGATTGGTTGACGCCGAGCACCTCCCCCTGCCGGTCGGCGTCGGCACGCCGGGAGATCAGGGCCGACACCGACGGATTGACGAAGGCGAAGCCCACCACGACGAGCCCCGCCGCCGCGTAGAAGGCCCACCGCCAGGGATCGCCCGCCCCGGCCATCAGGCCCCGGCCGGTCACCGCCGCGGCCACGCCCGCCAGCGCCGCCATGCCGACCAGCATCAGCACGACACCGGCCGCGAGCAGCCGCCACTCGGGCAGCCGCTTGGCCAGCGGGCGGTAGCAGCCCCCCGCCAGCAGCAGCACGAAGCCGATCGCCGCGAACACCAGGAAGTTGGCGTCGTCGGCCATGCCGAACGCCTTTTCGGTGAACAGCGCGAGCGTCGACTCGAAGCCGGCCATCGCCGCGATCGAGAGGAAGTAGACGAGCACGAGCCCGCCGACGGTGGGCATCCGCAACACCGCCACGCTCCGCTCGACACTGGGAAACTCCTTGGCGGCCTTGGCGCCCGGCCGCCGGGTCTCCCGAAACACGAGCGCGGCGATCAGGAGCGCCACCAGCGACAGCAGCGACGCGATCGCCCCCACCCCCCACCGCGCCTGATCGAAGACGGCGAGGCCGAAGAAGGCGATCAGCGGCCCGAGCGTGAATCCGCCACCGAAGGCGATCCCGATCAGCGCCATGCCCCGGGCCCGGTTCTCGGGCGTCGTGCAATCGGCGATCACGGCGGCGGCCGTGCCCACGCTCGCGCCGGCGATGCCGGCCCCGATGCGGGCGAGCAGGATCAGGCCCAGCGCCATCAGGGCGGCGGCTCTCGTGGGCGGCGGATCGACCGGCACGCTGACGGCGTAGCCGTAGAGCGCGTAGAAGACCACGGAGCCCGTCAGGCTCAGCAACAGGATCGGTCGCCGGCCCACGCGGTCGGAGATCCGTCCCCAGATCGGGCTGAACACGAACTGCATCAGCGAGAACACGGCGAACAAGAGCCCGATCGCGGCGCCCCCGGCGCCGCCGCCGAGCGGCGGGAGGCCGATCGCGTCGAGGTAGGGGGTGACCTGCCGCGGCAGCACCGGCAGCACGATGCCGAAGCCGAGCAGATCGATGAACACCGTGAGGAACACCACCAGCAGCGGCCCGCGGGCGGCCGGGACGGCGGGGGCCGGCGGCGTGGAGGCTGGCATCGTGATGGATCTGCGCGTGGTGAGGAATCGGGGCGGGGGCGGCGCGGCCGGGCGGGTGCACGCAGATGCTACACTGCCCGTCGATGAAGGATCGTGCCCAGGCCGATCGCCGTGCCCCGCCGGACGACCCGCCGAGCGTGTCGGAGGTGACGGCCCGCGTCAAGGACCTGATCGAGAGCCGGTTCGCCGACGTCTGGGTGGCCGGCGAGGTGAGCAACCTCACGCGGGCCTCGTCGGGCCATCTCTACCTCTCGCTCAAGGACGACGAGGCCCTGCTCCGGGGCGTGATCTGGCGCGGCACGGCATCCGGACTGGCCATCGAGCCGGCCGACGGGATGGCCGTGGTCTGCCATGGCCGGATCGAGGTCTACGCCCCGCGGGGCACCTACCAGATCACGATCGACCGCCTGCACGCGCTCGGGACCGGCACGCTCGAGGCCCAGCTGCGGAAACTGCACGCGGCCCTGGCCGCCGAGGGGCTGTTCGCGCCGGAACGCAAACGCCCGATCCCCGCCTTTCCCCGCCGCATCGCCCTCGTCACGAGCCCCACCGGCGCAGCCATCGCCGACTTTCTCCAGACGCTCCGCTCCCGCTGGCTCGGCAGCGAGGTGATCGTCGTGCCGTCGCGGGTTCAGGGGGCGGGCGCCGCCGAGGAACTGGCCGCCGCGCTGGCCGCGGCCGCCCGGCTCGTGCCGGCCGTCGACGTGATCGCGTTGGTCCGCGGCGGCGGCAGCCTCGAGGACCTGTGGAGCTTCAACGAGGAGGTGCTCGTGCGCGCGGTCGCGGCCGCACCGATCCCGGTGGTGGCGGGGGTGGGGCACGAGATCGACGTCACGCTCACCGATCTGGCCGCCGACCTGCGGGCCCTGACCCCGACGGACGCGGCGGTGAAGGTCTCACCCGACGGCGCCCAGGTGGCCGCCGCCGTGGCGGGCCTGGGGCCGCGGCTCGACAAGGCGCTCTCTCGCCGGGTCGCCGCGGCGCGGGACCGCGTGGTGCAACTGGCCCGGTCTCGGATCTTCGCCGACCCCGGCCGGCTCGTCCGCGATCGTCGCGCGGTCGTCGACCAGCATGCGGTGCGGCTCGTGCGGCTCGCCCGAGCCGCCGTGGCCCGCGCAGGCGAGCGGCTCGCCGCCGGCGCGGGGCGGCTCGAGGCGGCGAGCCCCGTGCACCTGCTCGCGCGCGGCTGGTCGCTGACCTGGCGCGACGACGATCGGGGCCGCGGGCTCGCGAGCGTCGCGGGCATCGAGCCGGACACGCGGCTCGTCACGCAGCTCGCCGACGGGCGGCTCTGGAGCCGCGTCGAGCGCATCGAGTGCGAACCCGATCTCGTCCACGCCTCCCGCCAGGATCACGTCCCATGAGCAGCTCCTCGGCAAACACCCGCGCGTCGGCCCCTTCCGCCCAACCGGCAGAGGCGGCCCAGCCCGCCGGCTTCGAGACCTCGCTCGCCCTGCTCGCGGAACTGGTCGGGCAACTCGAGGCGGGCGGCCTCGGGCTGTCGGAGTCGATCGATGCCTACGAACAGGGCGTGGCGGTCCTGCGCCGGCTGCACGAGGAGCTGGCTCGCGCCGAGGAGCGGGTGAGCGTGCTCGTGCGGATCGACGACGAGGGCCGCCCGGTGCTCGCGCCGCGCGCGGCGGCCGACGCCGCCGAAGCCGAGCAGCCGGCGGCGCGCCGGGGCGGGCGGGCCCGCAACGCCCGCACCAAGTCCCTCCCCGGGATGGACGAGACCTCGGAGGAGGCCTAAACTTCAGGGAGTCTTTCGCCAGGGAGGCAGGCAGGCCCCCGGCGGTTTTTCCCCTTCAGGCCCCCGCATGGCACGCTGTCCGGACACCGGCGGTTCGGTGGCCTCGCTCGTCGCCCCAGCCGAGGCGCCCGACGTCGTGCAGGCGGGCCTGGGACGGGTGCGGGATTTCATCGAGCCGCTGCTGGCCGCGGCGCTCGCCGACCATCCTGACGTCCCGCGGCGGCTGACCGAGGCCATGCGGCATGCCGTGCTCGCGCCCGGCAAACGGCTGCGGCCGGCGCTCGTGCTCTGGGCGGCGCGGGCCTGCGGACACGGGGGCGAAGCGGAGGCCTGGCGGGCGGCGGCTCCCGCGGCCGTGGCCGTCGAACTGATTCACGCCTATTCGCTCGTTCACGACGACCTGCCGGCGATGGACGATGACGACCTGCGACGCGGCCGGCCCACCTGCCACCGCGCCTTCGACGAGGCGACGGCGATCCTCTGCGGCGACGCGCTCCAGCCGCTGGCGTTCGAGACGCTGGCCGCGGGGCTGCCGGCGGCGGTCGCCGGTCGGGCCTGCCTCGTGCTCGCCCGGGCCGCGGGGGGTGCGGCGCTCGTGGGCGGGCAGGTCGACGACCTCGCCGTGGAGCGGGGCTGGGTCGCGCCGCCCGACGGGATGTCGACCGCCGAGCAGGTGGCCTGGATGGAGCGGATCCATCGCCGCAAGACGGGGGCGCTGTTCCGCGCCGCCCTCGAACTGGGCGGCCTCGCCGTGGCCGCCGACGCGCCGCAACTGGCCGCCCTCGACCACTTCGGCCAGGCCTTCGGGCTGTGCTTCCAGATCGCCGACGACCTGCTCGACGCCGAGGGGGACGAGGCCTCCGTCGGCAAGCGTGTCGGCAAGGACGCCGCCCGCGGCAAGCTCACCTATCCGACCGTGCTGGGCGGGGCGGAGGCCAGGCGGCGGGCGGTGGCCCTCGCCGACGACGCGGTGGCCGCCGCGGCCGAACTGGGCAAACCCGCCGCCGAACTGGCCGCCCTGGCACACTGGATCGTGAACCGCGACCATTGAACGGCCCCCTGGATCAGCTTCTGACACGAGTGTGACCACCAGACCCACGCCGGCTCGGCACCACACCTGACGCATCCCACGGACGACCCCAGCATGGCCGACATCCTTCCCTCGATCACGTCGCCCCACGATCTCCGCGGGCTCTCCGTCGAGCAGCTGGAAACGCTTGCGGTCGAGATGCGGCGGGCCCTCACGGAAGTGGCGGCGTCGCGGACCGCCCACTTCGCCTCGAATCTCGGCGTGGTCGAGCTCTGCCTGGCGCTCCACCGCGTCTTCGACTTCAGCCACGACCGGCTGATCTGGGACACGGGCCACCAGATCTACCCCCACAAGCTGATCACCGGCCGGTACCCGCAGTTCGGCACGATGCGCACGCGGGGCGGCCTGATGGGCTACCCGAACCCCGAGGAAAGCCCTTACGACCTGTTCATGACCGGCCACGCCGGGTGCAGCGTCTCGACGGCCCTCGGCCTGGCGAGCGGCGACGGGCTGATGAACGAGGGCGACCGCCGGAGCGTGGCGGTGATCGGCGACGGCGCCCTGCCCTCGGGCATCGTCTTCGAGGCGCTCAACAACGCCGGCTTCCTCAAGAAGCGGCTGCTCGTGATCCTCAACGACAACAAGATGTCGATCTGCCCGCGGGTGGGGGCGTTGGCCGAGTATCTCGACATCATCCGCACGAATCCCTGGTACCGCGGCCTCAAGCAGCAGGCGGGCGAGATCATCAAGGGCGTGCCGGTGGTCGGCGAGCAGATGGAGCGGATGCTGTCGGGCGTCAAGGACTCGATCAAGACCGGGCTCCACGGCGGCGCACTGTTCGAGGCGCTCGGCGTCCGCTACTTCGGCCCGGTCGAGGGGCATTCGCTGCCCAACCTGATCCGCTACCTCGAACTCGTGAAGGACGAGAAGGGGCCGATCCTGCTCCACGTGCTCACGGAGAAGGGCCACGGCTTCAAGCCGGCGGAGCAGGATCCCGTCTTCTTTCACACGCCCGCCCCCTTCGAGTGCGACGACGAGGACTGCATCGTCTCGATCAAGAAGTCGTCCGCGAAGGCCTACACCGACATCGCGGCGGGGGCGATCGCGGCCGCGCTGCGGCGGGACCCCCGCGTGACCGTGCTCACCGCGGCGATGTGCCAAGGCAACAAACTGGAAAAGGTGCGGGCCGAGTTCCCCGAGCGGTTCTTCGACGTCGGCATCTGCGAATCGCACGCGGTGGCCTTCGCGGCCGGCCAGGCCAAGGCGGGCTGCCGCCCGATCGTCGACATCTACAGCACGTTCCTGCAGCGGTCCTACGACCAGATCTTCCAGGAGGTCTGCCTGCAGAACCTGCCGGTCAGCTTCATGCTCGACCGGGCCGGGCTGACCGGCCCCGACGGCCCGACGCACCACGGCGCCTTCGACCTGGGGTACCTGCGGCTGTTCCCCAACATGGTCTTGATGGCCCCCGGCGACGAGCACGACCTGACGGCGATGCTCGATTTCGCGCTCGAGCACGACGGACCGGCGGCGATCCGCTATCCCAAGACGGTGATCGAGCGGCAGGCCGGCCCGCGAACGCCGCTCGAACTCGGCCGGGCCGAACTGCTGGCCGAGGGCGGCGACGGGCTCGTGATCGCCTGCGGCACGCTGCTCGGCGAGGCGTTGAAGGCCGCGGCCGCGCTGCGGGAGGAAGGGATCGAGATCGCCGTCGTCAACGCCCGGTTCGTGAAGCCGCTCGACACCGCCCTGTTGCTCGAGCGGATCGAGGCGGCCCCCTGGACGGTGACCGTCGAGGAAAACGCCCTGCCCACGGGGTTCGGCTCCGCGGTGCTGGAGATGGTGTCCGATGCGGGGCTCGCCGCGGGGCCGATCGCCCGGCTCGGCCTGCCCGACCGGTTCGTCGAGCATGGCGAGCGGGGCGAACTGCTGGCGGAGATCGGCCTCGATGCCGCGGGCATCGCGGCGGTCTGCCGGCGGCTGGCCGGCCGCGGGCCCGGTGCGGCCGCCTCGATCTCCCACCTGGCCGCCGACCACTGATCGGCCGGCGCCTCAGGCGTCCATCTCATCCTCGGGGCGGTTCGTCGATGACCGGTCTCTCGCGCCTGCGAAGTGAGCAGCCGCCACCCGGGCCGCTGGCCGTGGTGATCGCGGGGGCACCCGCCGTGGCCACCGAGATCGGCCGGGTCGCCGAGCTCCTGGCGACCCGAGGCCATCGTGTCACGAGCGTCGCCCAGGAGCCTGGCGACGGCACTGCGCCGGGCGACGGCACTGCGCCGGGCGACGGGACTGCGCCGGCCGCGGGCGACACGCCACTCGTGGGGGCCGATCTCGTGGTCGTGCTCGGTGGTGACGGCTCGATCCTACGGGCGGCACGCTGGATGGGCTATCGGCAGGTGCCGGTGCTGGGCATCAATCTCGGGCGGCTCGGCTTCCTCGCCGACACGCCGCGGACCGACATCGCCACGGCGCTCGCCGAGCTCGAAGCGGGC
>Ga0214921_10003700_pt1 | contig 23138 bp, 30 predicted proteins | sample LL1505_MetaG_FD_177992 | JGI IMG/M metagenome (GOLD analysis project Ga0214921, IMG submission 177992) | Freshwater microbial communities from Lake Lanier, Atlanta, Georgia, United States - LL-1505 | ecosystem: Environmental > Aquatic > Freshwater > Lake | place: USA: Georgia | collected... | reverse complement strand
ACTACCTGGCGGCGGTGACGCGGGCCAAGGGCCTGATCGAGGGTGGCGACTTCATGCAGGTGCAAGTCGGCCAGCGCCTCAAAAAGCGCTACACCGAGTCGCCCCTGAGCCTGTACCGGGCGCTGCGCTCGCTCAACCCCAGCCCTTATATGTACTACTACCACCTGGGTGATTTCCATGTGGTGGGCGCCAGCCCCGAGATTCTGGTGCGCCAGGAAACCGTGTCGGCTGGCGACAAGACCGAGCAAAAAATCACCATCCGGCCGCTGGCTGGCACCCGGCCGCGCGGCGCCAGTCTGGCGCAGGACCGGGCGGCCGAGGCTGAATTGATCAACGACCCGAAGGAACGGGCCGAGCATGTGATGCTGATCGACCTGGCGCGCAACGACATTGGTCGCATTGCCAAGACCGGCAGCGTCAAGGTGACCGAAGCCTTCAGCGTCGAGCGATACAGCCATGTGATGCACATCGTCAGCAACGTCGAGGGCACTTTGAGTGACGGCATGACCGCCATGGACGTGCTGCGCGCCACCTTTCCGGCCGGCACGCTGACTGGTGCGCCCAAGGTGCACGCCATGGAGCTGATCGACCAGCTCGAGCCCAGCAAGCGGGGCCTGTATGGCGGTGCTTGTGGTTACCTGAGCTATGCCGGTGACATGGACGTGGCCATCGCCATCCGCACCGGCATCATCAAGGACCAGATGCTGTACGTGCAGGCGGCTGCCGGCGTGGTGGCCGATTCGGTGCCTGAGCTGGAATGGCGTGAAACCGAGGCCAAGGCGCGCGCCCTGCTGCGCGCAGCGGAACTGGTGGAGGAGGGCCTGGAATGAAGCTGCTGATGATCGACAACTACGACTCCTTCACCTACAACATCGTGCAGTACCTGGGAGAGCTTGGGGCCGAGGTGACGGTGGCGCGCAATGACGAGATCACGCTGGCCGAGATCGAGGCCCGGCTACAGATTGGGCAGCTCGACCGCCTGATGGTCTCGCCCGGGCCCTGCTCGCCGGCCGAGGCCGGCATTTCGGTGGCAGCCATCCGGCAGTTTGCGGGCCAAGTGCCCATTCTGGGCGTTTGCCTGGGTCACCAGGCCATTGGCGCCGCCTTTGGCGGGCACATCGTCCGGGCGCAGCAGCTGATGCACGGCAAAACCAGCGTCATCAGCACCACGCAAGTCGGCGTGTTTACCGGCCTGCCAGCCCAGTTCACGGTCAACCGCTACCATTCGCTGGCGATTCAGCGGGCTGCCTGCCCGGCCAGCCTGGAGATCACGGCCTGGACGGAAGACGGCGAAATCATGGGCGTGCGCCATGCCACGCTCGATGTTGAAGGCGTGCAATTTCACCCCGAAAGCATCCTGACCGAGCATGGCCACGCCATGCTGGCCAATTTTCTGGCGCCAAGAGCCTGAAGCCTGCTACTATTTGTATAGCTGAAAACATCCTGTTGATAAGGCCTGGAGCCCAAAATGACCACCAACAACACCTCGATTCGTGTGGACCTGCGCAGCGACACCGTGACCCAGCCCACCGCGGGCATGCGCGCTGCCATGGCAGCCGCCCCTTTGGGCGACGACGTCTTTGCCGATGACCCCAGCGTGAACGCCCTGCAGACCCACATCGCCGGGCTGCTCGGCTTTGAGGCGGCGCTGTTTGTCCCGACCGGCACCCAGAGCAACCTGTGTGCCATCCTGGCGCACTGCCAGCGGGGGGACGAGTTTATCGTGGGCCAGATGGCGCACAGTTACCGCTGGGAAGGCGGCGGCGCGGCGGTGTTCGGCAGCGTGCAGCCGCAGCCGCTGAACCACCAGCCCGACGGCACCCTGGCGTTGGACGACATAGCCGCCGCGGTCAAGCCGGACGACGCCCACTTTGCCCGCACCCGACTGCTGGCGCTGGAGAACACGCTGGGCGGCAAGCTGATGCCCATGGCCTACCTGCAACAGGCGACCGAGTTGGCCCGCCAGCACGGCCTGGCCCGCCACCTGGATGGCGCCCGCCTGTTCAACGCGGCAGTGGCGCAAGCGGCCGCACTGGGCACCGACCCCTACCTGGAGGCACGCCGGATCGCCACCTGTTTCGACAGCGTCTCGGTCTGCTTCAGCAAAGGCTTGGGCGCGCCGGTGGGCTCCGCCCTGTGCGGCAGCGGTGAACTGATCACACGGGCGCACCGCATCCGCAAGATGGCCGGCGGCGGCATGCGCCAGTCCGGCCTGCTGGCTTCGGCTGCCGACTTTGCCCTGACGAACCAGGTCAAGCGGCTGGCCGAGGACCATGCGCTGGCAACGCGGCTGGCGGCCGGCCTCAGCCGCCTGCCGGGTCTGGTGGTGGAGCCGCCGCAGACCAACATCGTGTTTGTTGACCTGGCGGGCGCAGCCCGTGCGCGGGCGGCTGAGCTGATTCCTGAACTGGCCCGCCATGGCGTGCTGGCCACCGGCCTGTACCGCTTGCGCTTCGTCACCCACCTGGATGTGGATGCCGCCGGCGTTGACCGGGCGCTGGCCGTGATGGGCGATTTCTTCTCGCAGTAAGGCGGTGTGGCCATGAGCGGCGTCGACCACCTGGGGCTGTTCATCCTGGCCGGCTTGCTGCTCAACCTGACACCCGGGCCAGATGTGCTCTTTGTCGTGAGCCAGTCGCTGCGCGCTGGCCGGCGTGCCGGCATGGTGGCGGCGCTGGGCGTGGCCGCCGGCATCTTTGTCCACATCCTCGCCGCCGGGCTGGGCCTGAGTGCCCTGTTGGCCAGCTCCGCCGCAGCGTTTGCGGTGCTGAAATGGCTGGGCGTGGCCTACTTGCTGTACGTGGGCTGGAGCCTGCTGGGGCTCGGTAGCCCAGCCAGTGCTACTGAAATAAGAGCTAACAATCCAGCTGTGACAGGGGCTGAGGGCCCAATTGACTACCTAAAGATAGTGCAGCAGGGCTTCTGGACCAACGCCCTTAACCCCAAGGTGGCGCTCTTTTTTCTGGCCTTTGTGCCGCAGTTCATCAGCGCCGAGGCCAGCAACAAGGCGCTGACCTTTGTCCTGCTGGGCCTGCTGTTCAACCTCAATGCCCTGCCCGTCAACCTGGCCTACGCCCTGCTGGCGGCCTGGGCCGGCACACGCCTGCAGCGCTGGCATGGCGGCCTGGCCTGGTTGCAACGCCTGGTTGGGGCCCTGTTCATCGGCTTTGGCCTCAAACTGGCCCTGGCCGACCCTTCCACCCCCTGACGAGCCTCAACATGCCCCACAGCAACAAAATTACCGCGCAAGAAGCCCTGCTGCGCACCATCGAGCACCGCGAGATTTTTCACGACGAGATGCTGCACATCATGCGCCTCATCATGAACGGGGACATGTCGCCGGTGATGATGGCCGCACTGATCACCGGCCTGCGCGTCAAAAAAGAAACCATTGGCGAGATTACCGCTGCGGCGCAGGTGATGCGCGAGTTTTCCACCAAGGTGCATGTGGCCAACCCGACCCATCTGGTGGACATCGTCGGCACCGGCGGCGACGGCTCGCACACCTTCAACATTTCCACCTGTTCCATGTTTGTCGCCGCAGCCGCCGGTGCCCGTGTCAGCAAGCACGGCGGGCGCAGTGTCAGCAGCAAGAGCGGCAGCGCCGACGTGATGGAGGCCCTGGGCGTGCACATCAGTCTGGCGCCGGAGGCGATTGCCCGCTGCATCGACGAGGTCGGCGTCGGCTTCATGTTCGCGCCCAACCACCACCCGGCCATGAAAAACGTGGCGCCCATCCGGCGTGAACTGGGGGTGCGCACCATCTTCAATATTCTGGGGCCGCTCACCAACCCGGCCAGCGCGCCCCATATCCTGATGGGCGTGTTTCATCCCGATCTGGTCGGCATCCAGGTGCGGGCGCTGCAGCGTCTGGGTGCTGAGCATGCGCTGGTGGTCTACGGCAAGGACGGCATGGACGAGGTCAGCCTGGGTGCGGCCACACTGGTGGGGGAATTGAAAGACGGCGAAATCACCGAGTACGAGATCCACCCAGAAGACTTCGGCATGGTCATGGCCAGCAACCGCGGCCTGCGCGTAGAAACGCCCGAGCAGTCCAAAGCCATGCTGCTGTCCGTGCTAAACAATGAACCGGGTCCGGCCCGAGACATCGTGGTGCTCAACGCCGGCGCCGCCCTTTATGCCGCCAACGTGGCCCCCACCATGCAGGCCGGCGTGACGCAGGCCCGCGCGGCCTTGGCCTCTGGTGCAGCCCGCGCCCGGCTGGACCAGCTGGTGGCGCTGACCCAAGCCCTGAAGCCGGCCGCATGACCTTGGTCCTGACGATTCTGGCGGTGATCGGCGCTCCGCTGCTGGGCTTGTGGCTTTGGATTTGGCTGGCGAGGTCGGAGTACGGCGAGCGCTACATCAAGCAGCGCATGCAGGGGCCGTTTGTGCCACTGGATGAGCGGGAGCCGCCGCCGGGTCGGTGATTGGCGCTTTTTGGCGTTGGCGTTTGTTTTTGGCGTTGGCGCTGGCGTTGGCGTTGGCGGGGATGGCGTGCCTGCTGCCGCTCGTGTCCTCCGCCCTGCGGGCTCCCCCTTTTACCTCGATGCAGCAGGCACGCCATCCCCTCCCTGGTTGGGCGAGACTGAATACCTGAATACCTGAATACCTGAATACCTGAATACCTGAATACCTAAATACCTGAACACCTGAATACGGGTCCCAGCGCTGGCGTACGAGGGTCGTCAAGGTGGTGACGGGCTGAGCGGCGCAGCGGCATCAAGGAGGAGCCCGCAGGGCGGGGGACAGCCGCGGAGCCGCTCAGCCCGGCGCCACCTTGACCGGAGCGCCACACACGTTAGCAAGCGCTCAGCGTAGCGCCGCCAAGGGCATACTCCAGTCGCTCAACAACATCACATCACTCTGACGCAGCGCCACTGCCACCGGGGTATCAGCCATCTGCTTGCCAGCACCGGCCGGGTATGGCCGAGAGTGCGTCGGTCAGGGCGTGTGGGTCATCAGCCCATGCAGGGCAGGGTAGAGGTCTGCTGCACACGCCACCAGCATGCCGCCGCTGTGGATGCCCTGCGGCGTGAAGAAGTCATTGGCCCGCCCGCCCGCCTCGGTCACCAGCAGAATGCCGGCGGCGCAGTCCCAGGCGTTGATGTGCAATTCGGCGTAACCATCAACCCGACCGGCGGCCACATCGGCCAGCCCCAGCGCGCCCGAACCGCGCCGCGTGAAGGCGCAACCTGCGGCCAGCAGAGCCGCCGCCTTGCCCAGGTAGGCGGCGGGCTGGCTGCGCGGGGACCAACCCAGTTCCACCGTGGCGCCATCGAGCGCGCCGGTGCTGCGGGTTCGGATCGGCCGGTCGTTGAGCCAGGCGCCTGCCCCCAGCCCGGCGCTGTACAGCCGGTCCATCAGCGGGTCAAACAGCACGCCCAACACCGGTTTGCCGGCCTCCAGGTAGCCGATCGAGATGCACCAGCGCGGCACATCGGTGGCGTAATTGGCGGTGCCGTCAATGGGGTCCACCAGCCAGAAATTGCCCGCGCCGCCCACCGCGTCTTGCCCACCCATTTCTTCGCCCACCACCAGGTCGCCGGCAAAGGCCCGGGCCACCTCGGCGCGGATCAGTTGCTCGACCGCCAGGTCGGCTTGCGTCAGCACATCGTGCGCGCCTTTGGCACTGATCTGCAACTGGGCCGCTTCTTTCACCGCCAATGCGCCGCATTGGCGCGCCAGGTTGACGGCAAAGCGCAGACGGGCTGACAGGTGATCGGGTAACAGAGGTGTGGTCATGGCGTGTGGGCGTGGGTTGGGTCAGAGCTTGAGCGTGGCCGGCAGGTACTTGGCCATCAGGTCCTCGTAATAGGGCTTGAGTTCGGCCAACACCGGTGGGTTCGGGTTCTTGGAGTACAGGTCATAGGGGTTGAACTTCTGCACCCAGGGCAGGTTCGCTTCGTCGCGGGCATCGGTCAGGTGCCGGTACTGTCCCTCCCGGTGCCAGGCGTAGAACGAGTGGTAGCGGATCATGTACTGCGCGGGCTCCGGCACATAGTCTTTGAGCAGGTGGTACAGGTATTCGTCGTGGCCCCAGGACATGTGCACCTGATCCAGTCCGCAGTTGGCACTGTAAATACCAAGTTCGCTGTTGTAACGGCTGTCCTGGCCGTCCGGGTTGGCAGCAAAAAACTCAGGGTAGACGATGCGATCGGAATGGCGGCAGCCCACCGGGAAGGTATCACCCACCACCGCCCACTGCGGTTCGCCGAACAGGCACAGCACCTTGCCCAGGTCGTGTACAAAGCCAGTCAGCACAAACCAGTCGGGGTGACCATCGGCGCGGATCGCTTCTGCGGTTTGCAGCAGGTGGCTGATCTGGGGCAAGATGATGTCTGGGTCCGACTCATCCACCAGGATGTTCAGGTAGTCCAGCCCCTGCCAGGGGGTCATTTCCCTTTCCCTGAACTGCAGCCACTTGTCTTTTTTGCCCAGCACGAAATCCAGCGTCTGGTGTGTGTGGTTGTTACGGTAGAACTCGCGCACTCGGTCAATGCCGGGCTGCCCGAAGTCGCGGTAGGTCGCGCGCTGGGTCGCCGCAGCCAGAGGTGGTGGGGTGGCGAGGGGGTCTGACATGCGGGGTCCTCGTTGGCGTTGGTCAGGGCAGGATTGACCGGCGCTGCAAGCGGCCATGTTAACCGCGCCCGGTACCGGCTTTCTGCGAAAATCTGGACAAGCCCGGTCCGCGCCTCCTGTTCGGCCCGTTGGCGTTCCGGTAAGCCCCCATGTCCGATATCCTGAACCAGATCGTGGCTGTCAAACGCCAGGAGGTCGCCGCTGCCTTGCAGCGCAAGCCGCTCGCTGAGATGCGTGCTGACGCCGAATCGCGCGTACTCACCCGTGACTTTCTGGGCGCTATGCGTGAGTGCATTGCCGCCGGGCGCGCTGCGGTCATCGCCGAAATCAAAAAGGCCAGCCCGTCCAAGGGGGTGTTGCGGGCCGACTTCGAGCCGGCCGACATCGCCCAGACCTATGCTGAACATGGCGCCGCCTGCCTGTCGGTGCTGACCGACCAGCAGTTTTTCCAGGGCCGGATCGATTACCTGAAGCAGGCTCGCGCCTCCTGCCCCTTGCCGGTACTGCGCAAGGACTTCATCGTCGACGCCTACCAGGTTTACGAGTCGCGAGCGATCGGGGCCGACGCCATCCTGCTCATCGCGGCATGCCTTGATGATGCCGAGATGCGGGATTTCGAAGCCATTGCGCGCAGCCTGGACATGGCGGTCCTGGTCGAGGTGCATGATGCGGCCGAACTGGGCCGTGCCCTGCAACTCAAAACACCTCTGATCGGTGTCAATAACCGCAACCTCAAGACCTTTGAGGTCTCTCTCGACACCACCCTGACCTTGCGCCGCGACATCCCCTCTGACCGTCTGCTGGTCAGCGAAAGCGGTATCCAAAGCCGTGACGACGTGCTGCGTCTGGCGGCGGCTGGCGTCAATGCCTTTCTGGTGGGTGAGTCATTCATGCGCGCCGACGACCCCGGGCTGGCCCTGGCCCAAATGTTTGCCTGACTGGCCGAAGCTTGCAAGTCATCCAGGCGCTATATATTACATAGCAACTAATGCAGGCGCTACAAGGCGTTCAGGCTGATTTAATGTTTGGCGTCGCGGAGGCTTCGGCCACCGGTATCGGGCGCTTGCAGCGCACGGATTGGCCGCCAGCGCCATCCTGCGTTGCACCCGATTGGCAGCCGCTGCTCGGTCGTTTTCTGGTCGATCAGACCGGCCAGGCGCTGACCCGCTATCTGCAGGAGCGGCTGGCCGCGGGCACTGTGGTCTATCCGCCACAGCCGCTGCGGGCCCTGGCCATGACGCCGCTGGACCAGGTCCGGGTCGTGATTCTGGGGCAGGACCCCTACCACGGGCCAGGTCAGGCCGAGGGCCTGGCTTTTTCCGTCGCACCGGGTGTGCGCCCGCCGCCCTCCCTGCGCAACATCTTCCGGGAAATTGCGCGGGACGCAGCCGCCGGCGCACAGGCGGGGGCTCGGACAACAGCGGACGGTTCGCTGGCGTCTTGGGCCCGGCAGGGCGTGCTGTTGCTCAACACGTGTTTGACCGTGGAGGCCGGCCAGGCCGCCAGCCATGCCCGCCGCGGCTGGGAAGCCCTGAGCGATGAGATCGTGCGCGCCGTGGCCGAGCGGCCGCAGCCGGTGGTCTTTATGCTCTGGGGTGCGCACGCCCAGGCCAAGCAGGTGTTGCTGGCTGGTAGAGGCGCCGCACAGGGCTGCCTGGTGCTCACGGCCAACCATCCCTCTCCGTTGTCGGCCTCGCGACCGCCCCAGCCATTTTTGGGATGCGGCCACTTCGGCAAAGCCAACGCGTTCCTTCGTGAACAGGGCAATCAGCTGATCGTTTGGTGAGGCCGGCGCGTCACCTGATTTCCGGGTTGGTCATGGTTTAGTGGCATAATCTGCGGTTCACCGAGGAGAGGTGGCCGAGTGGTTAATGGCAGCAGACTGTAAATCTGCCCTCTTACGAGTACGCTGGTTCGAATCCAGCCCTCTCCACCAGTGAAAAGGAACAGGCGCGATGCGGGGCGATGCGGGAGTAGTTCAATGGTAGAACCCTAGCCTTCCAAGCTAATGACGCGGGTTCGATTCCCGTCTCCCGCTCCAGTTTCGCCGGTTGAGGTGAGTAGTTTGATGTTGAATGGCAGCGCTGCGGCGGTTCAACAAGGCCCATTTGGCTCAGTGGCAGAGCACTCCCTTGGTAAGGGAGAGGTCGCGGGTCCGATTCCCGCAATGGGCACCAGTTTGTGGTGCGTCGACAGTCCCTCCGGTGGCTGTCTGGCGCAAAGAGATGTTTGCTTAGTCAGTCCAGTCACTTTTCGGAGTCTGAAAAATGGGAAAAGAAAAATTCACACGTACCAAGCCCCACGTCAATGTGGGCACGATCGGTCACGTTGACCACGGCAAGACCACCTTGACCGCGGCCATCACCACGGTGCTGGCGTCCAAGTTTGGCGGCCAGGCCAAGGCCTACGACCAGATTGACGCAGCGCCCGAAGAAAAAGCGCGCGGCATCACCATCAACACCGCCCACGTTGAGTACGAGACCGCCAACCGCCACTACGCCCACGTCGACTGCCCCGGCCACGCGGACTATGTGAAAAACATGATCACCGGTGCCGCGCAAATGGACGGCGCCATCCTGGTCTGCTCCGCTGCTGACGGCCCCATGCCCCAGACCCGCGAGCACATCCTGCTCGCGCGCCAGGTCGGCGTGCCCTACATCATCGTGTTCCTGAACAAATGCGACATGGTCGATGATGCCGAACTGCTCGAACTCGTTGAGATGGAAGTGCGCGAGCTCCTGGACAAATACGAATTCCCCGGCGACAAGACCCCCATCATCCACGGCTCGGCCAAACTCGCCATGGAAGGCGACAAGGGCGAACTCGGTGAAGGCGCGATCATGAAACTCGCCGACGCCCTGGACACCTACATCCCCCTGCCCGAGCGCGCGGTTGACGGCGCCTTCCTGATGCCTGTGGAAGACGTTTTCTCCATCTCCGGTCGCGGCACTGTGGTGACAGGCCGGGTCGAGCGCGGCATTGTCAAAGTCGGCGAAGAAATCGAAATTGTCGGCATCAAGCCCACCCTCAAGACCACCTGCACCGGCGTGGAAATGTTCCGCAAGCTGCTCGACCAAGGCCAAGCTGGCGACAACGTCGGCATCTTGCTGCGCGGCACCAAGCGCGAAGAAGTCGAGCGCGGCCAAGTGCTGTGCAAGCCCGGCTCCATCAAGCCGCACACCCACTTCACTGGCGAGATCTATGTCCTGTCCAAGGACGAAGGCGGCCGCCACACCCCGTTCTTCAACAACTACCGGCCCCAGTTCTACTTCCGCACCACGGACGTGACGGGTGCGATTGAGTTACCTGAAGGCAAGGAAATGGTGATGCCTGGCGACAACGTGTCGATCACCGTCAAGCTGATCAACCCGATCGCTATGGAAGAAGGCCTGCGCTTCGCCATCCGCGAAGGCGGCAAGACCGTCGGCGCCGGCGTTGTGGCGAAGATCATCGCCTAAGAAGGATCCATCATGGCCACCAAGCAAAAAATCCGCATCCGCCTGAAGGCGTTCGACTACAAGCTCATCGACCAGTCGGCCGCAGAGATTGTGGACACCGCCAAGCGCACGGGCGCCATCGTCAAGGGACCAGTACCCCTGCCTACGCGCATGAAGCGTTTCGACATCCTGCGTTCACCGCACGTCAACAAGACAAGCCGTGACCAGTTGGAGATCCGCACCCATCAGCGCCTGATGGACATCGTCGACCCCACTGACAAAACGGTGGATGCGCTGATGAAGCTGGACCTGCCGGCCGGCGTGGACGTCGAAATCAAGCTGCAGTAAGGGTTGGTTGGAGCGCATCTGGCCTGTGGCCTTGATGCGCTCAACGAAAACAAAAACTTGAACGATCAGTCGGACCGGGCTATACTCGGCGGCTCTGCGGATTCTGAACACAGTACGCCGTAGAGTTTTATTAACAGTCTCTCACAGCACAACGTTGCCGCCAATTGCAGTGGCAACGGTGAGGGTTACGGAGAAAAAAATGAGTCTTAGCAATCGCTTAGGGTTGCTGGGCCGCAAGGTGGGCATGATGCGCCTATTCACCGAAGACGGGGATGCCATTCCCGTCACGGTGGTGGATGTGTCAAACAACCGCGTGACCCAGGTGAAAACCCAGGAGAATGACGGCTACGTCGCGCTGCAGGTGACTTTCGGCGCACGCAAGGCATCGCGAGTGACCAAGCCAGTGGCAGGGCACTTGGCCAAAGCCGGTGTTGAAGCCGGCGAAATCATCCAAGAATTTCGTGTGACCGCCGACACTGCAGCGCAGTACAAGGCAGGCGCAACAGTCCCCGTCAGTGACGTCTTCGCCGTTGGCCAAAAGGTCGACGTCCAAGGCACCACCATCGGCAAAGGTTATGCCGGCACCATCAAGCGGCACCACATGAGTTCGCAGCGCGCCTCGCACGGCAACAGCCGCTCGCACAATGTGCCCGGCTCTATCGGCATGGCGCAGGACCCGGGGCGCGTTTTTCCAGGCAAACGCATGACGGGCCACCTCGGTGACGATATTGTCACCACCCAGAACCTGGATGTGATTCGCGTTGATGAAGCGCGCCAACTGCTGATGATCCGGGGCGCAGTGCCCGGCTCTGCCGGTGGTTTTGTCACCGTCCGTCCGGCTGTCAAGGCCAAGTCCGCTGAAGCAAAAGGAGCGAACTGATGCAGCTCGAACTCCTTAATGACCAAGGTCAGGCTACCGCCAAGTACGATGTGCCCGAGACAGTTTTTGGTCGTGCCTACAACGAAGACCTGGTGCACCAGGTCGTGGTGGCATTCCAGGCCAATGCCCGCCAGGGCACCCGTGCGCAAAAAGACCGGGAACAAGTCAGGCACTCCACCAAGAAACCGTTCAAGCAAAAAGGAACTGGCCGCGCTCGCGCCGGTATGACATCGTCGCCCCTTTGGCGCGGCGGCGGTCGCATATTTCCAAATATGCCGGACGAGAACTTTGCCCAGAAGATCAACAAGAAGATGTACCGCGCCGGTATGTCGTCGATCCTGTCCCAGCTCGCCCGCGAAGGCCGGTTGGCGGTGGTTGACTCGCTCAAGGTTGAATCCCCCAAGACCAAGCCGCTGGCGGCTCGGTTCAAGGCGATGAATCTGGAGTCTGTCATGGTGATCGCGGACGAAGTCGATGAAAACCTTTATCTCGCGTCCCGCAACCTCGTTAATGTGCTGGTGGTCGAACCCCGCTATGCTGACCCGGTTTCCTTGGTTCATTACCGCAAGGTGTTGGTGACCAAGGCGGCCATGGACCAACTCAAGGAGATGTTCGCATGAGCCACGGTCCCAATCTGTCCAAGTTTGACGAAGGTCGCCTGATGCAGGTGCTGGTCGCCCCAATCGTGTCTGAAAAAGCCACGATGGTGGGTGAGAAGAGCAATGCAGTGACTTTCAAGGTGCTGCAGGACGCCACCAAGTATGAGATCAAGGCCGCTGTGGAATTGATGTTCAAGGTCGAGGTCAAAGGCGTTTCTGTGTTGAATACAAAGGGCAAGACAAAGCGCTTTGGCAAGTCGATGGGTCGTCGCGACAACGTGCGCAAGGCCTATGTGACGCTCAAGCCGGGTCAGGAACTGAACCTTGGTGGGGAGGCTGCGTAATCATGGCTGTCATCAAAATGAAACCGACTTCACCAGGCCGTCGTGGCGTGGTGAAAATTTCCCGGGATCACCTGCACAAGGGTGAGCCTTATGCGCCCTTGCTTGAACCCCAGTTCCAGCAAGCTGGCCGCAACAACAACGGGCACATCACAACGCGGCACAAAGGCGGCGGTCACAAGCACCACTACCGCGTCGTTGACTTCCGTCGCAACAAGGACGGAATTGCGGCCAAGGTCGAGCGTATTGAGTATGACCCCAACCGGTCAGCCCATATCGCCCTGGTTTGCTATGCCGACGGCGAGCGTCGCTACATCATTGCGCCGCGCGGTCTGGAAGTTGGCGCAAGCATCATGAGCGGAGCCGAGGCGCCCATCCGCGTGGGCAACACCTTGCCGATCCGCAACATTCCTGTGGGCTCCGTGGTGCATTGCATCGAACTGCAAATTGGCAAGGGCGCGCAGATTGTGCGTTCGGCCGGTACCTCCGCTACGCTGCTGGCGCGCGAGGGCACCTACGCCCAGGTGCGCATGCGCTCGGGTGAGGTGCGTAAGGTGCACATTGAATGCCGGGCCACGCTTGGTCAGGTGGCCAACGAAGAGCACAGCCTGCGCCAGTTGGGCAAGGCTGGTGTCAAGCGCTGGATGGGCATTCGCCCAACCGTGCGTGGCGTGGTCATGAACCCAGTGGACCACCCGCACGGTGGTGGCGAGGGCAAGACTGGCGAAGGCCGTCACCCCGTCGATCCTTGGGGTAATCTGACCAAGGGTTACCGTACCCGTAACAACAAGCGCACGCAGGTCATGATCGTGTCGCGTCGCAAGAAGTAAGGGGAAGGTCCATGACTCGCTCACTCAAAAAAGGTCCCTTTGTCGACCATCATCTGGTAGCCAAGGCTGACAAGGCCGTTGCGACCAAAGACAAAAAGCCGATCAAGACCTGGTCGCGTCGCTCCATGATCCTGCCCGAGTTCATCGGGCTGACCATTGCGGTGCACAACGGCAAACAGCACGTGCCGGTCTACATCACCGATCAAATGGTTGGTCACAAACTTGGCGAGTTCGCTTTGACGCGGACTTTCAAGGGCCACCCGGCGGACAAAAAAGTCCAGAAGAAATAAGGAGGTGACCATGGAAACACGTGCAACCCTTCGTGGCGTTCGTTTGTCGGTGGACAAGGGCCGCCTGGTTGCGGACCTGATCCGCGGCAAAAAAGTTGATCATGCCTTGAACATCTTGCAGTTCACCCAGAAAAAAGCTGCGGTGATCATCAAGAAGGTGTTGGAGTCTGCTATCGCCAATGCCGAGCACAACGACGGCGCCGATATCGACGAGTTGAAGGTGAAAACCATCTTCGTCGAGCAGGGCGCTTCGCTTCGGCGTTTTACTGCCCGCGCCAAAGGGCGTGGCAATCAAATCAGAAAACCCACGTGCCATGTGTACGTGACGGTTGGTAACTAAAAGGCCAGGAAGATATGGGACAAAAAATCCACCCAACCGGCTTTCGCCTGTCCGTCAGCCGTAACTGGGCTTCGCGCTGGTACGCCAACGACCGTGATTTTGCTGGCATGCTCGCAGAAGACATCAAGGTGCGTGAGTACCTGAAGGCGAAGCTCAAAAATGCTTCCGTGTCGCGTGTGCTGATCGAGCGCCCCGCCAAAAATGCCCGCATTACCATTTTCTCGGCGCGCCCGGGTGTGGTCATCGGCAAAAAAGGCGAGGATATCGAGAACCTCAAGCGCGAATTGGGCCGTCAACTTGGCGTGCCCGTGGCCGTCAACATCGAAGAAGTGCGCAAGCCCGAGATCGACGCCAAACTGATCGCCGACAGCATCACGCAGCAGCTTGAAAAACGTATCATGTTCCGCCGCGCGATGAAGCGCGCCATGCAAAACGCCATGCGTTTGGGTGCTCTGGGCATCAAGATCATGTCTTCGGGCCGACTCAACGGTATCGAAATTGCGCGATGCGAGTGGTACCGTGAAGGCCGCGTGCCACTTCATACGCTGCGTGCTGACATCGACTACGGCACCTCCGAGGCCAAGACCACCTACGGCGTCATTGGCGTTAAGGTCTGGGTCTACAAGGGTGACACGCTGGGTCGAAGCGACTTGCCCGCTGCAACTGAGCCGCGTTCCGACGACGAGCGCCGACCTCGCGGTCCGCGGCGCGATGCCCGTCCTGGAACCGATCGTCCCGCACCCCGTGGCGCGCGTCGTCCCATGGGCGCTAATGTTGCCCCTGCCGATGGCAGTGACAAACCTGCAGAGGCCGTAGGTGCCGATGCCAACAAACCCGCCGTCAAGCGCGTCCGCAAGATCAGCGCGCCAGGTACTGCCGCCAGCCCAGCTGCGGCAGCTGACGGCAAAGGAGAATAAGCATGTTGCAACCCGCTCGTCGCAAATACCGCAAAGAGCAAAAAGGCCGTAATACCGGCATCGCGACACGAGGCAGCTCGGTCGCATTCGGTGATTTTGGTCTGAAGTGCACGGACCGCGGTCGCTTGACGGCACGGCAAATCGAGGCTGCTCGGCGTGCCATTTCCCGCCATGTCAAACGCGGCGGCCGTATCTGGATCCGCGTGTTCCCGGACAAGCCGATTTCCCAGAAGCCTGCCGAGGTACGCATGGGTAACGGTAAGGGCAATCCTGAGTACTATGTGGCTGAGATTCAGCCCGGCAAGATTGTTTTTGAAATCGTCGGTGTGCCTGAGGAACTGGCGCGCGAGGCGTTTCGTCTGGCAGCTGCCAAGCTGCCCCTGCGGACCACGTTTGTGGCCCGCATGATCGGCCAGTGATCGGGAGAACCACCATGAATACTTCTGAACTCCGCCAAAAAGATGTTGCTGGTCTGCAGGCTGAAGTCAAATCCCTGCAAAAAGCACATTTCGGGCTGCGTATGCAAAAAGCGACGCAGCAACTCAACAACACCGCCACGCTGCGCGCCACGCGCCGCGACATTGCCCGTGCCAAGACCATTCTCGGCGAGAAGCAACGTGCGGCCCAACCCGCCCAATGAAGGAGTGACCCATGACGGAAGCTAAAACATCCCTCAAGCGCACCTTGATTGGCAAGGTTGTCAGTGACAAACGCGCCAAAACCGTGACAGTGCTGATCGAGCGCCGCGTCAAGCACGAGCTCTATGGCAAGATCGTTGGCAAGTCTAGCAAGTACCACGCCCATGATGAAAAGGGCGAGTACAAGATGGGCGATGTGATCGAAATCACCGAAAGCCGTCCAATTTCCAAAACCAAGAACTGGGTTGTGACCCGTTTGGTCGAAAAAGCCATTGTGGTGTAGGCATTTCGGAGCCGATCGCAGCGGTGATAAAAAAAGCGGCTCACAATGTGGGCCGTTTTCATTGACAACATCAATTTTCAAAAGCACTGGAGATAAATATGATCAAAGTTGGCGACACACTTCCGGCCACCACCCTGATGGAGTATTCAGAAGTTGAGGGCAACGGTTGCAGCCTCGGGCCCAATCCGGTCGAGGTGGCCAAGGCCACTGCAGGAAAGACCATTGCCCTGTTCGCGCTGCCCGGTGCCTTCACCCCCACTTGCTCGGCCAAGCACGTGCCTGGTTATGTCGAGAAATTTGCTGAGTTGCAAGCTAGCGGCGTGGATGAGATCTGGTGCGTTAGCGTCAATGACGCCTTTGTCATGGGCGCCTGGGCGCGTGATCAAAAATCGGGCGGCAAAGTGCGCATGCTCGCCGACGGCGACGCTGCGTTCACCAAGGCCACTGGACTGACGCTGGACTTGACAGGTCGCGGCATGGGCCTGCGCAGCAACCGCTACTCGATGTTGGTCAAGGACGGGAAGGTCGCAACTCTCAACGTTGAGGCTGGTGGCAAGTTTGAAGTCAGTGACGCAGCCACCATGCTGGCCCAAGCCAAGGCCTGATCGTTTTGCTCAAAGCGCGACCCGAAGGTAATGAGCGCCCGGTATAGGGTTGTGGTAGTAAGGCGGAACTTCGGTAAAGCCCAAGTCCTCATACAGGGCTCGGGCGCTTTCCATGTCGTCCAGCGTATCGAGCAGTAGGCAGCCGTAACCAGCCTGACGGGCTTGGTCTAGGCAGGCTTCTGCCAAGGCCCGACCAATTCCGGAGCCGCGAAAGCCTGTGCGCACGTAAAGCCGTTTCATTTCGCAGGCATTGGCGTAGTCTGACCCATCGAGGGGCCGCAAGCCGCAGCAACCCGCCAAGTCCTTGCCGACACGGGCCAGCAACAGCACCCCACGAGGCGCGGCGTAGTCTCCCGGAAGGTTAGCCAATTCGTCTTCGAAACCCTGAAAACACAGGTCATGCTGCAGGCTGTTGGCGTACTCCCGAAACAGCAGGCGAACTGCGTCCAGTTCGGCGGCCGTATCGGCAAGTGCTACCCTGAGGGGCAGGGATGCTTCGGACTGCATCATCATTCAGCCTGCAAACCGAAGCAAAGCCCAGACCAAGGCAGCGCAGACCACGGCCAGGACCAGTGCCATGGTTCGCGTACGACCGTCATCGCGGGACGACGGCAGTTCAGGTACGTCCCACTTGTCGCCGGTCAGCATGGGGCGGATCAAGTTCTCGCGACGCTTGAACAGGTAGAACAGAATGGCCCCGATGTGCAGCGCCACCAGCAGGAGCAGCGCCAGTTTGCCCACCTCCTTGTGGTAGAAAGTCAGCTTGCTCACCAAGGCGCCTGAAGCAAATTTGCTCAAGGGGCCCATCGCAGCGATTTCATCGTCGCTGAACAATCCGCTGCCGACCTGCATCACCAGAAACACCAGGAGTGCAAACACCGACAGGGCGCCCAGCGGGTTGTGGCCCACGCTGTGCCGGGGCTCACCGCGCCCGCGAAGGTAGGCAAGCACCGTTGTCGGCGTGTAGCTGAAAGACCTAAAGCGCGACCAATAGCCGCCACCAAAGCCCCAAACCAGGCGGAACAGCAGCAGCCCGAGCACGGTGTAGCCCAAGCGGAAATGCCAGTCCATGGCAGCACCACCGATCTGGCCGGTGACCACCAGCCCCAGCACACAGCCGGCCAAAGCCCAATGAAACACACGGGTGGGCAAGTCCCACACCCGAATACGAGATCCTGTCATGTCAATCATTCTCCTTCCTGAGCCTGGGAGCGGCAGAGTGTCGCCACACCACCGTGGGTCCATTGTCAGGCCAATTCAAGGAGATGCGACACATTGGTAGTTTCCCTAGCTTCCATCAGAAGGACGAACTTTTTTCTTATGGCATGCTCCCACCTAAGCGCTGACCAACGGCGCCCAACGCCCGACCACCTAGCCCAGGACTCAATCATGAAGCATCTTGCATCCCTACTTCTCGCCGCTGCCGCCACCACGCTGACCTTGCCCGCATCGGCTCAATTTGCCAAGCCAGATGACGCTGTCAAGTACCGCAAGGCGGCACTGACCGTCATGTCCACCCACTTTGGGCGTGTTGCGGCCATGGCAAGCGGACGCATGCCCTTTGATGCGAAAGTCGCCATGGACAATGCCGCTGTGGCCGAGAGCATGTCCAAACTGCCTTGGGCCGCGTTTGTGGAGGGCAGCGACAAGGGCGACACCAAGGCCAAGCCCGAAATTTGGTCGGAGAGCGGCAAATTTCGGGATGCCAGCGAGAAGATGCAGGGTGAAATGGTCAAACTGGCCGCGGCGGCCAGGACGGGCAGCCTGGACAACATCAAGGCCGCTGTCGGTGCCACGGCAGGTTCCTGCAAGGCCTGCCACGACGCATTTCGCAACAACTGAACCGGGCAGGCTGTTGGCCTGACCTTCAGGCCGGCGCCAGCAGTTGCTCTATCAGGGCGTGCAAGGCTACAAAGTCTGGCTCGCCCACATAGTGCTTCACGATGCGGCCACGTTGGTCAACCAGGTATGTGGTGGGGGTAAGAGCCACATCACCCCACACCCTGGCAACTTCGCCAGTGTTGTCAATCGCCACCGGAAAGGGCAGCTGGCGCGAGTTCGCAAAATTGACCACATAACTTGGCGGGTCGTAACGCATCGCAACGGCGATCATGTCAAAGCCCCGGTCGTGGTAGCGCGAATAAGTTGACGACAGGTTGGGCATTTCTGCCACGCAGCTGACGCAACTGGTCGCCCAGAAGTTGACCAGCGTCACCCTGCCCTTGAAGTCAGTGCTGCTGCGGCGCGTGCCGTCAAGCAGCACAAAGGTAGACTCTGGCGCGACCTTGGGTCGCACGGTGCTGTAAACGCCAAAAGACGTCACGCCCAGAACAGTGGACGCGGCAAGAAAATGACGTCGATTCATGGCAAACGGAGAGCGCAAGGCAGCAGTTTAATGCCTTTGCATGCAGCACGGATAATGCAGCCATGGCCCATTCATCCGTCTTGTCCCCCAAAGCCTTTAAACCTGTTACTTCTGGCCTGGCGCCTCGCGCCGCCGTCATGGTTTTTCTCGCTTTTGCGGCAGCCTATTTTCTGTCGGCGCTGATCCGGGCAATCACGGCCACCCTGTCGCCCACGCTGACCCAGGAATTTGCCCTCAACGCCGGCGATCTTGGGCTGCTGGCGGGTGGCTATTTTCTGGGCTTTGCCGTAACCCAGCTGCCGCTGGGGCGCTGGCTGGACCGGCACGGCCCCAAGCAGGTCATCCTGGGCTTTTTGGCGGTGGCGGTGCTGGGCTGCATCGCCTTCTCGCTGGCCACCAGTTTTGCCGGTCTGTTGGCGGCACGTGTGCTGTGTGGTGTCGGGGTGAGCGCCTGTCTCATGGCCCCGCTCACCGGTTACCGGCGCTGGTTTGAGCCTGGCACACAACTGCGAACCAACTCATGGATGCTGATGACCGGATCCCTTGGCATGGTGGCCTCTACGCTGCCTGTGCAATGGCTGATGCCTTTGACCGGTTGGCGGCCCTTGTTTTGGGGTCTGGCGGCCTTGGTCTTTCTGTCGATGTTGCTGATTGCGGCCAGGGTACCTGCTTGGGTGACTCTGCCGGCACCATCCGCGGGAAACGTGCCCGCCTCCAGCTACGCCGAAATTTGGCGCAATGCGTACTTTCGCCGTCTGGTACCGTTGGCATTCTTCAGCTACGGCGGACTGGTGGCCATCCAGACCCTGTGGGCGGGACCATGGATGGTCAAGGTGGCCGGTTACAGCGCCCTGCAGGCCGCCGCCGGCCTGTTCTGGATCAATGTTGCGATGCTGGCTACGTTTTGGATTTGGGGCCTGGTCAACCCCTGGTTGACGCAGCGGGGCTGGACCACGGACCGCCTCGTGACCTGGGTCCTGCCCCTGAGTTTTCTTGTCCTTGCATTTGTACTGATCGCTGAAAGCCGCTTGGCATCATGGACGGGCGCCTTTTGGGCTCTGTATTGCATGTGCTGCACGGTGGTCTCTCTCACGCAACCGGCGGTAGGCATGGCCTTTCCACCGGCCCTGGCTGGCCGGGCACTCTCGGCCTACAACCTGGCGATTTTTTCCGGGGTGTTTGTGGTGCAGTGGAGCATCGGGCTGGGCGTGGATGCCCTGAAGGTGCTTGGGCTTACCGAGGTTCGCGCCTTTCAACTGGCCATGGCCTTGTTCCTGTTGGCCTGTATGGCGTCCTACCTCTATTTTCTGTTGGCAAAACGTGATAATGAGCTAGGCTGATCCCATGAACCACGGCATCCTGATCATCGCCCACGCGCCGCTGGCCAGTGCCTTGCGCCAATGCGTGTTGCACGTGTTTCCCGAGGTTGAGAAGGACTTGGTTGCGTGCGATGTGCAGCCCAATGTTCCGCCGGAGGAAACACTCGCCGGTGCTCGGATGGCGATGGCCCTGCTTGGCGCCGAGCAGACGCTGGTCCTGACCGACCTGTTTGGTGCGACTCCCTGCAATTTGGCTGAAAAGCTGGTGAATGGCCTGAACGCCAAATTGATCTCGGGAGTGAACCTGCCGATGCTGTTGCGCGCCGTCACCTACCGGCACGAGCCCATGGACGCCCTGGCCGCCCGGGCCTTGGCTGGCGGAACCCAAGGGGTGATGCAGGTTGCGGTGACGGCGCCGCAAAACCAGATGAGGAAACGACATGAGCAAAGCGCAAACGACCATCAGCAATAAGCTGGGCTTGCATGCCCGGGCGTCAGCCAAGCTCACCAAGCTGGCGGCCAGTTTTCCTTGCGACATCTGGCTGTCGCGGGGCGAGCGCCGCGTCAACGCCAAAAGCATCATGGGGGTCATGATGCTGGCCGCCGGGCTGGGTAGCACGATCGAGATTGAAACGCTTGGCGAGAGTGAGGAGGAGGCGCTGAGCGCCCTGCTGGCCCTGATGGCGGACAAGTTTGGAGAAGGCGAGTGACCTTTTCGATTCACGGCCTGGCCGTTGCCCGCGGCATCGCCATCGGGCGTGCCGTGCTAGTGACCTCCAGCCGCGTCGACGTGGCGCACTATTTCATCACGCCGGCCCAGGTGGCGGACGAGATCGACCGCTTGCGCCATGGACGTAATTTGGTGGTGGAGGAGATCCACCGACTTCAGGCCAGCATCGCCCAAATGGGCCCCAAAGAGGCGCCTCAAGAACTGACCGCCTTGCTCGACGTGCATTTGATGTTGTTGGACGACGACGAGCTCATCGGCGGCGTCAAGCACTGGATCACTGACCGGCTTTACAACGCCGAATGGGCGCTAACCACCCAGTTGGAGGTGATCGCCCGCCAGTTTGATGAGATGGAGGACGAGTACCTGCGCGAGCGCAAGGGAGACTTGGAGCAAATCACCGAAAAAGTGCTGCGCGCCATGAAAGGCGTGGCCTCACCAGTCGTGCCTGTCCCGCCCCGCGCCATTCGCAAGACCTCGCAGCAGGATATCCTGCTGGGGGACACGGTGGACGTGCCGCTGATCCTGGTGGCGCATGACCTCTCGCCCGCTGACATGCTGCAATTCAAGCAAAGTGTGTTTGCAGGTTTCATTACCGATGTCGGCGGCAAGACCTCTCATACAGCCATCGTGGCCCGCAGCTTGGACATTCCCGCTGTGGTTGGCGCACGTCTGTCCAGCCAGTTGGTGCGCCAGGACGACTGGGTCATCGTTGACGGCGATGCCGGCGTGGTCGTGGTCGATCCATCACCGATCATTTTGGCTGAGTATGGGTTCAAGCAGCGCCAGGGAGAGCTCGAACGTGGCCGCCTGTCGCGACTGTTGCACACCCCGGCAGTGACGCTGGACGGCCAGAAGATTGAATTGCTGGCCAATATTGAGATGCCTGAAGATGCGCCCGGTGCCATCAAGGCCGGTGCGGTCGGCGTGGGCCTGTTTCGCAGCGAATTCTTGTTCATGGGCCGCCAGGGCCGGCTGCCCAACGAAGATGAACAGTACCTGGCCTACCGCCGCGCGATCGAGGGCATGCAGGGCCTGCCGGTCACCATCCGTACGGTGGATGTTGGCGCCGACAAGCCGCTTGACAGTTCACTCAAAGACGATGCGCACCTGAATCCGGCGCTGGGACTGCGGGCCATTCGCTGGAGCCTGGCCGATCCGGCCATGTTCTTGACCCAGTTGCGCGCCATCCTGCGTGCGGCTGCGCACGGCAAGGCCAATCTGATGATCCCGATGCTGGTGCATGCCAGCGAGATCCGCCAGACGCTGTCGCTGATCGACCACGCCCGGGCCGAACTTGACAACCGCGGTGTGGCCTATGGCCCGGTGCAGATCGGCGCCATGATCGAGATTCCCGCTGCCGCGCTGACATTGAAGGTGTTTCTCAAGTACTTTGACTTTCTCTCCATCGGCACCAATGACCTCATCCAGTACACACTGGCCATTGACCGAGCCGATGAATCGGTGGCACACCTGTACGACCCGCTCCACCCGGCCGTGCTGCGGCTGGTGGCCAGCACCATTGCCGAGGGGCTGGCGCAAGGCAAGCCGGTGAGTGTGTGCGGTGAAATGGCGGGCGACACCAGCCTCACGCGGCTGTTGCTCGGGCTGGGCTTGCGCAGTTTTTCAATGCACCCGGCGCAAATTCTGGCGGTCAAGCAGGAGATCCTGCGCGCCGATACCAGCAAGCTGGCGCCCTGGGCGCAAGAGGTGCTCAGCGACGAGGAGCCTGGCTACCGGCCAGCCCGCGTCTAAAAGCGCGGCAACTCCGGGTGCCGGATCGCGCCGGCGCGCACCACCATGCGGCCGTACTCGGCGCAGCGCTGTAGCGTCGGGATCACCTTGCCCGGGTTGAGCAGACCTTTGGCATCAAAGGCGCGCTTGACGCCGAACATCTGCTCGTTCTCGGCCGCCGAAAACTGAACGCACATCGAGTTCAGTTTTTCCACGCCAACGCCGTGCTCGCCGGTGATGGTGCCACCCATGGCCACACTGGTTTCCAGGATGTCAGCGCCAAACAGTTCACAGCGTCGCAACTGGTCCGGGTCGTTGGCGTCAAACAGGATCAAAGGGTGCAGGTTGCCGTCGCCGGCATGGAACACGTTGGCGCAGCGAAGTTGGTACTTCTTCTCCATCTGCTGGATCGCCAGCAGGATGTCAGCCAGCCGTTTGCGCGGAATGGTGGAGTCCATGCACATGTAGTCGGGGCTGATGCGGCCGCTCGCCGGAAAGGCGTTTTTGCGGCCGCTCCAGAACTTGAGGCGCTCGGCCTCGTCGCGGCTGACCGCAATCGCGGTCGCGCCGCAACTGCGCAGCACCGTGCTCATGCGGTCGATTTCTTCGGCCACTTCTTCGGGCGTGCCGTCGCTCTCGCACAGCAGAATCGCCTCCGCCTTGAGGTCATAGCCGGCGTGCACAAAGTCTTCTACGGCGGCGGTCATCGGCTTGTCCATCATCTCCAGACCGGCCGGGATAATGCCTGCGGCGATCACCGCCGCTACTGCGTCGCCAGCCTTGCGGATGTCGTCAAAGCTGGCCATGATGCAGCGCGCCAGTTGCGGCTTGGGCACCAGTTTGACCGTGACCTCGGTGGTCACCGCCAGCATGCCCTCCGAGCCGACCACCATGCTCAGGGTA
>Ga0214921_10003699_pt1 | contig 23139 bp, 18 predicted proteins | sample LL1505_MetaG_FD_177992 | JGI IMG/M metagenome (GOLD analysis project Ga0214921, IMG submission 177992) | Freshwater microbial communities from Lake Lanier, Atlanta, Georgia, United States - LL-1505 | ecosystem: Environmental > Aquatic > Freshwater > Lake | place: USA: Georgia | collected... | reverse complement strand
TCAAATGGTAAAAATCATTTACAAAAAATATATTTACACTAATTTTACAAAGTAAATTTTTGAGTACTAAATCATAAACATAACAATTAATACACGCCGCGAGCTTCCCGCACTTTTCAGTAGGGATTGATGGAGTGGCTATTTAACATGAAGTCAGACATAGAAATTGCACACGAAGCAGCGCTTCAAAACATCCAAAATATTGCATCATCAATTGGTATTGATGCCGAACAGATAGAGCAATATGGTAAGTACAAAGCCAAAGTAAATTTTACCATCGACGATGCAAAAGTTGCCAAAGGAAATTTAATTTTAGTTACTGCAACCACACCCAACAAAAGTGGTAGCGGAAAAACTACTACCTCAGTTGCCTTAGCACAAGGCTTAAACAAGATTGGTAAAAAAGCCATTGTTGCTTTGCGCGAGCCAAGCTTGGGTCCGTGCTTTGGTATGAAAGGCGGAGCTGCTGGAGGTGGCTACAGCCAAGTGTTACCAATGGAGGATATTAACTTGCACTTTACTGGCGACTTTCACGCAATCACCTCTGCAAATAATATGTTGGCTGCATTGATTGACAATTATCAATACTACAATAAATCAACTCCCAATGGATTGAAGCAAGTGTTGTGGCGCAGGGTGTTGGATGTAAATGACCGTTCGTTGCGCTACATTGTTAGTGGTCTTAACGGCAGTGCCAATGGCATTCCAACCGAAACAGGTTTTGATATTACACCCGCATCAGAGATTATGGCAATCTTTTGTTTGTCTGTTTCACTTGATGATTTGAGAAATAAAATTGAGAATATTTTAGTGGGATATAAATACGACAACACACCTTTTTATGTAAGAGATTTGGGTGTTGCAGGAGCAATTGTTACTTTATTGAAAGATGCATTTTTACCCAACTTAGTGCAAACGATTGAAGGTGGTGCAGCATTTATACATGGTGGTCCGTTTGCAAATATTGCACATGGTTGCAACAGTATTATGGCAACAAAAGCAGCATTGCAATTTGGCAATTATGCAGTTACTGAAGCTGGTTTTGGTAGCGATTTAGGTGGTGAAAAGTTCTTGAATATCAAATGTCGTTTGGCAGGCATTGCACCTAAAGCAACTGTATTGGTTACTACTACACAATCAATAAAACTGCATGGTAATGTAGATGAGAAACTCATCAAACAACCAAACATGGAAGGTTTAAAAGCAGGAATCAAAAACGTTGCACGACACATTGAAAACTTACAGCAGTTTGGACAAACAGTAATTGTTGCGCTCAACAAATTTGGATTTGATACAGATGAAGAAGTTAACTTTATTGAGAATTGGTGCAAAGAAATGGGTGCTGAATTTGCCATTAACGAAGGTTTTGCTTTAGGTGGAAATGGTGCAACATCATTGGCGCAAAAAGTGGTTGATGTAGTTGAAAACAAACCATCAAAACCAATTCAGCATACTTATAATTTAGACGATTCTATTGAAGATAAAATCAAGAAGATTGTAACAACTGTATACAAAGGCAAAAGTGTTTCGTTTGGAAAAGCTGCACTTACATCACTCAAAAAAATAAAAGAATTAGGTGCCGAAGGTTTACCAGTTTGCATTGCAAAAACACAATTTAGTTTTACCGAAAATGCTTCGCAGGTAGGCGCTGCCGAAGGATTTAACATTCATATCGAAAACGTAATTTTGAATAGCGGTGCAGGATTTATTGTTGCTGTTGCTGGTGAAATTATGCGTATGCCTGGCTTGCCAAAAGAACCAGCAGCAAAGATAATTGATGTGGTAAACGGAGAAATTGTAGGGTTGAGTTAATTATAAATGTTGAATTATGAATGTTGAATTATGAATTATAAACTATAAACTATAAATACTGAATTATGAGAAAATGTATTTTTTTATCCATAGTAATAGCGTTTAGCTTTAAAAGTAAAGCACAATATTATCCGTATTACTCAACCAACGGTCAAGTATTAAATACAATTACTACTGCAGTTCCGTTTGTAAGTATTACTTCTAATGCATCGCAATTTGGGCAAGGAGAAGTGGGTGTAGTTGCAAATGATTACAATTACCAAAGTGCCATGCACAGCAATCCTGCTTTGCTTTCGAGAGGAAACAAAATACATGGTGCCTCAATCAATTATACTCCTTGGCTTAGCAATTTGGTGCCTAACATTAAACTTGCAGATGCTTATGGATTCTTTTCCGTTGATAGTAATAATACCATTGGTTTTAAATCTACATATTTCAGTTTAGGAGATGTAGTTGTAACCAATATCAATGGAAACAATAGTAGTGCTGTTAAACCATACGAGTACCTCATTCAACTTTCATATTCACATAATTTTTCAAAGAATTTTTCAATAGGTATAAGTCCAAAATATATTTTTAGTGATTTTATTAACAAATCTTACGCAGGAGCAAATTACCATTATGGCAAATCAATAGCAGCCGATTTAGGATTGCATTACAGATATAAAATTTATCAATCCGAAAAAATAAAAATCACAAACAATACAGGATTAGCCATACAAAATGTAGGCAGCAAGATGAGTTACAATAATTCAGGACGTTCAGATTTTTTACCCACCAATCTTGCACTAGGGAGTATGATAACCACTATTTACACAGTTGATAATACTATTAAATTAGGATTGGATATTAGTTATGAGGCAAACAAATTACTTGTTCCATCACCTGGTTCTACATATGTAAATTACAATAATGGGTATTACAATACTGCTGGTGTTTTCCAAGGCATGTTGCAATCTTTCTCCGATGCGCCAGGTGGCAAACAAGAAGAATGGAACGAGGTAATTCATAAGGTAGGAACTGAAGCTAGAATAATTTTTAACCAAGATATAATTCTTGCTGCAAGAGCTGGATATTTTTATGAATCAAAATATAAAGGCAACAGAAAGTTTGCAACTATTGGTGCAGGAATAACTTGCTATGGTTTGCAGCTTTCAATTGCAAATATTCTACCCGTTGAAAGGCAAAGTAGCCCATTAGCAAATACTTTTTCATTCGGAATTTCATACACTAGTGGCTTGAAATTTTAGGTAATACAATTCAATTATGCGCACAAAAAAACGATCATTTTTCAAAAGTTTATTTCAAAATTTTTTCGTTTTTTCTTTGTTGATGTTTGTTTCGCAAACTGCTCAATCACAATGCTGCGACTATCATTTATTAATGCAAGATAGTTATGGCGATGGTTGGAATGGGGGCTATCTTGAGGTGTCAATCAACAACTCAATTGTCGGCAATTTTAGTGCAACAAATTATGGAAGCAATGCAACATTTCAAGTGTGCAACGGCGATAGCGTTTCACTTATTTATCATTCAGGTTCATATGACAATGAAAACACATATCATCTATACAACCAAAATTGGAATCATCTTTTTAGCAATGGACCAACACCAACTGTAGGACAAATATTTGATACTGTTGCAAACTGCAGTAGCCCACAAATTATGGGTAACCATCCTTGCACTGCATTGAGCATTGATACCTCTCAATGTATTTTTACTGATAATACCAGCATGCCTGGTTCGGGCATCAATGCTGGATGTGCCAACATGGTGGGTGGCGATATTTGGTTTAAAATGATTGTTCCGCCCTCAGGAAACTTGCTATTAGAAACCGATAGCGGAACAATAAATGATACTGGTTTAGCAGCTTGGATAAGTGATAGTTCATGCACCAGTTTACAATTCGTTGGTTGCGACGATGATGCAGGAAATGGTAATTATTCCTTAGTTTCATTACATGATTTAACACCTGGTAAAACACTTTTTGTGCAAGTGTTTGGCTTTGGTGGCGCTACAGGCTCATTTAATTTATGTGCACATGATTTAGGTGTGATTAGCTTAGACAGCACTGAACTGCCTTTGGTTATGATAAATACACTTGGTCAACAAATTATTCCTGATGTAAAAATAAATGCATTGTTGGATATAAAATTTAATGGACCCGGCAATACAACGCATGTCTCAGATCCTTCAAATATTTATAGTGGTAATATTGGTATTGAAATAAGAGGCGCTACCTCGTCCGGATATCCACAAAAACCATATAATATTGAAACAAGATTAGCTTCAGGTGCAAATAATAATGTTTCTATTTTAGGTATGCCTGCAGAAAACGATTGGGTGCTTATATCTAACTACAACGACCGTTCATTAATTAGAAATACACTGGCGTATAAATTGTTTGGAGAAATGGGCAATTACAGCGTAAGAACTAGTCTTTGTGAGGTGCTTGTTGATAGCGCCTACAAAGGTATATATGTTTTTGGTGAAAAAATGAAAAGAGATAACAACCGATTAAACATTGCCAAATTAACCACAAGTGATAATGCTGGTGATCAACTAACTGGTGGTTATATTTTAGAGCAAAATTATTGGGATAGCAACAACAGTTTCCAATCAAATTATTCACCCATCGACCACCCTGGATTTGATGTTCATTTTGTTTATAAGGAGCCAGGAGCAGACTCTATTACAGTGCCACAAAAAAGCTACATAGCATCCTTTATTGACAGTTTAGAAGATGCATTGTACAGCCCAAATTTTGCAGATACCACTTTGGGTTATCGAAAATACTTAGATACAAAATCATTCATTGATTATTTTCTTATTAACGAATTAGCCAGGAATAACGATGGTTTCAAGAAGAGTGTATTCTTTCATAAAAATAAATTTTCGAAAGGCGGTAAGCTAAAAGCGGGCCCTGTGTGGGATTTTGATTGGGCTTGGAAAAATATGTATGGTTGTTCTATGTTCGAAAATACGAATGGATCAGGATGGGCGCATCATATCAATGATTGTCCAACCGATAATTACTCAACGGGTTATTATATTCGTTTGCTTCAAGATACTGCATTCAGTAACGAATTAAGGTGTCGCTACGAAACTTTTAGAGCAACAATGTTAGATACAAGTTATATTTATAATTACATTGATAGTATTAAAACCTTGGTACAATCAGCACAAGCCAGACATTTTCAGAAATGGCCTTTGTTAGGTGTGAGTGGCCAAGCCCCAGAGGTAGGACCAATTGCAACAACATACGATGCAGAGCTAGACACTCTTAAAAATTGGATAAAAATTCGTTTGCAATGGCTAGATGCAAATATACCAGGACATTGTTACCCTGTTGATATTTCAAACGTAAGTGATGTAACGAATTCTGCATTCAAATACTATCCAAATCCATCAAAAGGGACAATACATTTCGAAGGATTTATTTTAAATAATGAAAATGCTAAACTTAAAATTTACGATGTTACAGGCAATTTAATTTTTGAAAAAACACTCAGTTCAGGCAAACAAAATTTTGATTGCTTTATTGAAAATAGTGGAGCGTATTATTTTGTTATTAATGCCAAGGAGAACAGGCAATCAGGCAAAATAATAATTGTAAATTAGTTAAGAGTTTAATTCTAATTACCCTTCCTATGCATTTCCTTAATAACTACCTTTTGCAAAATTCTTTTAATAATTAATTCAGAGATAAGTAACACAAACTCTGTATTTGGTTTTGCTTTATTGATTTTAGCAATTTGCTGTTCGCTGATGTCAATTCTATACAGCAACTCATTTAATTTAAAGTTGGTATTCTTAATTAAGATGTTCATTTGTTTTGCCAATGCAGCTAAAATCAAATCATAATCTGCTGTCAAGTCTTCAACAAAATCTATGTTGATGTTTGAATATTCAAAGTCCTTTTTTAACTGTTTTAAAAACAATTGAAACAAATCGGGATGGGATATATCAGTTGTATTTGCAGGTAACATTTGCATAAATTCACTGTAAAGAAAACCTAATTAATGCTCACAAAAAAGTATTCTTAAAAAACATTTACTTTGCTGCACAATTTCATAAAAATGTTAGATAAAATAGGTATAGCAAAACGCATAGCACGTGAGTTGAAAGATGGTTATTATGTGAACTTAGGAATAGGCATTCCCACTTTGGTTGCCAACTATGTTCCTGATGGAATAAATGTTGTTTTTCAGTCAGAAAATGGTTTGTTAGGCATGGGTCCTTTTCCTTTTGAAGGCGAAGAAGATGCAGATTTAATTAACGCTGGAAAACAAACTGTAACAACATTACCCGGTTCATCTATATTTGATAGTGCAACTAGTTTTGCAATGATTCGCGGCGAACATGTACAACTAACAGTACTTGGCGCGATGGAAGTAAGTGAAACTGGTGACATTGCCAATTGGAAAATCCCAGGTAAAATGGTAAAAGGTATGGGTGGCGCAATGGACTTAGTAGCTTCTGCTAAGAATATTATTGTTGCCATGCAGCATGTTAATAAGGCTGGGCAATCTAAACTGCTTAAAAAATGTAGCCTTCCTTTAACTGGAGTAAACTGCGTAAAAAAAATTGTAACTGAATTAGCCGTTATAGATGTAACGCCACAAGGTTTTAATCTATTGGAGCGTGCACCCGGCGTTACTGTTGAAGAAATTATTGCAGCTACTGAAGGCATTTTGATTATCGAAGGTGAAATTCCTGAAATGACCTTTTAATTTATTAGCGAAAAGTTTCAACCAAAGGTATATCAATTAGGATTATTAATGGTGTAAAAGAATTGGTATTATGTATCGTCCCCAGGTAGCTTTGGGATTAGTATATACATCATTTGCCAAAGATATATTTAGCCGTAGGGAAATTATATAGATTAAAACGGAATTTTGGTGGTCAACAAAAATGGCAGTAGTGTTACAAAATTGGCGAAGGAATAGTTTTCTAAAATAATGACTATACTACGTATTACTATAGTTCTTAGTTAAAAATATTTCACGTAATCTGATGTAATAACTTGAATTGGTTTCTTCAATCTTTTGCTATCATTGCATCCTTTAAAATAATAGCATAGATGAAAGATAAAAACATTGCCTTCCCAATATTTCTAACCGTTTTTTTAGACATGCTTGGTGTAGGCATTATAATACCCATTATTCCAAGTTTGTTTCTGGATTTTAATAACGGCTTCTTGCCTACCGATATGAGTATGCAAAGCCGCAATATCATGCTGGGCTTTTTGCTTGCTACGTATTCATTTGCACAGTTTTTTGGGTCGCCGGTTTTGGGTGCATTAAGCGATAACAAAGGCCGTAAGCCCATACTTACTATCTCATTAGTTGGTACTATGTTGGGTTATTTATTATTTGCATGGGGACTAGAAATGCAAAGTGTAGCAATACTTTTTTTAAGTCGATTATTGGATGGTTTTACTGGTGGAAATATATCCATTGCATTTAGTGTAATATCAGATGTAAGTGATGAAAAAAGCAAAGCCAAGAACTTTGGAATGGTTGGCGCAGCCTTTGGTTTGGGTTTTATTTTAGGTCCGTACATTGGTGGTAAACTTGCCGACCCTACCATTGTAAGTTGGTTCAATATTAAAACACCTTTTTATTTTGCAGCACTATTGAGTTTCATAAATATACTTTCTGTTAAGTTTAATTTGCCCGAAACACTTTCTACAAGAAGCAGCAAGCAAATCAGTTTTACTACAGGATTCAAAAATATTTCTGAAGCATTTGCTATGCCTCACCTACGCCAAGTGTTTTTTACTGTGTTTTTGGTAACACTTGGATTCAACTTTTTTACCACATTCTTTCAGGTGTTTCTGTTTCATCGATTTAATTGGAACATCTCAAACATTGCAGACTTTTTTGCATACATAGGTTTTTGGATTGTATTGGCACAAGCAGCTTTGATAAGGCCGCTTACAAAACGCTTTGGCAACTTGCAAATACTAAAAATTAGTTTATTTATTTTATCCAACGCATTGGTGTTGGTAATTACACCCGATAAGCCAATGTATATTTTTCTTATAGCGCCATTTATCGCACTATCTCAAGGAATTAGTACGCCAAATCTTACAAAAGTTGTTTCTGATTCAGCACTACCTCAAGAGCAAGGAAAAATATTAGGTATCAACCAATCTGTTTCATCTTTAGCCATGATGATTCCTCCCATTATTGCAGGTTTTGCAACAAATGTAAGTGAGAGCTTACCATCTATTTTGGCAGGCATTTTTACATTATTGGGCTGGATGATGTTATTTACAATTAAACCTAAGCATCAATAAATGCATCGTTTTTACACACCAAATATTGAAGGCGATGTAGTTGTGTTGAGTGAAGAAGAATCGGCGCATGCCATACGCGTATTGCGTTTGCAAAAAGGCGATATTATTTTAATGTTAGATGGTATGGGAAGGGCAATGCAAGCAAGCATTGCAGATGCACATCCTAAAAAGTGTTCAGTAATGCTGAATGGTGTTAACCAATTTGAGGCAGCTTCAAAAGGTAATTTGCACATAGCTATTGCACCCACTAAAAACATTGACCGTATTGAGTGGTTTGTTGAGAAAGCCACTGAAATAGGCATTCGCAGCATTACTCCCATCATTGCATCACAATCCGAAAGACGTAATTTGAATGCTGAACGCTTGCAAAAAATATTGGTTTCGGCAATGAAGCAGTCGCAGCGTTTATATATTCCAACACTACATTCCCTTACAACCTATCAAAAATTTATTGAAGAATCAAGTTCAATACAATCGCAAAAATTTATTGCGCATTGCCATGAAAATGACAAAAAACTATTTAGCCAAGAGATAGATAAATCAAAAGATTGCATCATGCTTATTGGTCCTGAAGGCGATTTTAATTCGCAAGAAATTGAATTGGCATTACAGAATAACTTTGTGCCTGTAAGTTTGGGAAATGCACGTTTAAGAACTGAAACCGCTGCTTTATTTGCTACTTGTATTTTTAATTGTTGATACTGTTTTTCAACAAATTTTTAATTGTAAAAACACATTAGTAAAATAGTATTGAATGGAATCAATAGTTCTAATCCTGCCAAATAATATTTGTTTTGATAATATGTTTTTGATAAATAAATATAAGGCAATCCAACAATTACGATTAAAAAAAACACCAAAGCATTTTGTGTAAGTTGGAATTGAATAATTGCAAAGCAGAAAAATAATATCATCGAAAAACGTGTTGTTTTTGCTACCCCAAAACTCTTTGGAATTGTCTTCATACCATCTGCTTCCATATCCCTCATATCAAACGGAAGTGATATTGAAAATATAAAAATAAAATTCAAGATACATGTAAATACAGTTAACTGATTGGTTAAATCATTTCCAAATATGCTTGAAATAGCCCAAGCTGTAGAAAGAATAAAAATTTTTAGATAATGGATATTTCTTAATTTCAGAATTTTAAAAGGAAGTATATAGACAAATACAAAAACAGAGTTTAGTATTATTTCCAAAATATTTTCAACAACAATATCGGCATTGAAAAAACTTAAAATGAAAAGAAAAATTATTGAGAATAAGGTAATCTTTCTTCTAAAATTATCATTAATATTATTGATGTTACTGTAATTATAAATGCCTAGCACTGCCAAAAATATGAAGGTGCAAATAAAGGTATTGGGTATGAAGCCTCTTATTATTTGTGTGTTAAAATAAAGAAGAGAAGCTGCTAAGGCAGTATGAAAAAAGTAGGTAACAAAAAATGATATTAACCTGTGAATAAACAATACAATATTATTTAAAAGGCTTAAAAATAATAGCAGAAACAATACCAACAATTAACCCGCTGCCAGTACCAATTATTGCATTTTGCAAACGTTTACCTCTTGCCGCATGGTCGTAACCCAACACATAGGTATCAGATTTTAAATATTTAGTATCCGAAACATTTTTACGTTTTATTTTAATCCATCGTGCTCCAGCTGCACCAACAAATAGGCCTGAAGGAACTGGCGACAATAAAGGAATAAATAGAAAGCCTCCAGTTAATCCTGATGCTGCACCAACAACTACACTACTAATAGTTGTTCCTGGCGAATGATATCCTTTTGTTGCATCCCTTTGTCCGGCTACGTAATCACTCATCTCAGAAACTGTCATATAATTTTCTTCGCTAAGTGAGTCTTCTTTATAAAAAATAACTTCTTGTCCTGATGCATATTTTATTGAAAAAACATCTTCTTTATCAAGTGTAATTTTTTTAATTTTATCATGTTTTGTGAAGTCAACTAAAATTTTAGCGTTACTAGTGTCATTTACTTTCACATCAAAAACACCACCATTCATCATGTATAACTTGTCCTGCGAAAATGCGCTTGACGCAATAATGGTTGCCAAAAACAATGTTGTAATTAATTTCATTTGCATAAAATTTTAAAATTCAAACCTACATGATTTTTTGTGAATCGAGAAGATTATTTTAACCTCTTATATTATGGTTTGGAATAATACTGAGCTAATACCAAATTATATCAAAACAAATTCAATTATTAAACGTTCATTCGTAAAAAATAGACATGGCAAAAGTTTGGTTAATAACAGGATGTTCAGCAGGTTTTGGACGTGAACTTGCAAAATACACATTGCAACAAGGATATAAAGTAGCAGTTGCTGCACGCAATATTAATGACGTGCAAGATATTGTTGAAGGACATGAAAATGCAATTGCAGTTACTTTAGATGTTACAAATCCTGCCGATATTAAAACTGCAATCAAAACAACCTTAGAAAAGTTTGGAAATATTGATGTGCTGGTAAACAATGCAGGCATAGGATATTTTGGCGCTGTTGAAGAAAGTGAAGATGCAGCAGTACGCAAAATGTTTGAAATAAACTTTTTTGGACTGACAAAAATGATTCAAGAGACTTTGCCAACGATGCGTAAACAAAGGAGCGGACATATTGTAAACATAGCATCTATTGGCGGATTGGTTGGCTACCCAGCAGTTGGTTTTTACAATGCTACAAAGTTTGCTGTTGATGGTTTATCAGAGTCATTGTTCAAAGAAGTTTCTCACTTAGGTATTAAGGTTACCATCATTTGCCCAAGTGGATTTAGAACTGATTGGGCAGGACGTTCGGCTGAAAATAGCCCAATTGTTATTGACGATTATGCAGAAACTGCAGGAGCAAACAAAAGCAACATTAGAGGTTATAGCGGCAACCAACCAGGCGACCCTGCATTAGCTGCAAAAGCAATAGTAAAAGCAGTTGAATCAGAAAATCCACCATTGCGTTTATTACTTGGTCAAGCAGCACTAAAGTCAGGTAGATTAAAACTTGATTTGCTTAAAAAAGATTTTGACACTTGGGAAGAAACTACCATTGGTGCCGATAGCCCGAAGGTTTAGTTATTGGTTTTTTCATTGAAATAACATTTTATTCCGATTGTGCAGAAGAAAAAATTACCTTAACAGAGTTTTACAGATACGTTTGATTAATGACGGACCTTCATAAATAAATCCGGTGTAAAGTTGCACCAAGTCGGCACCCGCATTTATTTTTTCAAGAGCATCATTTTCGGAATGAATCCCTCCTACCCCAATAATTACAAATTGTTTATTTGATTTTTGTGATAGATATTTAATCACATGAGTAGACTTTTCTGTAACTGGCTTACCGCTTAAACCTCCAGCACCAATTGATTCTACTATTTGCTTGGCTGTTTTTAAATGGGCTCTACTAATGGTTGTGTTGGTTGCAATGACACCTGCAATTTTTGTTTCCAACACAATTTCAACTATGTCATCTAACTCCTGCTCATTCAAATCGGGAGCAATTTTTAATAAGATTGGTTTAGGATTTGACTTTTTATTGTTGATGTTTTGTAATGAGTTTAAGATATGTTTGAGTGGTTCTTTCTCCTGCAAGCTGCGTAAGCCAGGTGTGTTTGGGCTACTTACATTTACTACAAAATAATGTACCACATCAAACAAAGCATTAAAGCAATACACATAATCATTTACAGCTTCTTCATTGGGCGTTATTTTATTTTTACCAATGTTTCCACCGATGATGAGTCCGGGAATATTAATTTTTTGTAAACGTTCTACCGCGGCATCAGCACCTTCGTTGTTGAAACCCATACGATTGATGATGGCTTCATCTTCAATCAACCTAAACAAGCGTGGTTTGTCGTTGCCGGGCTGTGACTTTGGAGTAACAGTACCTATTTCTATAAATCCAAAACCTAATGCATGTAGTTGCTCAATGTGTTTTGCATCTTTATCAAAACCAGCGGCTAATCCAACAGGATTTTGGAATGTTAGTCCCATCACATTTTTGACCAATGAGGGATTAGAAACTGCATATAAATTTTTAGTAAATAATTTTACAAATGGTATTTTAAATAAAATATGTAAACACTTAAACGTAAAGTTATGCGCATCTTCGGGCTGCAGTTTAAAAAGTAAATATTTTAATAGTTTGTACATGTAAGCCTCTACTATGCTCCCCAAAGGGGAGGAATGTTAATCAACTCCAACCTCTCCCCAAAAAAAAGACTAAAAGTGCAGTTTATATATTTTAAAGTAGTTATCATTCTTGTGTTCCGCGTTCCCTCAAATTCGGGGAAGACTGTGCTGGGGCTAAAGTTTAAAATGCTCTGTTGCCATTTTTTCAATTTCCGAACCTATTGCTAAGCTGGCTGTAGCAGCTGGCGAAGGTGCATTTAAAACATGTAACGCATTTCCGTTCACTTCAATCTTAAAATCGTCAATCATTGCTCCTTCTTTGGCCAATGCCATTGCTCGCACTCCTGCACGTCCTGGCACAATATCGTCCATTTCTAGCGTAGGTACTAGCTTTTGTAATCTTTGCAAGAACAACCTTTTACTAAATGCACGTCGGTATTCATCCAATCCAAATCGCCAATGTTTGGCAAAGAATTTCCAAGTTCCTATAAACCTGAAAGCATCAATCGTATCGCGTAAGCTGAAGTCAGTTTTACCATAACCTTCGCGTTTGAAAACGAACACAGCATTTGGCCCACACTCAACGCCACCATGGACCATACGCGTAAAATGTACGCCCAAAAATGGAAACTCTGGATTTGGAACGGGATAAATTAAGTTCTTTACTTTCTTCATTCCTTTCTCACTCAAATCAAAATAATCGCCACGGAAACCAACAATGGTGGTATCTATTTTAGCGCCTTCTTTTACAGCTACACGGTCGCTTTGCAAACCTGCGCAAGTAATGATATATGTGCCTGTGTAATAGCCTTTATTAGTAATTACTTTTGTAAAATCTTTAGAGTGTTCAAAAGCTTTAGCTTCTGCACCACGTAACACCCTACTTTGCGGAAATTTTTGAGAAAATATTTCGGCGTACTTTTTTGTTACATCTCCATAATCAATAATGCCAGTGCACCCTACAAATATTCCTGCAATACCCTCGCAATAAGGTTCTATTTCTTTAATCTCCGCTGCTGTTAACAAGCGCATATCCTCTACACCATTCTCAATTCCATTGTTAAACACTTTGTTCATGTGCGCCAATTCCGACTCATGACTTGCCGCAATTACTTTTCCACAAATATCATGTTTGATGTTGTGTTCTTTAGCAAATGCTACCAACTCACGGCGACCTTCTACGCAAAGTTTTGCTTTGTATGAACCAGGTTTGTAATAAATACCCGAATGTATTACACCCGAATTATGACTTGTTTGGTGCGCAGCAACTTCTTTTTCCTTTTCAAGAACCAATATTTTTTTGGTAGGATATTTTGTATTTAACTTTAATGCAGTTGCCATTCCAACGCAACCGCCACCTACAATAATAATGTCGAAATGATTTTCTTGTGCCATGAAAAAATTTTGAGTAAAGAACGTAAAATGCAATAAATGATAAAGCCTTACTTATTGATTAATTATCAACTTTAAATAGTTTGCACTATTTGTAACTAGTTAAACTCTAATGAAACAATTGCATAATTTTACCAACCAATACTTCTGCCATTTTTTTGTTTGACTCATACGTCCAACCCGCAATGTGGGGCGTTAGAATAACGTTTGGCATTAGTTTTAATTTAGTAAAAGCTTCAGGTTCATCTTCACCAATATTTTCGAAACTGATACTTTCATATTCTAACACATCTAGGCAAGCGCCAAGCACTTTTTTGGTTTCTAGTGCTTTCACTAAATCATCAGTTTTCAAAATTTTACCACGACTTGTGTTGATTATATAAATTTCTCTTTTGAATGAGTTTATAAATTTTTCATCAACCAAATAATGGTTTTCAGAATTGTAAGGAATATGAAAACTTACTACATCTGCCTTGTCGAAAATTTCTTGCAAAGTGGTTTCTCTACAAACTGAATTGTTGATGTAGTTCTGCTTATATTTATCATAACACAAAACCTTCACGCCAAAACCTTGTAACCTTTGCGCAAAAGCGCTTCCCATGTTACCATAACCAATGATGGCAACAGTTTTCCCTTCTAACTCAATTCCTCTATTGTCTTCTCTAATCCATTTGTTTTGTCGCACCTCTGGGTCAGCTTTAAGGATATTGTTGAATAAGCAGAGTAGCGTTGCAATGCATTGCTCTGCAACAGCAGTGCGGTTACCTTCAGGTGCATGTAGGCATTGTATATTTTTGCTTAGGGCATATTCAACATCTATATTTTCCATCCCTGCTCCTACCCTAGCAATAAATTTTATGTTTGATGCAGCATCAATAAATTGTTTGTCAATTTTAAACCGGCTCCTAATAACTACTCCATCATAGACCCCAATTTTCTCCTCAATTCCTTCTCGATTTGAAGTATAATCTTCATCACAATTAAATCCATCATTTCTTAACGCTGTTAATAAAAATGAATGTGTAGTATCAAGAAATAAAATTCTGTTTTGCATGTGTAAAATGATAATGCAATATTAATTCTATTTGACTAACGAGTGAGTCATTTTTTTAAGTATTAGCAAATAAATTATTGATGTAATGAATATTTATATCTTTATCCTGAAACTCTGAAACAGTATTTTGAAAAAAGTAATCGCCATATTATTTTTTTTTCTTTTTGTAATTAATACATCACAATGTTTTCACATTATTGGTGGTGAAATTACCTATTCTTACGTAGGCAATAATGTTTATCATATAAAAGTAAAAGTATATAGAGACTGTGCCAGTAATGGTGCGCAGTTCGACGATACATTACATCTGGGCATCTTTAACAACAATAATATCAACCAAGAATTATATATTCTTTTTCCTGGCTCAACACCTGTTACCGACCCTGTGCTTGCCGCATGTATTATTCCTCCAGATAATATTTGTGTTGAGCAAGCTATTTATGAAACTAATATAACCCTGCCTCCTATTACTGGTGGTTATGATATTGTTTACCAAAGATGTTGCAGAAATAGTTCAATAGTAAATATTGAATTGCCTGAAGAAACTGGCGCTACATATGTTACCCACATAAATCCAAGTACCACATTAATTAATAACGCAGCATTTTTCAATACCCTTCCACCAATCTTTCTATGTTTAAATACTCCTTTCAATTATGACCACTCGGCAGCTGATTTAGACGGCGATTCACTTGTATATTCATTTTGTGAACCTTATAGTGGTGCTTCTAACACCGCGCCAATGCCAAGCCCACCATCTGACCCACCATACAGTTCAGTAAATTGGACAAGTTCCTATAATGGTAACAATCAAATATCATCTAATCCTCAAATGAGTATTAACCCAAATACTGGTCAGATGCAAGGCACACCAAATCAAACAGGACAATTTGTAATTGGAGTTAAAGTAAGAGAATACAGAAACGGTATTTATATCGGTGAAACACGGCGGGATTTTCAGTTTAATATTTTATTTTGTAACAATGCTATTGCTTCAATTCCCAATCAAGAAACATTTTGCAATGGATTAACTGTTAATTTTAATAACACAAGTTTTAATAGCACCAATTATTATTGGGATTTTGGAGACAACACTGTTACAACAGATAACTCAGCATTAGAATCGCCAAGTTATACTTACCCCAGTCCTGGCAACTATACTATCATGTTGGTTGCATATAATTTAAATGGAAATTGTTTTGATACTGCATATTCTACATTTGAAGTAACTCCTTTACTTGCACCCACATTTACAGCGCCAACTCCGCAATGTTTCGACGGTAATTCATATCAATTCAATTTAGGAGGATCAATTGATGCATCAGCTACCTATAATTGGGATTTCGGTCAATTTTCAAGCACAGCAACATCTAATAGCTCTTCGCCTAATGGAATTCATTTTACTACCGATACAGCATTGCAAATACAAGCAATAGTTTCGCAGTTTGGATGTTCTGACACGCTAAACTCAACCATGTACTTTAACCCTAAACCTAAGGCTATTATTGGCGATGGAAATAGATATTGTATCGGTAATAAAGTTGATTTTGAAAATTTAAGTATTAACTCAAATAATTATTTTTGGAATTTTGGAGTATCAGGAATTTCAACAGATACATCAACAAAATTTGAACCAAGCTACACATTTGCCGATACAGGTATTTATAATATTAGTTTAATTGCAACTAATAATTTTGGATGCAGCGATACTATTTCTAAGCCTTTTTGGGTATTCCCATTATTCTCTCCAACTATATATCCGTTTAACGATTCTAACTATGTGAATCAATGTGTTGAATCCAACATTTTTAATTTTTATGCCGATGGTATTTTTTCTCCAGCATCAACTTTTATTTGGAATTTCGGCAGCCAAGCAAGTATAAATAGTGCCTCCACACAAAATGTAATTGGTGTTACTTTTAACTCAACAGGATTTTTTCCAATAACGGTTACAGCACAAGAAAATGGATGTATCAAAAGCTATACTGACTCAGTTAAAATTTATAATCATCCGCGTATTGGTTTCGAAATCCTTTCAATTGAAAAGTGTTTACCAGCAACTATTTTATTTAATGATACATCTTATCATGAAACTCCCTTAAAATACTATTGGGATTTTGGCGACTTATCCACAAGTAATACAAACAGCCCTACTCATGTTTATTCCGATTCAGGCACTTTTTATGTTTCGCTTTCTATTGTTACTGAAACTGGCTGTAAAGACTCATTGCATTTTGCTTATCCAATTCCTTTTAAATTTATACCCAAGCCAATTGCAAACTTTGTTGTAGATAGTTTAGAAGTTTCATTCTTTAATCCAACAATTCAAGTTACTGACTCATCAAGTAGCAATGTAGATTGCTCAATTTCAATTAGCGATGGCACAGAATTTTCTAATTGCAGTTTTACCAAAACATTTATTGATACTGGATATTTTTCGCTAACTCAAACTGTTCATAATGCAGATGACTGCATTGATACAATGCGGAAAGTAGTACATGTAAAACCAGAATTTAGGGTTTGGGTACCTAATTCATTCTCACCTAATAATGATGGCATTAATGATACATTTTTGCCTTATATGTTAGGTATTAGAGAATTTGAATTTAGCGTTTACGATAGATGGGGAGCACTTATTTTTTTTAGTGAGGATAAAAAATTTGGTTGGGATGGTAAATTCAAAAATAAAGAGTGTTCATTGGGAGTGTACAATTACATATTTTACTATGTAGATATTTATAATAAGTACGAAACACGATTTGGTAAAATAGTACTAATTAGGTAGATGACTAATTCTCGAAAGGAGAAAATCTATAACCTACTCCTCTTATTGAATGAAAATACCTAGGATTTTTGGGATTTTCTTCAAAATATTTTCTGAAATTCAAAATAAAATTATCAATGGTTCTGGAGGTAGGATAAACTTCATAACCCCAAACATTTTCAAGTATTGAATCCCTGCTTACCACTTCATTTGCACGTTCACTTAATAGTTTTAAAAGCTGAACTTCTTTTTTTGAAAGTTGCACTAACACAACATCTGATTTATAAACCTCGTAGGTTTGGAAATTAATTACAAAATCGCTGAATGAAAAAACATCGGCTTGTAAATTATCATTTGAAAAACGCTTTGTCCTTTTAATGAGCAACTGAACCCTTAATAAAAATTCTTCAAGGTCAAAAGGTTTTGTCATAAAGTCATCTGCTCCAATTTTTAAGCCTTCAACTTTATCTTGTGTTGTATTTTTTGATGTTAAGAATAAAATGGGAGTATGTTGATTTTCAATTCTAATATTTTTACACACATTATAACCATCCATTTCGGGAAGCATTATATCTAAAATTACCAAATCATACTTTGCACTTTTAAAATATTTTATTGCCTTTAAACCATCAGTTGCAGGTATTACTTCATAACCTTCCATTTCAAGGTTAAGCATTATTGCTTCCATTAAATGTTCTTCGTCTTCAACCAATAAAATACGATGTTTCATTAAAGAAAACTTTAGGTAAATTTTTCAATATAATCTTTAAATAAAATCCCATTGGTATCTTTATCTGAAATAATCGGATTTAAACATTTCCAATCAATGCCTAATGCTGGGTCGTTCCACGATACTGTAATTTCAGATTCTTTGTTGTAATAATTGGTGCATTTATAAGTAAAAATAGTATTGTCTTTGAGTGTTGTAAAACCATGCAAACATCCTGCAGGAATGTATAACATATGGTGATTTTCACTTGATAATTCTTCGGTAAGGTGCTTGCCAAATGTTGGGGAATTTTTACGACCATCAACAACCACATCCAATACAGCACCAGTAATAACTCTTACAAATTTACCTTGCGAAAAAGGCGCCTGCTGCATGTGCAAACCGCGTAAAACATTGGCGTGCGACATTGATTGATTATCCTGTACAAACTTTTCATTTTCAGACAAAAAATCCTGTTCCTTTTCGCTGTAAAACTCAAAAAAATAACCCCTACTATCACCAAATATTTTTGGTTTAATGAGGAGCACTCCATCAATATTGGTTTTTAAAACTTCCATTATGTATTGCGTGCAAAAATTCTTTTATACCAGGGCAGAGTTGCTTTAAATGGAACATCCTCATAGTAACCATAACCGTATCCATATCCATATCCGTAACCATAACCGTAACCATAACCATATCCTGGATTAAGCTGATCAACACCATTAAGAATAACTGACATATTCTTAATATTATATTCCTCTACCAAATTATTTATTTTTTCGAAGAAGAAGCGTTTAGAGTAATTTGACCTAAAAATGAAAATTGGATAATCAGCTTTGCAAATATTATTTATACCATCCGACACAATACCTACTGGAGGGTTATCAATCAAAATAATATCGTACATTTTTTTTAATTCTAAAATTGTCTCATCCATTTTACCGCTAATAATCAACTCGGCTGGATTAGGAGGTATTGGGCCTGCAGGAATAAAGTCCAAATTTTTGAGTGTACTATTTTGAATACAATCTTCAATTTTACTTTTTCCAATTAATATTGTACTCATACCAATATTATTAGGTGCATTAAAACCGATATGTATTTTTGGTTTACGCATATCCAAATCTAAAATACAAACTCTTTTACCCGCAAATGCTATGATTCCTGCAAGGTTAATAGCCACAAAAGTTTTACCCTCACCAGAAACTGATGATGTGATGGCAATAACTTTTGATTCCTCGGTGCTTGAAATAAATTGCAAATTAGTTCTAATTGAACGAAAAGCTTCGGCAATTGAAGATTTGGGGTTTTGGTCAACAAGTAATTGTGAAACTGGTATATTTTTTTTGTAGGTTGGCACTAGTCCTAAAATTGCAAGGTCTGTATATTTTTTTATTTCGTTTGTTGAAGTAATGTTGTTAAACAAAATATATTGTACGAATACTAATAGAAAAGAGGCAATTAAACCAATTACCAAGCAAATAATCATGATTGTATTCTTATCAGGATAAATTGGATTTTTGGGAGGCGTAGCATATTCTAAAAGCTCATTATTAGAAACATAGCCAGCAATATTAATTGAGTATTCGGCCTTTTTAGTCAATAGCAAATTGTAGAATGTTTCGTTTACATTATAAATCCTTGATATTTTGTTATACTCCAATTCGGTTTCTGGTAAATCATTAAATTTACTCTCAGTTTCTATGATTGAACTTAATAAATATTTCTCATCGTCTTTTAATTGTTTGATATAAAATTCAACCTGTGAAATCAATAGTTTCTTTTTAGATTCTAAATTCATTACTTCCTTTCGGAGTGTAAAATTATTAGGGGTATTATCGACCTTGAAGCTTTCAACATTTGAGATAAGAGTTCTAATATTATTAATTGTAGGGGTGAGATTTTTTTCAAATTTTGAATTAGATAAAATCCAAGTCAAATTATCTGCGTCTAACCTATCATTTTTAGTGCCCTTTTCAACTTCCTTCAAAATAGCCATTTGCAATTTAATATCAGCAAGTTGTGTTTCAAAATCATTCAGTTTATCAACATATATTTTTGAATAATCCGGTATATTGGTTGCCCTTAATTCTTTTTTCAGATTTTGTATTTGACCTTCGTAGTCTTTGAGGGTTTCATAAACCTTTGATAATTGAAAGTCTATAAATTCTAAAATCTTCTTTGAACTTTCTGATTTTTTCTCAACGTCGTATGACTTAAATTCTTCAGCAATAACATTTACAACATCAGCAGATTTTTGAGGGCTATTGTCTTGAAATGATATTTGTATAGTTCCAGCAGCAATGTTCAAAATTATAATGTCAATTTTTTTAACATAATCTCTTGCTAAATTTGCAGGGTCATTTATTTTAAAGAAATATCCATCCTCAGAGCCTAATCCTTTTGAAGCACTCATTAAAGAATTTATATTTTGAGGATTTAACTTAAGTTGAAAATCACCAAAATCTCCCCAAGTGTTGTACCGGTATACTTTAGAAACCTTTTTTCCTTTGATACTATAATTTAATGAATAGTTTTTCGAATTTAAAAATTTGATATAAATTGGAACATAATAAATATCCCCATTCACTACTTTGATATCAGCGGAATATTCTGACATTTTATAATGTTCATTTACCTTAAAAGTTCCTTTAAAAAAATACGAAATTGAAAGAGGTAATTTACTAAGTGCACGATTTAAAAATACATTTGAACGCATTAACTCTACATCACCTGCTAAAACAGATTCTGTATTGCTTCCGTTAATATTTAATATTTTGGAAGCTTCGTTGTTTGTAACAATTTGTATAGTAGATGAAGCATCAAAAATTTCAGATTCATAACGAACGTACAAATAACCTGAAAGTATAACAACAAGAAAAAACAATGCTATAAACAATAAGTTTTTCCTTGCTATATATAAAAACAGATTTAAATCAAACTGTTCGTTTAGTAGAGACCCTGAACTCATACGTTTCTAACCCTCGAAAAATAAAATACTGTGAGTAATAGTGAAGTTAATAAACCAAGATATGGCGCTATTTCTTGAGTTAAATTTCTTGCTAAACCTTGTCGAGCGTCAATATAAACAATATCATTTGATTGTAGAACAATGTTTCCAACCTTATAACCATCTAATGTGGACAAATCTACTTTATAAACCAATGGATTTTTGGATTCTCCTCTGAAAATTTTAATGCTGTATGCTCTACCAAATTTTGGAATCCCTCCAGCTTGCGCAATTGCCTCAATCAGTGAAATTGTGTTTCCTTGAATTGGCACTAATTTAGCGCTCCCTTCGCCGCTTGCAAAGAAAATTATTTTTCTGTTAGAAACATTTAATAGTACAAAAGGCTTAATATAAAACTCACTGAAACGGTTTTGCAAAGTGTCTTCTGCTTCGGCAATTGTTAAACCACTTAACTTAACCAAACCAAGTAAAGGCAACTTACTAAATCCGTCATTTTTAATAGTATATGTTGAGCTTTTGACACCTTGAACAGCCGTATTGGCGATATTAATGTTCATATCAACAATTTTATAACCATCGTTAGAAAATAATTTAAAAGTAAACTCATCGTTAGCAGATAATTTAAATTCATCTTTAATATCAATGATTGGCAGAGCGTCGTACTTGAAGTCTTTTGGCGTTTCAAGCATACGGTTAGAGTATAATGTTTTACAACCGGTGAGCAGTGAGCTTGAAAGTACAATTAAATATAATAGTTTTTTTACCATAATAAAATTCAGAAACGCAAAGCTAAAAATTTTATTTACTTCTTCTTTATTTGTTTTTGCTGACCTTGTATAGCTTGTTGCTGCTTTTGCATCTGCTCTAATCTTTCAGCAAAACGAGATTTTTTTATCGGCTTAGTTTTATTTTCTTGCAGTTGTGCGTGCAGCTTTTTATCGTCAACAGTAAATTGCATTAAATATTGAATTGAAAATGTTAGCATGTTTGCTATAAAATAATAGTAACTCAAACCTGAGGCATAACTATTTAAAGAAACACAAAAAATTAAAGGCATTAAATACATCATCCATTTCATTTGCTCCATTTGTGCGTTTCCACCAAACTGACCGCTATTCATGCGAGTGTAAATAATTGTACTGGCAGTCATCAACAATGTAAATAAACTTACGTGGTTACCATAAAGTGGAATTGTAAATGGCAGTGTTGCGATACTATCGTATGATGACAAATCATCAGCCCACAAAAAACCTTGTTGACGTAACTCAATAGCAGTTGGAAAGAAACGGAACATCGCCAACAAAATTGGCAATTGTAATAACATGGGCACACATCCTCCCAAAGGATTTACGCCAGCCTGCTTATAAAGACTCATCGTTTCTTGTTGCTTTTTTAATGGATCAGCATCTGCAAATTTTGCATTAATCGCATCCATTTCTGGTTTTAGCAATTTCATTTTAGCTGAAGATAAATACGCTTTAAAAGTTAGTGGAGACAATAATAGTTTGATGCTTAAAGTCATCAACAAAATTACAATGCCCATACTCAAACCCCAACTGGTGAATACTTTGAACAAATTAATTACTAGATATTTATTTACCCATCCAATAATTCCCCAGCCTAAGTTAATTTCTTTTTCCAATCCTAAATTATGTGACGCTAAAGTTTTAAAATGGTTTGGACCCATGTACATTTGCATTGGATAACTTACTGCAACTGTATGGTTATATGGCATTGCCAATGAAGCTGATAAAGACTTAGTATATTTGCTACTATCCGATATTCGGTTAGATTCTACTTCAGGAGTTTCGAATCCAGCATTATTTACTAATATTTGAGAAAAGTATTGTTGCTTGAATGAAACCCACTTTACTTTTTGTGGAAGTAATTCCTTTGCATCAGAAGTCTCACTTAAGTTATCAACTTTATCATCTGCAAATTGATAAAAAACAGATGTTACATTTCCTTCA
>Ga0214921_10003698_pt1 | contig 23143 bp, 24 predicted proteins | sample LL1505_MetaG_FD_177992 | JGI IMG/M metagenome (GOLD analysis project Ga0214921, IMG submission 177992) | Freshwater microbial communities from Lake Lanier, Atlanta, Georgia, United States - LL-1505 | ecosystem: Environmental > Aquatic > Freshwater > Lake | place: USA: Georgia | collected... | reverse complement strand
TCGGAATGTTAATCGGTATAGACGCAATTCCACCTCGTGGAGGGAATTCTGGCGGAGCCATCCAAGATCTATATGGCTGTGGAGCCATATCATATCGCGAATCACCTCCCTTTATTGGAATTATTGTAGTTTTAGGAGACTCATTTTGAGGCATGATAATGATTGGAGTATCATTGCGAGATCTTGTAAAAAATGCCGCATATAGGAAAAATAATAGTGCGACTGAAAGAATAATAAAGATAGTTGTACTAAGACCTCCTGAAATACAGAATACTCCAGGTGGGCATTTACCGCGACCTGATTTACCACGCGCCATACTCTATATTACAACGACATATTAGCCGGTTTATTACAGCAACCCTTTCTACCCCATCCAGGTCCAAATCCGGGTTCGTAACCAAACCACGGTGTCATCTTTACATCTTCAAATGCTTCAATGCTTGTTTTAGATGTCCAGAAAAATACAGCGACTACTAAAAGAAGTAATAAGCCCCAAGTATATAATGTCATTTGTCTATTAATAGTTGATACTTTAATTTATAAAGACTTAATATCAATATTAAGTTTTTATAAATTAGACCGATTAACATTATAGGCCGGCAGCAAACGAACATTTTAAAATGTTCGTTTGCCTAAGATATTTATTAGTCTAGACTATATTTATAATTTGAACATGCCTCCTTGGCCACCAAACATACCAGAGAATGTTTGTAATAGTTCTTTGCCATCGGCCAAAACTGGACGCATTTGTGTAAGCATACCCATTAGCGATTTTTGCGTTTCTAGTAATTTCTTAGTATCATCTGTCATAGAATTAATTTGTTCTGGCTTGAAAGATTCCATAGCTTTCATAAGAGTAGAGCCTGCATCTAATTTTGCTCCATCCGAATTTTCAGAGGGCATTTTTCCAACTTTAAATAAGCTATTTGTAGCAGATTGAAATTCTTCAGAGGCAATATCTTTGTCTGTCTTTTTCTTAATATCTTGTACTGCGCTTGTAACTTCTTGTACCTTTTGAGAATCGACTTCATTTGTGCGCTTCGCAGGTGCGGACGAGCTTTCTTGGCTTTCACCTTCTTTAGGAACTTGAGGCTGAACATCTTCAAATCCTTCTACCGCGGGGTCATAAACACCCGCCGGTTCTAGCTTAGGGTCTTGTAGACTTTGAGGAATTGGATTATAATCCCCCTTCATTTTGGAGAGACGTTTAAGAATTGTTTGAGGATTATCAAGATTTTCAAATGGCTCTAATTTTCTTAGTAGTGCTTTTAGATAATATATGTAAAATAGGGAGAATATTACGGCTATTGCCACAACAATCTCAAATTGATCAATAAATGCGCCAGTAATTAGTGCGACAGCCGAACATAATAGTAATCCAGTTAAACCTGCGTATATAAATGTATATAGAGCGGTTATAGCCAAAATAAATAAAGAAAATCTATAAGTGAGGTTATTAAACTTCATTTCTCTAAAGCTTAGATGGAAAGAAAATAAGCTTAAAAGACTATTAATGGTCCTGACCAAGTATAAATATTCTTATACTACCATTAATGGTACAAGTACTTTTTGAATAAACCAAAATAAGAATCCACCAACTAATGCCTTTACACCTAGACCTGCCGTAGTTAAATCGCCGCCAATTCTTAGAAGCGATGGTAGATAATGTCCAATTAATACATTTACAATTGGAAGACTTACAATGAAAATAATAATTGCCACAAGCAGTGGTTGTTTAATCTGGGACATAATATCGGAGTACATATTACCCTTGAATGATTCTATTAAAGTAGGCTGTTGTATTTGTTGTGTTCTTTGAGGTACATTAGCAAATTGTGAACCACCGTGAGAGAATTGTTGTGAATGCATCAAATGCGCAAAATCTGCGGGTGTCGGGTAATCTTTCCCAATCATATGTGCAGTAGCAGTACCAGGATCCATAGCTACAGGATATGTTGAATTAGGATTAGGTGAGTTCATAACTCTGCCATTACCGGATGGAGGTGGAGGAGAATTCATAATTGGATTAGATTGACTGGGAATATTCATATCTGTAAGGATCTTGTTAACAAGATCATCATCTTTATTACTAAATACCGGAGGTTTAGAATCTAAATCACTTAGCAATGTTCCAGCCTGTGCCATTTCTTTAAAAAAGAGAGAAATCGTTTATTATAAACTATTCACATCGTTTTATTGGAGTACCGCGTCTAGAAAATTGGTCACCAAATATTTCATTACCAGGTCTATTAACACATTCTCGGAATGCTTCTATTGTCCCCGAGGAAGGGCAATCAACTATTTCAGATTTAAACTCAAAACATCTTCCCCCACCCATTCTATAAACATATTTATCAAAATCCTTTTCTGCGGGAGCTTTTGATATACTACATTCTGAACCTGTACATATAGGTCTACACATACACATTATGCCAACACCGATAAGAAAACTAAAAAATACATTAAATCTTTCATCTTTTAAAAATCTTAATATATTCATTCCCCTGATTTAAGATAATTATATTTTCTAAGATAGATACAAAATGTTACAGCATATCAGAATATTTCCATTTATTATAGGACTAATTCTAGGTGGTATTGCGATGTTTTTCATTAAACCCCAACAGAATGTTACGTATAAATATCCCACTCCTGAAACTTCTGGAAAAGTAGTTTATAAGGATAAAAATGGTGTGTGTTATAAATACTCAGCTAAACAACAGGACTGTGATAAAAATGAAGCGAGACTTAAAGACTTTCCGTTAAATAAGTAATTTATTGTTTATTTATGGTTATTGGTATATTAGTAAGTGATATTGGTTCTTGCTGTAACTGAGGTGCTAATTGCGGTCGTCGTCTAACAGTTCTTGGTCCTGCGATTGGTCCTGCGATTGGTTCTATTACTGGTTGTGCGATTGGTCCTATTACTGGTTCTACAACTGACTCTACTGCGGACTCAGCTACTAATTGCGCTTCTGAGTCTGATTTTACTACAGCTGGTTTTCTTCTACGAACAGCTTTTGTAGTTATAGAACTTTCAGGTATAGTACCTTCAGCAATGCCTTTTGTAGCACCCTCAGTTACTAAGGCCATATCCATTCTAAATTTTTCACGAATATCCATTAATGCCTTACCTAATAAGTTCTGTCCTGTCCAATTAATTGGATTTTTTGATTGAATATTATCTAATGAGAGTCCTATTCCAATTAGGTTGTCATTTGGTATATAAGCCCCCAAAATAGCTGTTTTAGTTTCCAATAATCTTGTTACTAATTCTGGATATTGATTGAATTTGGCAATATTAACATCATATAATAATTGCTTGATATTATCATTCCATTTAGCTTGGTTTTCTACACCCGGCACATCATCTACTTCATAACTTACTTCCTCTGGTGTATCGGCAATCATAATTTTTTGTAGATTTTCCTGATCATTGAAAACTTTTGCTAATTCAGCCGCAATAGCCTGCTTAGCAGAATTATACATTGTATTATTGAATTGAATTTCAACTGTCCATTTAAGGGATAAAAATCCATAATCATTTGTTTCAGGATTTTCAAACAAAATTACAACAGGAACACTAGCCATATCCGCAGCTGCTCTAGCCTCTGCTACACTTATCAATGGTTTAACTGGCTCTTTACCCGTTCTAATATACTGTTCCTCTAAAGTAAAAGGACGAGTTTTAAGAAATAAGAAACTATAAGGAAATTTACGTTTTTCAAAAGTTTTATCAAAATCTATTTTATTAATTGGAATACCATCTATTATTTCAGTATATTGTAAAGGAAAACGAATTGCCTGTAGTCTTACATCGGCTTCTTTTACTTTACGATTTACTCTTAAAACATCTGAATCTGGTGTATCAGGACCTAAGTTACGTAATTCTCTTCGAGCATCTTCAAATTCTTTATTGGCAATAGCGATATCCTCTGAACGTTTTGATTCCATTTGATCTAATTCCTCATATGTTGGAGGTCTGTAATTAGGAAGTGAATATGTTTTTATGACAGAACCTTCTTTATTTAGTTCTACAAGATTTCCATCATCATCATAGCCAAATAATTCAGGTTTTTTAGCTTTTGCTTTATAAAACCTTTTTAATTCTTCTGCAGACATTTATCTACTGTATATATTACTAATAAATTCTAGAAACTTTTTCTAGAATTTATTAGTAATGTCTAATCCGGATATAAAAAATACTGGTATGAAAGCTTCATCTGTTGATAGTTTATATATAGCTACTCCAATTGCTATTCTTTTTGCCTTAGTTACAATAACTCTTTTTTATTTAAAAGATTCAATTCCATCATTTAATTTAGTATTTTGGTTATCCATTCCATTAGCGGCTGCTGTTATTACAGGTGCTGCTAATACAATTATTCAGTATATTACGTGTAATACTGTTGATATAGGAAAAGCGCTATTAGGTACAGTACCTGTCGTTGTAGCAGTTATAGTTGGATTAGGGATATCTTCTATTTCTTATTGCCGTATTCCGATTGTATCTGTATTTGCGCCATTATTTATAAAGAATACACCTACTAACTCAAAAGAGTGTTGTACTCCAAAATTAAATCTTAAAATGATTGAATTTAAATATCCATTACTTATTGGATTTTCTTATGGATTCTATGTGTTGTTTTCAATATTATTTGGTATGGTTATTGGTACCGGTATATCAAGAATATGTTAGATAGATCTATTCATTTTCAGTATTTTGATAAACTAGATTTGGTGCTTCAGGGCCTAAATATATATATTTAGGGACACCGTGTTTTATAGTTTCATTCGTATTAAGTATATAATACCCTGGTTTTGTAGAATTATGGTTTTTTACTCCTTCGACTAGAGATGGTTTGATTGCTTTTTTAGAAACATTTTGAGGCTCTAATACGTCTGTTTGAACTGGAACATCTGTAACATTAGATACTCCACCCAATCCTGTATTACTAGCAATAACTAACACTATTACATATGATATTATCGCCCATGATATTGCGAAAAGCCAAAAAGGAAGCCATGTATATTTTTGTTTATTACGTCCTAAACCAAACTCTTTCCAGTTACCATCCTTAGCAAACATCAGATCTGGTTTCAAAATTAAAACTATTGAAATACCTGCTAGGTATAATAAACCAGAGTAGATGAGTAGCGACATTCCTTATTTTTCTTAATAGAAAAATCATTGACGAGAAATCATGATTTATTCATGATCATCATCTCCATGCTGATTGTGATCATACCCACCTTCACGTTCAAACTCCGCATCCCCAAATACTGGAAACCCAAATTCATCCACTTCACGTCCATCTAATGCTTCCATCTGATCTGGTCCAAGACCCGGAAAATCAATTATTCCCGCCGCCTCTCTCTTTTGACGTTCAAGGTCATAGTAGTCCTTATCATATGCGTAAATCAACTTAGTACCGCCAACTGCCCATTTGCCCAGCCCTAAACGCTTATTCATTAATTCTACCGCACGTTCCTCATCTGTTAATTTATTGAACTCCGCAATTACATTTACGCGTTCCTTTTCATTTCTTACAGCAATTAATTCTTTAATCTCCTGATCATTAAATGATAGTCGTTCACGTTTGTACTTATTTAAAGTAAGTGCCACAAGTTCTAATAAAAAACGCATTGAGGGATCTCCAATTGATTTTACAGAGCTTTTGATTTCAGTTCCTGGGGGAATTTCGGATGGATTTATCATTGTCGCTATAGGCCCATATAACATCGCGCGTTGAATATACACTAATGATTTTTCACGACCTGGTACGACAATTGGGCGAATCTTGTTCTTGAAACTTAGAAGTCCACTCATTTGTTCCACAAAATATCTAAGCTTTGAGCGTGCTAAAGTTAGGCCCTCTTTTTGAATATCACTCTCTTTTGCTTTTATAATTTGTGAATCATTTTGTAGAATTGGTAGCAAATCCTTCAGTACATGATCTTCGCTTAATGCCTTTTTGAGTTCAATCGGAATAAATAAAGATGTATCCATAAATTGTGTTAGTAATCGCTCAAATGGTGTTATGAAATATGTCTGAATAACTTGGAAAAAGTTCATCCAAGATAGTTTTACTATTTCTTCAATAGCGGTCTGATATGTGGCATCAGTTAAACGTTCTTGAATAATTCTTTCAGATTCTGACGCAGCATCAGATAGGGGCCCAGCAGCTACAGCTATATCACCCCTATCGGCATCTGGAGGCAATTGTAAAAAGTTATTAGTTGTTTTTTGAATTATTTCACTCCATCCTGGAACGGGTTGTGGTACTACATTACCAAATTGGCTCATTATATCTCTCACAGAGTCCTGTTCTATAATCTTTATAGGATCAACATTATTTACACGATGAATTGTATCAAGTAGTTTTGTAAATTCTTCTGTATCTGTTACTACTTTTTGTGAATCCAATGCTGATTTACCCTCTGTGTCTATATCCATAACTGCGGGAATCGTGGGAAACTGGAATCCACACCATGGACACATGTTTGTTAAACCAGGTTCATGTGAATAACCTAATCTTGGACCCTGGAAACAACACTTCAAGAAAATTCTATAATACAACTCACTATCAGGTTCAACTACATCCGCACTTATCGGTCTTGGAATAAACTCTGTTACTAAAATTTGTCCTTGTTGATTGGGGATAAGTATTCTTCTGCCAATTGGAGGTAAGTCAGGCGCATTTTTCCAGAAATTTCCAGGATCTTCTATCTTGGCAAAACAACATGTTGTTTCGCTAAGAGGTGAGCCTTTTACAAGTGACGCAGTCTTCTTAGCTAAAAGATGTGCTTGGCGAATCCAAAGCTTTACAAGACCTAGCCGTCCTTTATTACCCATGGCAGCAGCTACTTCAGGAGTAATTGCGTCTTTTGCGGCTTCCTCTGGTGTTACAATAATTTGTTCAGGTAAAAAAGTGGCTGGAATTTCATCTGTAACCTGACCAGCTCCAATAAAACCTTTCTCTTTTAGTTTTATTAAATATTGTCGCTTTTCTGCTAACTGAGCTTGAATAATATCGTCACCTATAATCTCTTTTAAGATATTATCCATATACGCTACAATACCTTGTTGTCTCTTCAGATTATCAGCCACTTTTTGGAATCCTGTTTGATTCCAAGGTGCTTCATTTCTACGTATAGATCCAACTGCACATGCCACATAATCCAATCCTTGCTTATTTGTTACCTCATTATCTAAAGGATATCCGTCAAAGCCTGGAGAAGCACACCCAATTAGCGCATGTCTAATAGTATAAGACGGAATTTTTGTCTGAATCTCCAATAATAAAAATAAACCAGACGCAGTTATTATGTTTCTACTTACAGCTACATCATAATCAGGCATTGTAGTTCGTTTTTTCTTCTTTTCATTGTAGTCATCGCGTGTTGGAAAACGATTAACCCATGAAATTACTCTGTCAATTACATGTCTAAAGCCTTGATTATCCATATTTACACCTAGACGTACTGCGATTTCAGAGATTATATTATACACTTTAGTTTCATCATCATTAAGATCAAGTTCTTTCTTTTGGGATGGTTCAATTGGAACACTAACAAGTATGTCAAGTCTTTCTTCAAATATAGCGTCTTCATCTACTAAAACAGCACGTCCTGATTTTGGATTTCCATTATCATCAAATTCAATGCTATTCTCAAAATCTAAATCACGAATAGCTTGACCACAATTTCTACATATATATTTACCCTGAAATGATCCGCCTGAAAATTTAAGAATAATTTCTTTCTCAATGGCTGGTTTTTCAGAAGGATTTAGATATGCCTGAATTTGTAAGCGTTCATGAAGGCATAATAAATTCTCTTTACATATATTACAATTAATCCAGTTTCCATCCCTAATACCCTGATATTTCTTAAAAAACTCAGTTAGTTTTTGGAATCGCTCATTATCATCAAATAATCTTCTAATTGAGACTAAATCAGCTACATGTTTACATGTGTTTCTCTTCGGTTTTTCCCCCGCATTTTCTTGATTATACTTCAATAAGTTCGCTATTTTTAGAGATTGTAGATACATCGCATTATTTGAATCAAGAAGAGCTTTGGCAATGAGTATAGAATTTTTACCAACTGCGACTTGAAAATAGTCCTGATGTTTTTTCATAAGATATGCGACTTTGGCAATATCCGAATCTGCTAAGGCTGGATTAATACGTTTAAATTCTTCGATATCTTCGACTAAAGTTGGCTGAGAAAGAATTTCGTCAAAAATTACAGATGCCTCAATAAATAGATTTGTTTCTGGAATATTTGGAGGCTCTGCGTCAACCTTTTCTCTAAGATTCGCAATTGTTGATAGTAACTGATTTTGATATAATTTAATTTTAGTAAGTAGAACTTCAACTATTTTGGGGGATAGCTCTAAATTTTCCATACCATATTGTTCAAGTGTGGCAAATGTATCTCCTAAACCTAGAGCAGGCACAGATAATCCCTCAATATAATCTGGTAGAGGAATATTACCAAGAGTGCTTCTTTCTACATCAAGTAGTAGCAAATCATTTGATGTTCCTACTTCTTTAGGCGCCCCTGTTTTTTCAAGTATAGAGCGCATAGTTTCTTTGGGCATTTGGCTACGACCACTATCAATGGCAAGACTTGTAGAACGCGTTGTACCAATATTACTGGCGGTTTTAATAGGAAAAATTAAATAAGAATTTATTGTTGCACTATCTTCGGATAATAGAACCTGTTTGCGTCTATCAACACCTTTACGATATGTAGTAGATAGTGCTCGTTCAATACCAAAAGGGATTTCAGTAAATATAGGAGGCTCTTTTTGTTCGTGGCTAGCTATATAGCCTGGTATTGTTTCAAGAAATACTGTTTTATCATCTATTTCAGTAAATTCGGGTGCTTCACTTCTAAAGAATTCAGAGTCATTTAAGGCTTTCCATAAAGGTTCCACTGTTGCCGATGAGGACCAAGGTGAAAGATATTTCTTTAAAAAGGATTGCTGATCTGCCCATTCACGAATTACACCGCCTTGAGAACTTACATGAAAACTCTTATTTTCTACTATTTGATCCAGCTCCGTTAAAAAATTCTCAAAATATACACCATCCACTATTTTACTTTCTTCAAGATCATCTTCTTCATTTACTAAATATTCCTTCTTGGTTATATTAAGTACTGGACGTCCAAGTGGAATCGCAGTAGTTTTAATTAATTCAGCAAGAGTAGAGGCAGAAATAGCTTTTGTACCTTGTATTGTACCATCATCATTGTAGGCAACTGTTGCCTGCTTAAGATTGAAGAGAGTTTCAACAAGAATACGTACTGTGCGTATTGATTGTGGATCTTTTTGAAGAATTGGATCAAGGCTACTTATAAAGTCATTGAGGGCATCTATCTTTTGTAAATTATCTGGTATTCGCTGTTCAAAAACGGCGGCCTCTCTGAAAACCTTTGGACGTACAACATCAATAAATCCAACTACTTCAATTTCATCCTCTTCTTCTTCTAATTCGGCTGCTAAATCTCCTTCTATCTCATCATCTATCTTAACTCCTTGTGACCCATCAACTTGTTCTTCAGGGCCACCAACTAGTTGACGAATACTAATGATTTTAAAGTCTTCATCAGACTCAATACCAACAAAATTAAAATTTAAATCATTAGTAATTTCTTCATCATCTAGATCCTGTATCTGGATATAATCATTATCCTTATCAACTTTTACAACTTTATAGGATTTATATAATTCACCTGCCGAATTGAATGTATCAATAATTTGATTAATTCTAAAATCCTGTTGTTCAACAAAACTATCAAATAAGCGCTTTTCAATAACATATGCGGCTGTTACACCATCTTCCTCTTTATATAATTCCTCATCATCGGTTTGTTCAAGTTCAAAGTCGTGTAAACTATTTGAAACACCGTCTGGTTTTATGCTTATACGCTCTAAACTTCTATAATATACACTGCCGATAGTTCTACCATATTTTTTAGAGTCAATAACTACTCTATCACCTAATTGAATAAAGAGCATGGGATTATATTCATCACCTAACGGATTTGTATCACCTGTCGGAGCAATTTGTACAGATGACTGAATGGCACCTTCAACATTGGCCTCATCATCAAGTTCATCATCTACTCCTGTACCCTCTTCAAGTACTATGCTAGGATTTTCAGATGGTGTTAGAGGTGTTGTTACATTACTCTCATTTTTTTCTATATCCTCGTCAGGAGGTAATTCTTCTGAAGTATCCATTGCTCTCTATCATCCTATTAAGATTCTTCTAGCCTTACAAAACCTCAAATCAATGATTTAAAAAATAATAAAAATAACAAACAGATATAAAGAAATTAATACTATCTTATTTAGTATAAAGAATGCCTATTCAATATGAAATTAATGTATTTAAAGACCTTGTTACACAGTATCCAACTTGGGAAGAATTACAAAAATATTTAGAATCACCTGAGGGTGGATTATTTAGAGTGGCGGATAATAAAGAGGAAAGTGGATTGTGTCTAATACGTTATGAAAAAGGAACTAGTAAGATGGATTTGCCCCATAGTAAATGGTTTCGTTCTGTAGTATGGAATACTAAGACTAATCGGCCAGTTTGTGTCGCACCTGCCAAAGCAGCGGCCCAAGAATTTCCTTTTAGATCTCTTAAAGATGTTTCTGAGGCAGGCTTAGTATGTCAAGAATTACACGATGGATTTATGATTAATTGTTTTAAGGCAGTTGGAGATGAGACATTTCATATTACAAGTCGTTCAAGACTTAACGCAGCCGGAAAGTTTTACTCAAATAAGTCGTTTATGGAATTATTTGAAGAGGCATATGTAAATACAAATAATGGATTAAATGATTCTGATCAAAATAGATATCAAGATATTCGTTCCCCTACTGGTTCTGAAGTCGCAACGTTTTATAGTTTTCTAGTACAACATGCGGAGCATAGAAATGTAAAACCTATTAAATCAAACCGTGTATATTTAGTCCATAGTGGTACTGTATATGATGATGGTTGTATTAAAATTGAGGATAGTCCTGAAATGGTAAGAGGTGTATTAAATATTGAAAATATTCCCCTAACACCCATTCTAACAAAGACAAAAAGTTCATATGCGCAGATTGTACTAGCAGCAGAATCGATATCAGATGATTCAGATGATATTCAACAATGGGTTAAACAACAACTTATAGATAGGGATTGGTCATTTCAAGGACTAGTTTTTAAGGATAGTGTGGGGAATCGTTGGCGTTATCGTTCTGAAAAATATTCCGCAGTAAAAACATTAAGAGGTAATAGTCCAAATATTATTGAACGTTTCACACAATTATATACTCAGAGTTTGATTGTGAGGTATTTAGAGTATTATCCTGAAGACAAGAAATTGATAGTAGACCAGATGAAAAATATGGATATTCTTATTAAATTTTTATATGATAATTATGTAGATATACATATTACTAAAGTTAGAGCGGCTGAAACAGTTGATAAAATGTATCTTCCTCATCTTTATAGTATTCATGGTATTTTTCTAAATCAACTTAAACCTAATGGTAAAAAGGTTAACTTTTGTGAAATTAAGGAATACCTACATAAACAACCATGGCAGAGAATTGTGTTTCTAATTAAGAAACTGCCTAAGCAATAAAAAGCTTTTCAATTATTATACAATAAATAATAAACAATAAAAGAACTTAAAACTTATCCACATTTCTAATTTAGAAATGTCGAAAAGTACAGGTAAATATGCGCTAGGCATTGATCTTGGCACTACCTTTTCTTGTGTTGGTGTATGGCAGAATGATCGCGTAGAAATTATTGCGAATGAGCAGGGGAATCGTACTACCCCTTCTTATGTGGCATTTACTGAAACTGAACGTTTAATTGGTGATGGTGCGAAGTCACAGGCAGCGGCTAATCCAAATAACACGGTATTTGATGCTAAGCGTTTAATTGGTCGTAAGTTTGATGATGAGACTGTTAAGTCTGATATGGCTCATTGGCCATTTACTGTTCTTTCAGGAACTGGTGGTAAACCTCAAATTGAAGTAGATTTTAAGGGCGAACGTGTGAAGTATCAACCTGAAGAAATTTCTGCCATGGTTCTTACTAAAATGAGACAGACTGCGGAGGCATATTTGGGCTGCGAAGTAAAAGACGCAGTTATTACTGTACCCGCTTATTTTAATGATTCTCAGCGGCAGGCAACTAAGGACGCAGGTGTAATTGCGGGATTAAATGTACTTCGGATTATTAATGAGCCGACAGCTGCGGCGCTAGCATATGGACTTGATAGAAAGAAGGCTGGTGAACAAAATGTGCTTATTTTTGACTGCGGCGGCGGCACGCACGATGTATCCCTTATTACAATTGATGATGGTGTATTTGAAGTAAAAGCTACTGCGGGAGATACTCACTTGGGTGGAGAAGATTTTGACAGTGCCATGGTGGATTGGTGTGTCCAGGAATTTCAGAAGAAAAATAAGAATGTAGATGTTAAAAATAATAACCGTGCGCTTCGTCGTTTAAGAACCGCATGCGAGCGTGCCAAGCGTAGTTTGAGTACTTCTACGCAGGCAAATATTGAGATTGATGCCCTCGCCGACGGCATTGATTTTACAGCGGTAATTACACGGGCAAAGTTTGAAAGTCTATGTGACGCGGCATTTCGTCGTACTATTGCCCCACTAGATCAGGTTCTACGTGATGCCAAGATGTCTAAGGATCAGGTTCATGAAATTGTAATGGTTGGTGGTTCTACGCGTATTCCTAAGATTCGTGAACTTGTAAGCTCCTTTTTCAATGGTAAGAAGCTAAATGACTCTGTACATCCAGATGAGGCAGTGGCATATGGTGCCGCAATTCAGGCACATATTTTAACTGGTGGAAGCTCTACTGATCGCACATCTGATCTCATTCTACTTGATGTCGCGCCACTATCGCTCGGACTTGAAACAGCTGGTGGTGTAATGACTGCGCTTATTAAGCGTAATACGACTATTCCGTGTAAGAAGTCTCAGACTTTCTCTACATATGCCGATAACCAACCTGGTGTGCTAATTCAAGTATTTGAGGGTGAACGCCAATTTACGCGCGACTGTAATCAGCTTGGTAATTTCAAGCTTGATGGTATTCCACCAATGCCTCGCGGTGTTCCTCAAATTGAGGTTTCATTTGATATTGATGCCAATGGTATTCTAAATGTGTCGGCTGCGGAGAAATCAACTGGTAAGTCTCAAAAGATTACTATTACAAATGATAAGGGGCGTCTAAGCAAGGATGAAATTGATAGAATGGTACAAGAAGCTGAAAGTAATGCAGCGGATGATAAGAAGCGCATGGAGAGAGTGGAGGCTAAGAATCAACTTGAATCATATCTGTATAACACGCGTAATTCGGTTAGAGAAGATAAAGTGAAAGAGACACTTGGTGAAAGCACTGTATCTGAAGTTGAAGGCTGGGTTAAGGAAGGTATTGAATGGCTTGAAGCTAATACTGAAGGTACAAAAGAGGAATATGAAGAGAAGCAAAAGGTGTATGAGGAGAAGATTAAGCCTGTAATGATGAAGTTGTATGAGAAATCTGGTGCGCCTGGTTCTCAGCCAAATGAGAGTGATAGGGCAAGTTCTGAAGGGCCAAAAGTTGAAGAAGTTGATTAATAAAGCCTAAAAGATACTGGTATTTTATATTTAAAATGATGTCAACATCATCCATGATTATATTTGGTGTTATTGCGTTGATAGCGGTAGTTGTTATCTGGAAGTGGTGGAAAAAGCCTAACCTTTATAAGAAAAATGATGAATTGATACAAGATACTAAAGAACACGATAAAGATCAAGATATAGGACAAGATATAGGACAAGGACAAAAACAGGAACAAAAACAAGAAGAATCAATTGATTTAACACAAATACCACTAACAGTATATGCTGTAAATGATAATGGAGTCTTAGATTTAACTGATATGAGTGGAAAAATCTTAAATATTGGATTTGGAAGACATCCTAAAACATATGCTATTTTACTTGACTATGCTGAAAATGATACCGATAAGGTTGAACAAGGTAATACTATCACATTTATCAGTAAAGTTGGTAATACAAAAATATATGATGTAATTCAACAGCCATATATTATTAATTATACCAGATTATAAATATTTCTTAAGTCCTCTGGTTATGATGATGATGGGCCTAAAACTTTTATATTATATTATATATAATATAATATAATGGAGGAAATACTTAAAAGTCTACAAGGCAAAAATATGACAAAGAAAAGTCTATTTGATTTTTTGTCTGAAATTAATCTTGATGAGCTTTCTACAGATAAACCAAAAAATTTAATTATTTATGAGGATATTGTAATACATCCTATTAAAGAAGAATTAGTTGAAGAAAAGTTAAAAGGAAAAAAACGCAAATGTAGAAAACCAAAGGAGAAAAAACCAAAGGAGAAAATTCCGCTCTCTGAATTTAAATGTGAGGCATGTATGAAAGTATTTTCTACAGAAGCATCTCTTGATAATCATTATAAAAATGTAACTATTTGTAAAAAATGGATTACGCTTCCTGAAAAGTCCAAAATAATAAAACTTACAAAAGGTATTCATTTATTAATTGATGAGCTACTTGAAAAAGCTATTACTGATAATAAATTAGAATGTAAGTTTTGTAAGTATATATTTAGTACAAAAGGAAATCTTCATAAACATTTTAATACATCAAAATTATGTAATATTATGGCATATGATGAATTTAAAAATATAATTAGTAATTTTAATACATAAATAATTGCCATGTGGCTTAAATTAATTACTATATTATTAGTATTTGTTCTTTATTTAAATTTATTTTATTTATTACTTCTTTATTAAAACATCCTCCATTCAAAATAATAGCATTCATTTCATTATTACAGTTATCTTCAAAGGATTTACATTCTAAATTGTATCCATATATATATTTTCCAATTTTGTTTGGACTATTATCTAAAACAAAATCTATATCTTTAATTTCTGTAATCATTAATAAAAATTGGGTATGTACTGATGCTGGCCAAATACATATTTTTTTGTTATTATTTCTATTATATTTAATAAATTCAATGATTTCCTGCTTTCTATTTAATAAAGTATTAAAATAAGAATCAATTAAATAATTTTTATTTATTAGTTCTTGAGATTTTAAATTATTATTTCTTTTAAAAAAATAAATAACTGAATGATTTTCATATTTTATTTGCTCTAACATCTCAAATGAATGATTATTGAATAATAATTGTATACAATTATTATCAATATAAAAGGTATGTTCTGTATTTAAAACGTGATAAATATTATTATCTTTATAATGTTCCAAATCAGGCCATATTAATAAAAAATACTCAATATTACTATTTTCTTGAATTCTCTTTAAAACATCTATAGGATTATAAAAATGCTCCATTACATGTGAAATTATAATAGTATTTGAATCCGAATATTTATCTATATTTACATTTTCAAAAAAATCATTAATAATAATTTGTTTTTCTGTTATATTTCCTATAAATTCAGGTTCAATTATATAATATTTTGATATATTTTTATATTCTTGTAAAACTAGATTACTTAATATACCTTTCGCAGAACCAATTTCTGTTATATTTGTTATATTATTAATATATTTTTTTAATACATTACAAGCATATTTATGTAAATTTTTCATAATATCTCCAGTAGAGTCAGCATGATTAAATTTATAGATAATATCTAAATTACCTAAGTATTTGGTTTGACTAGTTTTACAGTTTAAACATGTATATACATTATATGGAATAAATATATTATCTGAATCTTTACTCTCATTACAATAACAACTTATTGGAATAGATAAATCCTTTGTAAAAAAAGTATTATTTAATAAATTATTACAAATAATACAATTTGTTCTAATATTAAAATTATCCATATAAATATATATATTAATATATCTTTATATTAGTTTAATTAATTAAGTAGATATCTAAAACTTAAACATAATATTGTATATATAATCAAATATGATTTATTTGATTATAACTACATCTATTAATAATCGCTATGGATCTCAAAATACTAATGAAAGAAAGGAACGATATTTATATGCAATACGTGAAACGCTTAAAGAACTTCCTCAGGAAATTAGGCCAATCATTGTTGAAAATAATGGAAAACGAGAAACATATTTAGATAATTTGGGAATAAAAGTACTATATACTGATAATAATAAACTACCATTTAAAAATAAAGGTGCCAATGAATTGCTCGATATTAAGGAAGTAATTAATCAATGTAATATAAAAGATGATGATATGATAATTAAATTGACTGGGCGTTATAGAGCTTTATCACCAAAATTCTTTAAAGATGTTATTACTAATGAATATAATTATGACGCATTTATAAAATTTTTTGGATCATGTACTCTAAAGTTTGAACAATATGATTGTATTCTGGGATACTATGCTATGAGGGCAAAATACATAAAGCTGTTTAATCATTATTCAATTGATAATTATAAATCGGCTGAAATTGCGTTAGCAAGATATATTAGATTTTCAGGAGCTCGATTACAAGAAGTTGAGACATTAGATGTTGAATGTTGTTTTGCGGAGGATAATAGGATCTTAGTTGTTTAGAATAAAAATATATTATTTTATATAAAGCTATCTAAGTAACTACCCAACTTTAGCTACTTGTGCTACTTTTGGACGATTACGACGAACTGCGATTGAAGGTGCTATAGGTGCGCCAATCACAGCCTGCCAAGCTACACGAAGTTTCTGAAACATATCCACACATCCCTTTGCCGCCTCAGCTAGAGCCAAACGTGCGGTAGCTTCTTCCCCATCTTCCACACCAATTCGAAGAATAATTTCATCTCGAAGAGGATGAGGAACTGAATATCCAGCATATGTAACTTTAGGTTTCGCTTCACCCTGAATATGATTTTCAACTAACCATGTCTGAAGTAGATTGCCCAGGGTATGATCGTGACCACGAATTAGGAAATCAAATCCAATAATTCTGGTATCAGCCGAGGAGATAGTAATTTCAGCAGGAAGTTCACCCTGATGAATATTTACATAGCGGCTACACATATTTTCACCAACTTCACACGCCCGCCCAACAATATATGGCACTGGTAAGACGCCCGCAGTTTCTACAGTAAAGTCAAAACTAAACGGCTCGTTTTTTTCATTAATTTTAAAACAACGCTTTATCTGCATAGTATTAAATTCACGACGCAACTCATTATAACGTTCAGAACCTTTTTCAACCGCAGATGCCTTTTTGGCAACATCTAACCATTTTACAAACATTTCCTCAACACGCTGAGGATTAGAATCAGGTGTATACTCATAAGAGCACTGTGATACAGGGATAAAACGGGCATGTTCACGTCCAGTTCCCTTAGTAGCCTTTGCCTCAATCTCAATAAATTGTTGAAGTGTATTAGCACCTGGTTGAAGCGTAGCAATTAGACATGTATCACCTGTAATAGGATTAGGCGGAAAGAACTTTTCAGTGGGAACAGCTGCGGGCTCTGACACAGCGTCAATCGGTACTATCTCTTTAATCTTAAAATCACCTGATTTAACATACGTAGTATTATCTTTATCACCTGCTACCCTTAGAGTGAACACATATTTATCACTTTTCCATGTAAGTGGATCGGGGACATTAATTGGAATAAGACCAATACGGTCTGCCAACATTTCATTTGTCATTGGGGTATCATTTCGTTTTATAACAACGTCGGTCGTAGAGCCCGTAGATGTCATATCTGATCGAAATGCCACCGTTTCTACACCTGTAAGAATAAGGCGCCGAATTGTGTTGGCGTACGTAACATGGATGGGAGAAAGAGTAAAAGCGTAAGCACGCTCATTAAGTTTTCTTAGATTTTCAAAGTTCATCTTGTTGTCCTAACATATCTTCCGAATGATCATTTAAATCAAATTTTAGATAAATGAACATTTTGACAAGTTCTAAAATATTTATTTATTTACATGCGTCCATCCCGATTAGGATTCGTTCGTTAATTAGAAAAGGATGAGCAGAAGTACACCTTCACCAATTCACATATGTTTCTATTCAAACCGATGTGAATGGTCCAAAGCATTTATAACTGAAATATCTCAAACACCGTATCATAAAGAATTCCGTTTTATTTGTGTAGATCCTTCACCAAATAGACCCCAATTACCTACTTGGCTAAAACAGACTCCGACTCTTGTTATTTCTGGTGAACCTGAACCAAGAACTAATAGTGAAGTTATGAATTGGTTATATGAACATAAGATGAAAAATGGAGGAGGTGGTGGTTCTGGTTCTGGTAATGGTACTGCTAGTGATAATGGTAGTAATGGCGGACCCACTTCTGTAGAACCAGAACCGTATTTAGATATGGAAATGGGTGGTGGATTTGGCGATTCATATTCATTTTTAGGTGATGATACTACTACACAGGGAAATGGTGGACTTAGAATGAAACATAATTTTACTTATTTAAATGGACAAGAATCGGTTAGTACGAGAGAGGCCTCTAATTTTCAAACAACCAGTTCAAATCAAAAACGCAGCAAGAAGGAAGAGTTACTTGATCAACAAATGGAACAGTTTCTAAAGAGCCGAGACAATGGCATTCCGCAACGAATTGCGAGACAATAATTTTTAGACCACAAATCAGTCTAAAGAGTACTATGTATCATAATAGATAGAGTATGAGTGCGCTTAACGCATTTACTACACAACTTGTAAATTTTTTTGAGGAATTGTGTACTACTTTTCCTGAAGAAAGAGATATTAAACTGGCAACAGAAGCAATTACTGGCGCCAAAAAGATTAATCCAAGATTAATTTTAGATTTATTTACTGAACACGTTTATATTGAATTAGCATCCTCAATAACAAATCGCGATATTGGACATATTCGTCAAATAGCACAAAAAAAGCTTTCAACACAATTTAATGAAATGATCTCAGCACTCGCAATTTTTGATAAACATTGGGATACAATGGGTAGTGCCAATCAAGAAGTAATTTGGAGATATTTAAAAGTTTTATCTGTACTATCCGAAAAAGCACGAGCTAGCTAATCAGTCTAAAGGGATTTTATTAGTCCTTAAGAAGAATGGCAACAGCAGAAGCAACTGAAGAGAAATCTGTATTTAGTACTAAATATAGTGAATTTGTTGAGGACTTGCTTGGAACTTTACCCGAATATACTTCACAAATTCAGTTAGCGAAGGTCCTTGATGATAAAACACGTCTTAGTCGTTTTCAAGAAGAAGTAAGAGTTGGAAATACTTTTAGCGGTGATGACGGCGGCGAAGCAGAATTTACTAAAAATCCTAAAATGGTCTTACCAGGTGTAGAAATCTCAGATGAAGTGTGGGCTTCCCTATCTGATAATAGCCGAAAAGCAATATGGGAGTATGTTCGCATTCTCTCAATTTGCTGTTTTATGGAGGCAGGTTTCTCTGATGATTCAAAACCTCCTGCTTGGATGGATGATGCCATGAATGATATGAAGAAAAAGCTAGAGGGTGTTGACTTTCAAAATATTATTAAGAAGTTTATGACTTTCTTTAAATCCACTCAGGGTTTTAGTGGTGCTAATACTGATGGTGCTGATACCGAAGGGGCTACTGATGGTGCTACTGGTACATCAAATCTACCTGGTGGGTTTGAGAAGATGTTTGAGGGTGGATTTCCTAAAATTCCTGAAAAATTTCTAAAGGGTCATATGGCCAAACTTGCTCAGGAAATTGTTAAGGATATTACGCCTGAGGAGCTTGGAATTAGTCCTGAAATGATGGCCGAATGTGAGAAAACTCCATCCCGGGCCTTTGATATTCTATTTCAAGTTTTTACCAATAATCCTACTATTATCCAAAAAACAGTTCAGCGAATTGGCAAACGACTTCAACAAAAAATCGCATCTGGTGCCATTCGGCCACAAGAAATCGCACGTGAAGCCGAGGAATTAATGAAAGAGTTCGCAAGCAATCCGAGCTTTGTAGAAATGATGGAGGGAATTAAGAGCGCATTTGGGTTTGAAGATATGGGATTGGCTAGAGCAGCTGGACGTGAATCTAGTGCTCGGTTGGCAATGGTAAAAGAAAGATTAAGAAAGAAGGCGGCTGATAAAGGCGCCGCTAATAAGCCTTCTTCTCAACAGGGTGTTACTGATACAGCTCAAGCTGAAGCCGCAATGGCAGCTCTTTTAAGAGAAGAAGCACTACGCCCTAGTGGCGGTGCTAATCCAGTAAAGAAGTCTCAAAAGAAAAAACCAGCAGGAAATGGTAAGAAATAAAGTTTCTAAGATTTAGGATAATGAAGGATGATAAGAGTTGTGAACCTCCTTTTTGGAAAGATGTCACGATCTTATTCCAAAATTTCAGCTTACAATTTAAGCCAAAATGTGAGCATTCTGCTTGGAATTTTGCCGCCCGGTTAGTATTGGTGTCACTCCTTATAGGTATAATAGGAAGTTTATTCGCAGGTCTTTCTGTTATCGCAGTAGCATTAATATTTGGTGTATTAACAGCAATAGCAATTATTTTTACAACTGACTTTGAAGCACCATCTAATAAAAAAGGTAAAAACTGGGATAATTATAATACACTACCTTATGTTGCGAATGTAGATCCTTCTGGATATTTACCATCACCTAAAAACGTTGAATCATTTATAAATGGTGGCTCCGCGGCGGGTAGCGTACAGCCAAGTGGCCCATCAGGTGTAGTTGAAGTAGATGCGTCTCCATATTCTGGTCCAATGCTTCCTGATTATACACCACCAGCCGCACGTAATCTTTTTATGAATGTCTTACTTGATGAAATTAAATATAATCCTGGTCGTCCTGAGGCGGCGCCTGTTAATAATCCAACAGTAAAACAAACTTTAGATGATTATTTCCGCGTCCAATGGTTCTCGGATCCAACAGATGTATTTGGAAAGAATCAGAGCCAGCGACAGTTTGTAACACAGCCGTCTACAACTGTACCGAATGATCAGGGTTCCTTCGCAGATTGGCTCTATAAGATTCCTGGTAAGACATGTAAAGAGGGTGGTCGCGAGGCATGTTTGGCTGGAACGGATGGAGGACCTATTCCTTGGTTGAATCAGGCATCATAGAACTTAATAGGTTAAAAACTATAATAATTTTATTATTAATATTTTTGACTTTATTCACTTTTAAGTTTAAAATCAACATTCATAATTGTAAATCGTGGTGCTAATTCAAATGACGATAAAATTTCATATTCAATATTTGATAAACCATTACTTGAATCTCCTGATTTTATTTCCAAATCTAATAAATTAGCATTTTTGGCAGTATAATAATGTTCTTTTGAAACATTCCGATAATGTTCTTCACATATTACATATTTTTTATTACTATAATGAAGCATATTTTTTTCATCAATTGGAATTCCTAATTTTTGTGCCCTTTTATATAAAGCACCATCTTCTGCTCCCCAACCCCAATAATTAGCAAATCCATTTGTTTTTTCAAATTCTTCTTTCCAACAAGAACAAATTAATCCTAAATTCTCAGAAGCCATATTAAGAACTGGTCTTTTAAATTCGCCACGTTTAGCTTCATATGGAATAGATCCCCAATATGTAGGATATGTATCAACATCATGAAATATAAATAATCCATCAGGACGCGTTTTACATATCTCTAAAAATCCAATATTCTTCATTGCTCCCCTATTAAATTCACCTACATTAATTTGATGAATTATATAAAATTGTACATCAATATCTTTATCTTTTAGATATTCTGTAAACCGATTAATAAATTCATTAAGATGTTCTTTACGATTCCTATATGGAATTATAAAATTATATTTCATACTTTCTATAATATAGAATATACTTTTAGGTTATTGATATTATTACAAATTATAATAATTTAAAATACATTACTTTGGGAGTATTTTACTAATATTTTTTGTAAACGCCTTATTTCTTTTAGCAAGTTCATGTTGTTTTTGAGTACGTCCATGTTTTGATTCACGTCTTCTTGTTAGCCGTCTCTTTGCTAGTTTATTATTAACATTATTATTATTATTATTATTATTGTTATTATTATTGTAGTTTCTATTAAGTGCTTTAATCGCCATATTTGCTCTTCTTTTTCTAGTTACTACACCTCGACGAGACGGTCGTCCTATTTGAACTGATCTATCTGATAATGATACTCTATCAATATCCCCTAAAAAATCTTGTAGAATTCTAAGATATCGTGTTGGAACATGTCCTTTATATAATGCGTCTGGTAATAAACTCCATAATTTATCAGCCGATATAGCCTCTGCTGTATTTTTATGTACATTTGTACCTTTAGGACCTTTAAAATACGAATAATAGTGTTCTTTTGGAAATTGAGATTTTGTTATAATTAAGTTATCATTACTATTAAATATATCTGTATTAAACATATCTCTTAAATCAACTAAAGAATTGATATATGTAAATTTATCTTGTAGTTCAGCAACTTTATTTTTTGGAATAATAATCATTTCATCGTCATCATTATTATTATTAACAATGCGTTCTAGATTAAAATTACGCTCTGGTTGTTTCTGTACTTTTCTTGACTTACGTAAACTAAATTTCTTTTTAGTTAAACTCATTCTATATATTACTTATATTTTTGTGTAAGCATAACAAACATTTAAAATGTTTGTTATGCGACGATCAATGCGCTTCGCATTCATTTTATAATGTTCGTTGAGTCAATAAGTATGGTTTTGGGTTACACTTAAATTTCTTCAGAGTTTTTCCATGAGTCTGAATGACCGATTTTACACAGATTCCAATTGCGGCTCTCTCACGGCCATTCTTTGATTTACTTTGACCCCGTCGGAGCTTAACAGTTTTTCTAACCTTTTTTATACAACTACATAATTCCTTTCCTAAAGGACTGGGACGCGCCATTGATTTCCTTATATTTGGCCAATATTTTTTATACCTTACTAGTTCAGAGATAATGGAGATAAACAGATTAACTCATTCCCGTGACGACCTATGCGGTATTCAATCTTTTTACTCGCAGTCCGTTGGCCCTGGTCGTTATCTAACGACG